>OIWS01001421.1_pt1 | contig 23907 bp, 20 predicted proteins | sample 1587611 | NCBI WGS metagenome assembly OIWS01 (sample SAMEA3888919, study PRJEB22519) | human gut metagenome | biome: human gut; feature: human-associated habitat; material: faeces | place: Denmark | collected 2010 | reverse complement strand
ACTCATGTATCTGTCTTCATATGCAACTAATCGCTATTTTATCCCGAATTGGGGTATAATTATACCTTCTATTTTTCTATCATTGCATAATTATACAAAAATGAGTTTCTTTATTGCATAAATATACAATAAAGGAACCCATTTATAAAACCCATCAAATTACGATATGAAAGCCTTGTTTTCAGGCTGTAATTCGGCCTATTTCAGAGGCTAAAACCCATGTATTCAAAACCTGAAATAGGGCATATCTGATTTCAGCGGTATCATCTTTGAAAACTGTAAGAAAAAGGTTTCTTTTTCTTACAATTCATCACAACATTAACAGATATTAAGCAAAAAAGCATAAAAGCCACTATTCGTCTGAAATTGCATATTTATACAATTCATAGATCGGTATTTTTACTGTATAAGCACCTATTTGATAAGCTGAAACAGCGTTTTTAAACCTTTTATTTTTTCGTTCTTCACGGTTTTCAACAGTTTTGCCACCTTATCTGTAGTTACCGCCACATAAGCATAACGTTCTTTGACATCTATCTTTCCTATATCTTCTTTTTGAAGATTTCCTTTTTTGCAAAGAAAGCCCATAATGTCGCCCTTGCTAATTTTATCCTTCTTGCCCTTACCTATATATATTGTACACATGCGAGGCAGTGCAGGTTGTGAAAGATGTTCAGGCAACGTCAAGGTAGCAGCTTCTTCTACATACGTGGGTAGAGTTTCGGTAGGTCCTAACAAGAACACACTGTTTCCTTCGGCATTCCAACGCGCCGTGCGACCCGTTCGATGCACATAAGCCTCGGGCGTTTCGGGCAAATGATAATGCACTACATTAACAATGTTGTCAATATCAAGACCGCGAGAAGCCAAGTCGGTACACACCATCACATTTGCCGACCCATTCGAAAATTTATACAGGGCAGCCTCTCGCTGTTGTTGATCAAAGCCTCCATGAAAAATGCTTACTACGAAACCACGCTCGGTCAAAAAATCACCAATGCGTTGCACACTGTCACGATGATTTGCAAACACAATAGTGCTTTGCCCATCGGTGGTACATAGATATGCATAAAGTGTTTCAAGTTTATCTTTCGACGGGCAGAACAGTTGCTGTACACACACTCTACTTGCTTCGTTTTCATGTGCATCGCGATAATCAATAACCGACACACGTTTCATGTTAACAAACTGTGGTATCACATCAGCCTCGGTAGCCGACAATAAAACATGACGACGCACTTCTTTCAAACGATGCATAAGAGCCATCATCTCATCGGAAAAGCCCATGTCGAGACATTTATCAAACTCGTCGATAACTAAAGTACGAATGGCTGAAGCCGAAAGATTATCTTTATCAAGATGGTCGATAAGACGCCCAGGGGTGCCAAAGACGATTTGAGGGCACACCTTGCGCATCTCTCTATGTTCGTCCATCGCCATACGTCCACCATAACAAGCATAACCGCGCACGCCACTGCCCATAGATGCTAACACGCTGGCCGATTGTAATGCCAACTCGCGACCTGGAACAATAACCATAGCTTGTAACTCGTCGCTCGCAAGGTTGATACTTTCAACCAATGGCAAGAGATAGGCCAATGTTTTGCCAGTACCTGTAGGCGACAACACTACAATATCGGCTGCCGACTGGTTAAAGACTTGACTTACCTTTTCTTGCATCTCGCTGAGCGCGCTAATGCCCATCTTTTTTAATATATTATTTCTGTCCATTTTCTTGTTTTAAAAGGCAATCCATTTCTTCAAATTGCTTACCCATATTAAGGTTTAAATAAATGGTATATAGTGGCAATCCCCAAACCGACACATTATCAGGAACAAGCTTGCGATACTTCTCTAAATAAGGCAACGCACTTTTGTACATTTTTTGAAGCGTTGAACGCTGTGTGCGCAACATCTTATTGTTATTGCTGATTTTAACACCTTGGTTAAAATAGGCCAAACCTGCATTGAGATAGGCATCGGCCAAAGTTTCGTTTCGAGCTATCAACTTATCACAAATGTCTACACACTCTTGATAGCGTTCTTCTTGAAGCAATACTGAGCTACGAGCAAAAAGAAACACCATATTAGTGCTATCAGCAGAAAGCCCCTTATCGCATAGCTGCATTGCCTTTTCTGTATTTCCACATATAGTGAAGTAATGGTTAAACAAACGTGGGAAATAATACATTGACAGTGGGAACTGGGTAAAACCTCGCTCCAAAGTGGTAATATATCGTGTAGTATCGTTCTTCAACAAAAATGTTTCTGCTAGATACTGGTATTTCAAGTTTAATGATGCTGTGTCGCGCATAGCCCATTGGGCATGCTTCAACGTTTTATCAGCATCTTGCATTTTATAGCCACTGTACATGGCCATATAGGCTGCCTTAAAGATGGTAGCCGAGTCGGTCTTCACGAAATCGTAATTAGAAAATAAGGGTTGTTCGCAACAACCTATAAAGGCATCAAACATATTGTATGCTTCGTTATAGTTGTTCTTCTTCACAAAGAACATTCCTCCATTATATAAGTTTTTACGATATAATGACAATAAGTCGGCATGCTTTTTTCGATATTTTGTTTCTACATTACCCTTCTTATCAGGCATTGCATCTACTGAATCGCAACTTTCGTATATTTCAAACATTTTTCTTGCACTAACAAACAGGTTAGCGGTATCGGCCTTTTGCTTCAGATACATCTGCTCATTAACGTTGTCATATTGTTTCTTGACAGCGCTAAATAGTATTTCCCATATTTTAAAATTCTGTTGGTTTACCGAATCTTTCAACAAAGTAGCCATAAGCTGCTCTGCCTTATCCAAATTCTGTCCACTTTTAATATAACCTTTTGCCAGCGATATCTCTTTCTTTTGTGAGAAAGATGTTAAAGAAAAGGTTATAAGCAAGAAAAACAAAGCAAGAAAACGTCTGTAACTCATCATCACTTTCAAACAAACATTAATGAATAATCACCTTAAACTACAAAACAATCAAAAAAAGGCCTCCCCATATCCTATATACATAGTGTATATGGGGAGGCTTATTAAATAACTATATAGCCAGCACAATTAGTTGCCGCTGAGTTTCTTCAGCTCAATGGTGCGGCTGTCGTTCTCACCAAACAGTGTGTAATAGCACTGATAGAGAGGATATGACCAGTTCGACTCTTTGCAAGAGGGATCAAGGTCGCGAGCTTTCTCAAGATAACCCATCGACTCTTCTACAACCTTCTTCTGTGCATCAGTATTCTCAATACCAGCAGCCTTTGCGTTTAAGCAGAAGCCCAGGTAGGTATAAAGAATTGACTTCTTAGGCTCAATCTCAATTGCCTTCTTGAAGTTGTTTGCAGCCTCGTCAAACTTGCTCTGGTTCATACGAGTTTGAGCACGTACTGCATATGCAGAGAAGCACTTAGGATCTTCAGCCAGTTTAGCATCAATAAGCGCATCTTGCTTATCTGCCATACCGAGGTTTCCGTACAGGTTAGCAAGGTTGCTGAAAATTTCCTCGCTCTTATCCTTAGCATAAAGCTGCTCAAACTGTGTAAGACACTTCACCGAGTCTTCACGAGTTTTAAGGGTCTGCTGCATCAGGTACATCTTCAATGACAGAGCATCTTTGTATGAAGCAGTATCGGTGAGAGCGATGTCGCAATACTTGTTAGCGAGATCGTTATCCTTGTTTTGGAAAGCAAGAACGGCTGTTACACGAGCCGCCTCGCCCAGATACTGGTCAGCACCTTTGCTCATATCGCGGTCAGCAAACAGGTGGTCAGAACCACTCTGTACATACATACCATAATAACGAATAGCATCTTGCTGTTTGCCTGCAGTTACAGCATCTTGACCTGCATTGAGCAGATGAAGACGCAATGGCCAAAGATTCTGCTGGTTGTTCTTGTGGAACTTAGGAGCAATCTTGCCTTTTCCATTAGGCTCGTTATCAAACTTGTCGCACTCCATAGCATCCTTCAAAGCAGCGCAAAGCGAGTTGTACATACCCAGTGTATCAAAAGGTTCTTCTTTCTGGCCCATCTGCTTAGCAACAGCGTTGGCGCTCATTATACCCTCTTCTTTCTGCACTTTTTCTAACGAAAGCTGTACCAGCTTATTGTAAGCCTTAGCTTTCTGTTCGCTAGTGAAAGAAGTTACATTGCTGTTAAGCAGAGCCTCTGCATCAGCATACGTTTTTGCTTTCAGAATGCTTTTCAATGCATCACCTTGAGCAAAGGCCGAGCTAGCAGCTACTGCCATCAGGGCCATGACCATAAATTTCTTCATAAAGATTTATTTGTTAAGTGTAATATTACCTTATTTAATTATTAATAACAAGAAACAGGGTTATGAACCTTACTTGTCATCGTCAAGATGCTGGCTAAACAAGTCGCCATATGCTTCTGGCGCTGTATTGTCTTGCTCATCAGCGTTATCAACATCGTTCACTTCTTCAATGTCTGCAGGCTCTTCTGTTTCATTATTCGACATCAAAGCATTTTCTATCTTATTTGTCGTTTCAGAAAAGTTGCTGCGACTTTGCTCCTCAACTGTTGCTTCGAGCTCGCTGCTCATCACCTTGCAAACGCTAGCAATGATATCGTTCTTCTTCGCGAGATTGATAAGGCGCACACCTTGTGTAGCACGACCCATAACACGACATTCGGCCACCGACAGACGGATTGCAATACCACTGCGATTAATAATCATAAGGTCGTTCTCATCAGTTACATTCTTGATAGCTACCAAACGACCTGTTTTATCTGTTATATTAAGGGTCTTCACACCCTTACCACCACGCATAGTCTTGCGATAGTCTTCTACCTGAGAACGCTTGCCATAACCGTTTTCACTTACTACCATTACAGTTTCAGCGCTAGCATCATTCACAACAATCATACCTACAACAGCATCATCGTCGCCATCAAGACGCATACCACGCACACCAGTTGAAACACGACCCATCACGCGCACATCGCCCTCGTCGAAACGCACGGCACGACCATTACGATTAGCAAGTATCAGTTCGTTGTGGCCATTGGTAAGACGTACGTCTACCACCTCATCGCCCTCAACAATGTTAATAGCGATTACACCATTGGCACGCGGACGTGAATATGCCTCAAGGCATGTCTTCTTCACAGTACCATTCTTGGTAGCAAACACTACATAATGCGAATTGATAAACTCTTCGTCATTCAGGCCTCTTAAGCGCAACATGGCATTTACCGAATCGTCGCTCTCAATATTGAGCATATTCTGAATGGCACGACCCTTGAAGTTCTTGTCGCCTTCAGGTATCTCATAACACTTCAACCAATAGCAACGGCCTTTACGTGTAAAGAACATCATGGTTTGATGCATTGTTGCAGGATAGATATATTCGGTGAAGTCTTGCTCACGGGTGCGAGCGCCCTTAGCACCTACTCCACCACGTGCCTGCTCACGGAACTCGCTCAGCGGGGTACGCTTAATGTAACCCAAATGGCTAACAGTAATAACCACGGGGTCGTTAGGATAAAAGTCTTCTGCATTAAATTCATGCTCGTAAGGTTTAATCTCTGTACGACGCACGTCTCCATACTTCTCTTTTACCTCTAACAAGTCGTCCTTCATCACCTGTTTGCACAATTCGGGATCATTAAGGATGGCTTGCAAGTGAGCAATCTGTTTCTCAAGCTCGGCATACTCGTTACGCAACTGATCCATACGCAAACCTGTAAGCTGTGCTAAACGCATATCAACAATTGCTTTCGACTGTATTTCGTCTAACGAGAAGCGTTGCTCCAAGTTGCGTTGAGCATCAACAGGTGTTTTGCTGGCTCGAATGATGTGAACCACCTCATCAATATTGTCGCAAGCAATTATCAAGCCTTCAATTATGTGAGCACGATCTTGCGCCTTTTTCAATTCAAACTTTGTGCGGCGGATAGTAACATCGTGACGATGTTCAACAAAATGGCGCACACAATCTTTAAGAGAAAGTAAACGTGGACGGCCTTTTACCAACGCAATGCAATTGACAGAGAAACTGCTCTGCATGGCCGTCATTTTGTATAGTTTATTCAATATAACGTTTGCATTAGCATCACGTTTTACATCAACAACAATACGCATACCTTGACGACCCGACTCGTCATTCACATTAGAAATACCTTCAAGCTTACCTTCCTTTACAAGGTCGGCTATATTCTCTACCAATTGGGCTTTATTTACGCCGTAAGGTATTTCAGTAACAACTATCTTGTCGTGAGTATCACCACTCTCTATCTCTGATTTGGCTCGGATAACAATGCGTCCACGACCTGTTTCATAGGCATCTTTCACTCCTTGAAGGCCGTAGATATAAGCACCTGTTGGGAAATCAGGAGCCTTAATGTGCTGCATCAATCCTTCTGTATCGATATCGTTATTATCGATATAGGCACAACATCCATCAATAACCTCAGCAAGGTTGTGTGTAGGAATATTGGTTGCCATACCTACAGCAATACCGTTACCACCATTAACAAGAAGGTTCGGAATTTTGGTAGGCATTACAGATGGCTCAATGAGCGTATCGTCAAAGTTGGGAACCATGTCGACTGTATCCTTCTCCAAGTCGTCCATGATGTGCTCGCCCATCTTTGAGAGACGGCACTCGGTGTAACGCATAGCTGCAGGCGAATCGCCATCAACAGAACCAAAGTTACCATGGCCATCAACAAGCATATAGCGCATATTCCAACTCTGCCCCATACGCACTAATGCACCATATACAGAACTATCGCCGTGGGGGTGATATTTACCTAATACCTCACCTACAACACGTGCACATTTCTTGTAAGGATTATTGCTGGTGTTTCCAATGCCTAGCATACCATAAAGTATGCGACGGTGTACTGGCTTAAAGCCATCACACACATCAGGAAGAGCACGAGCGACAATCACCGACATACTATAGTCGATGTAAGAGGTTTTCATCTCATCCTCAATGTTGACCTTCATGATGCGGTCTAAGTCAAATGTCTGATTTTCGTCCATTTATATATAATATAATCTATGTGTCAATATATACAATATTACTAATACCTATATTGTCGTTCCAACTCAAGCTTTTTGAGAAAATATTGCCGTAGAGGGCATTTATTTCGTTTCTGAGCGCTTGAAGGCAGATTTTGACGTGTAAAGGTAAGCATTTTAATTCATTGCACAAACATTTTAAAGCCTTATTTTGTTATTTTAAGTTAAGATTGTCCATTAAAGTCATATACACAATAAATACAGACTCAAGAATTAGAAATGTCACAAAAACAGAGTGATAAAACACGATAATATTATATACCAAAAAACGGAGTAACATTTTCGGGTGGATCATAAAAAATGGGGCTGTTATTATGATGTTATAAAAATCAAAAAAAAGACACTTAACGAAATTCATCGTAAAGTGCCTTAATTATTTTGAGCCTCTTGTCGGATTCGAACCAACGACCCCGAGATTACAAATCACGTGCTCTGGCCAACTGAGCTAAAGAGGCGGGTGGGTAAGCTACTTACATCGCGCCGCTACAACCAACTACCTTTGCTACGTTCCCGTCCTGGAGGATTCGAAGGGAGCTGGCCGTGCAAGACTTACCCATGTCTTTTTGTAAGCGGGTGCAAAGGTAAAAAATAATTATTTATTACCATCACTTCACACCCACTTTCTTTCTTGTTTTAACTTATTTTTAGGCTTTAACACCTCGTTTACCTTATTATATAAAAGGACACGATCCTACCCTATATCAACAACAGTAATTCCAGCTCCGCCAAACTGCACATGTTCATCTCTGAAACTGGTAACACTGGGCACCGTACCTAAATACTGACGAATGAGCTGGCGTAAAATTCCATTGCCCTTTCCATGCAAAATTCGAACACGCGACATACCGACCAAACAGGCATCGTCGATAAAATACATCACTGCATTAAGCGCCTCGTCGCCACGCATACCTCGCACATCAAGGTCTTGATGAAAATTGAGTTTGCGGTTATCAATGGTTTCGCGCGTCTCACGACTGACGTTGTATACAGAGGCTGTAGTTTCTTTCTTGCTCTCAACATCATCAACATATTCTAATCGTAAAGAAGGCATCTTTGTACGCATATCGCCAAAAATAACGGTTGCATTTTTGCCATCGATGCTTTCAATTTTACCTACGGTCGTCAGGCCCTTAATACGCACGCAGTCGCCCACCTCAAGGTTTCGGCCTTCTTTTTTGGCAGCCTTAACACTGGCTTCACGCAGTTTGGCAGCAGCCTGACGCTCACGTTCAGCCTTTTCGTCTTTATGTTTCTTATGACGTTCTTTACGTTCTTGTATCTGACGTATTTTTTTAGCAATCAAATCGTCATTAGCCTTAGTGTCAATTTCAGATATTCCTGCCTTAAACGCGTTTAGTTCTTCACGAATTTTCTTTGTTTCCTCTTTTTCAGCCTGACTCTCACGTATCTCACGAATAGCGTTCTCAATTTTTTTATTGCTTTCTTTCAGCAGTTCTTCAGCCTGCTCCTTGGCCTTACGTAAGATATCTTTTCGGCTCTGCTCAAGTTCAGCAATCTCCTTTTCATACCGAGCTACCGTACGTTCAAGTTCTTTCTCACGCTGATGCACGTTTTGGCGTTTGCTTTCCCAATAACGCTTATCGCGTACAATGTCTTGCAGATATTTATCACTCTGTATATAGTCAGAGCCCACCATTTCACTTGCCTCTTTAATCACTTCCTCAGGAATACCCGTCTTACGAGCAATTTCTACTGCAAACGAACTACCAGGCTGACCGATAGCAAGTTGAAAGAGCGGGCGCATTTCATGACGGTCGTAAAGCATTGCGCCGTTAGCAATGCCATCATGCGAGTCGGCATAATGCTTTAGATTTTGGTAGTGTGTAGTGATGACACCCCACGCCTTTTTCTTCACAAACTGATTAAGCACAGCTTCAGCCATTGCCCCTCCAATTTGTGGCTCGGTTCCCGTACCAAACTCATCGATGAGCAACAATGTACGATCGTTTGATTGTCGCATCATGTTTTTCATATTAAGCAAATGCGACGAATAAGTAGAGAGATCGTTCTCTATGCTCTGCTCATCGCCAATATCAATCATCAGATTTTGGAAAACGCCCACCTTTGAGCGCTCACTCATCGGTACAGAAAGGCCACATTGAAGCATATATTGCAGCAATCCCACAGTTTTCAAACAAACCGACTTTCCACCAGCATTTGGACCAGAAATAATAAGTATATGACGACTGCGCGTAAGGGTAATATCCAGCGGAACAATAGGCTTTTCTTGTTTTTTTAGCGCTAGGCACAACAATGGGTGACGTGCCGATATCCAATCGATAATTGGCGACGACTGTATCTCTGGTTCTATACCCCCCGTGAGCAATGCTAATTCGGCTCGTGCACGAATAAAATCTACCTCAGCAAGTAATTGATAGGCAAAAATAATATCATTAACATAAGGACGTACAAGAATAGTAAACTCTGTAAGTATGCGCACGATCTCACGCTTTTCTTCAGCCTCAAGTTCGCGAATTCGGTTATTCGCCTCTACGACCTCAGTAGGTTCTACAAACACAGTTTTTCCTGTTGCCGACTCATCGTGTACAATTCCTTTTATCTTACGCTTTAAGCCAGGAGCTATGGGCACAACTAAACGACCATCACGCACCGTGGGTGTGACATCCTTATCAACGACCCCTTCGCTTTGAGCCACTCTTAATATACTATATAAGGTACGCGAGACGCTGCCCTCAGCCTTTCGAAGCTGAAGACGAATATCAGCTAGTGCTGGCGACGCCGTATCTTTCACCTTTCCATACTTGTCGAGAATTTGCTCGATACGTCGCAAGATATCTGGAAAGGTTAACACACCATCAGTAAGCTTGTGCAGCGTAGGATAGTCAAACTCGCCATCATCAGTTCCACGGTTAAGGAAACGCACAATGCCTGCAATAGTCTCTAAAGAACGACGTAAATCAAAAATTTCATTTTCTTCTAGATGTGTTCCTTCCAAACGAATGCGTTTTATAGAGGCACGCATGTCGAAAAAATATTGTAAAGGAAAATCGTCACTCTCTTCCTGAAGACGACGAAATTCGCGTGTCTGTAGCAACATGGTACCAATCTTTTCCACATCACCACAGAACGCCATCTCATCTACTTTATCTTTGCCCAACTGACAAAGACAATAGCCTTTCAACAGAGAACGAATTTCGCTGAACTGTATCTTGTTTTCAAAGTTGCTTGGATAAATCATACTGCAAAGCTACACATTTTTACCCATTTTTCGAGAACATATTGAAAAAAGTTGATAAAATATTTTGGAAATCCAACAAAAAGCCTTACCTTTGCACCCGCAAAAAAGCTAAAGGTAATAACAAATTGCCTTGCCAAGAACGGCTGTATGCCTACCATAACACTTTATGGAGAGATGGCAGAGTGGTCGAATGCACCGGTCTTGAAAACCGGCGTACTGAGAGGTACCGGGGGTTCGAATCCCTCTCTCTCCGCAATAAACATTGGAAATCAATGTTTTACAAAACAAACACCCGATTTTACACCCAAGAATGTAAAGTCGGGTGTTTTTGTATTATTTAAAATTGATAAGGCAAGATGAAGCTATTGGCTCAACCATTTGCACCAACCCATTTACATCACCTTTCCCAATATAAGGCAAGCATCTCTGTATCTTTTCAACAGACCAATCCCACCATTGCAGCGTCTCAGGTTTCCATATCACTTCTTCGTCGAAACGCTTTCTTATCGGTCGGGCAGGAACGCCGCCGACTATCGTATAGGACGGCACATCTTTCGTAACAACGGCACGGGCGGCTATGATTGCCCCGTTGCCGATGTGAACGCCAGCCATAATCACCGCTTCGTAGCCTATCCATACATCGTTGTCTATCACGATGTCGCCCACTTCGATAGACGGGTCTTTCACAACTGCATTCAGGTACACGGTCTGCGTGTCGCCTGTGCGTGGATATATCTTTTTCATCATGACATTCAGTTTTAATAGTGTTTATATTTCAGATAAATGACAGATAACAAGCCAAGTAATATCACATACAGATATTCTGCCGTCCAATAAACGGACAGTGAAGTACTGAAACCGCTTATGCTCCACAAATAAATCTGATAAGCCGCGATGGTTATCAACTGGAAAATGAATGTCATGCGTGTCGCCCCTGTACCTGTTACGCCGTTCATATAGACATAACCGGGCAAGGCAAAGACATAATTCAGCAGCATAACCACAAAGGGCAGATGGGCAATTTGCATCAGAAACGTACTTTCCGTATAGATGCCAATAATCGGACGGTAGAAAATCAGAGCAAGGATGACCAGAGGAAAACCGATAGCATATCCCAAACGAATAACTCTGTTGCATAGCGGAATTACCTGTTCCTTTTGTCCGGCTCCCAACAAATTGCTCACCAGCGAACCAGTAGTAGCTGCAAACGAATTGACAATGACGAAGAACAGCGTCGAGACACTTCGTATGACATTGGTAGCTGCCAGTTCCATTTCTCCCAAATGCTCGATAGCTATGAAGAAGGCAAGCCACGATGCCACTCCGATAAACGAATGGAACATGCTCCAAACGGACACACGGCAGACATGGAACAATACACTTTTGTCGAAGCTCCAACGCAATCCATATAACCGTTTATCCATTTTACGTAAGACATGGATTGCCAGCACTGCCAGCGAACACGCTTCGGCAAAAGACGATGCGATGGCTGCGCCTGCTATCCCCATGTTCCAATGAAATATGAGCAGCCAATTGCCCGGAATGTTCACCAATACAGCTGTCAGAGCCGCCATGTTCAAGGCTTTTGTACGGGTGATGCCGACTAAAAACGAGCGCAAGGCAAGGAACGGAAAAGAGAACAGCAGTCCCCAAATTCGCCCGTCCAAATAATCAATCACGGCATGATAGACTTCCGCAGAAGTAATCAGCCTGCTTAGAATAATCGGGGAAAATAGTTTGGAGAATAGACACAAAAAGACGGCAAGTCCCAACAGAAAAAACAATCCTTGAAAGAAAGTCTTTCCTGTTTCAGAATAATGCCGTTCGCCGTTGCGCCGTGCGACAACGACCTGCAAGCCCAAACTGAAACCGAAGCCGAGCATATAGATAGCCAGATACCAAATCCCGGCAAGGGCGGATGCGCCCAATTCTATTTCTCCCACATGCCCCAAGAAAATGGCATCGGTGATATTGATAAGTTGTTCGATAAGGATGCTCATCATTACGGGAAAGTTGATGAGCCAGATATTCTTATATGTATAGTTCATTGTTCAACTTGATATGATGCAACAAGCCCTGCTGCACAAGGCGGCATGACACATCGCATGATTATGAATTTGGAATAATGGCAAAACAAGAAAGGACAAACCCGTTATAAGCCTGTCCGTTGCTGAATAGCTATGACTGAAATGTTATCCGTTGAGCGCAGCTATATGCACACTTGCCATTTCATACGGGTTGAACAATCTTTGTTTTTAATATCCAAATACAAAAGTAGTAAAAATAGAAATGGATTGATACTATTTCTGTATTTTTTATAATCTTCCGTTATCATTCCATTCTCCGTAGAGAAGTCCTTTTCGGGTATTTTCTATGAATTTGTTCAGGCGACTTTCAAAAAGTTCGGGCTGATTCTTCTTGATTTGGATAGTATCAATCCTGATTCGCTTATATAAGTCAGGGAGTTGGCAGAAGTTATTCCATACTACCGGATCGGATTGTAGCCTCTGCAATATATCCTTGTCTATGATAAAACCATCAGGTGACATATCCGGCAGAACGGCTCTTCCGGCATCAGTCATCAGTCCCAACCGCACCGCAATAAACATTGAAAATCAATGTTTTGCAAGATAAACACCCAATTTTACACCCAAGAATGTAAAGTCGGGTGTTTTTGTTTTATTTAAGATTAACCACCGAAACGTTACAGAGTTCTCCTTGCCCAAGGTCTTGACATACAGGCTCAGGGTGGACATCTACTTCACCGACCCGTATTCCGGCATGGCAGAAAGGGGGAATCAAGCTCATCCAGTAATATATCCCAAAAGGTGCTGTTTTCAACATCGCTACGCTACAGCGGATAAAGGAAAGGATTGCAGTCCAAGGTAAACAAAAACGCAGGAGAAACTCGATTTCGACTCCCCCAAAGATGCCTTTCGGAGGGGAAATATGATTGGAAAATCAACTCTACACAGAGCAACGGGCTTTCACGGTGATATTCTCTTTTATAATGTAAGTAAATGCTTTTTCCCCTTTATATGTTCTTTTATTATTGAAACGGTTTCTCCAATAGAATAATCAGTTGTATTTATTACAAATGATTCATAATCACCAATCTTGGCGAATTGCTCCCACATTACTTCTACTAACTCAATATTTGCTTCTTTGCTTAATTTCGTTCGTTCAATTGCGCGTTTCATCGTTTCTTCTTTGTCTGCTCTTAATACAATGTAGTGAACCTCATACCCCTCCTGTACAATCTTCATCCAAGGAGCTAAAAACCAAGGTCCTATTATTCCATCTACAATTACATCATACCCACCATGCGCATAACGTTTTGCGGCTTCTAAAAATGCTTCGACAACAACCAAATTCTGTTCTTGTGATTCAGGTAAATGTGGGGGTATTGCACCTTTACTCAAATAATGATAAAAATCATCTGTATGCATATGTACAGACTTTGCAAAATCAGATTCGTGTGCAACAATTGACGCTATTGTAGTCTTTCCTGTTCCGGGAGAACCGGTAATTATAATAATTCTACCTTGATGCATATATTTATATCTTATTTTTATGTATCCGCAAAAATATAAAAAGTGTCGTTCTTATGAAGAAAAAACGATATTAAAATAGAAATATATTAAAAATGAGCTACTTATGAGTATTTCTCATAGAACGAGGTAATGACTTGGGAATAGTCACAAATTCTGTGATGTGTGGTGTATTTCTGTCAAACAACTTTTATTTGATGCAAATGTACACAAATAAAACGAACGAAAAGAAGAATAAGCATTTTTTCTTTCCATGGTATTGTGACTATGCGGAGAGACAGCCCTTTGACGAAATCAAACATCGCCACACACTCAATGAGGTTGGCGATGTTGCAGACGGTCAGTATGTTTGGATGATTTATGATACATTCATAGCCCCTTTACACAATTCCATCTCAATGCAATTCCAAATTTCGCCCAAACAAGAATAGCTTTCTGTTGTTGGAGCAATCACTCGCATAAATCCGACGGATTCATAGCAATGTATTGCCGACGGATTATTTTCAAAGACACCGAGAGACACTTTCGTAGCTCCCAGTGTTTCAAAAGCATATTTAACAGCCATTGAAACAAGGGCTTTTCCTAAACCGCAGCCACGTTTTGAATCATCAACTAAGACAAATCCCAACCGTTGTTCCGTCGGATTATCTGCCGGAACGCGCAGGGTGATGTACCCGGCAATATCATTGCCATCAACCATTGTTAAAGCGTGTGAGCGTTGTCCGTCAATATACCTCGCATAGTGTCTGTTCATATCTTCCGGCGTGACAGGAAAATGCTCATATCTATCTGCACACCATTGGCGCATTAGGTATTCGCTTTTAAGCCACGATGTAATTACCGCAGCATCCGAAGGCTGATATGGACGTAATAATAGGTTCATTTTTTATAGTTGCGTTTTATATAGTCAAGTTAAATTCTTAATTGGTAAACAATAGCAGCCCACGCTATAGCGTGAGAACCACTATGCTATCCTTGTATCCAATTTGAAAATTTCCTACGTTTTCAAGTACAAGATAAGCATAACGCTTCTTCTTTTCTTATGTCTTGGAAAGAGTTGTCTCTATCCGTATGCAAAAATAGTTATTTTATTGATGTTTTGCATTATATAGAACGAAATTATAACTTCAATCCTCTACTTTTTCTTGGTTCTTCCGTAGATTGTCTCAAACTTCGCCTAAATTTCTCCCATTGTTCTTTGAACCATTCGCCAATCGGCTGCTTGTTGATTGTCAATACCAGTTTTCTGTCATCGATCGGGTTCTTTTCCACCTTGAAAATATCATTCTTGATGTCAAACTTCCGCCTGTGTTCTTCGGAATAAATCCTGCCATTGCATCTGATAGCCTCTTTCTTCGTCAGAAGGCTCTCTATCATTTCTTTGGTGAAGCCGATGGCAGCGCACAACTTTTCCATTCTCAGCATCTCTTTGAGCATGGGAAACCATTTGAACGCCTTTTCAAGGATAGCATTCAGCCGAGATATTTCCTTGTCTTTGGCTTCAAGTTCCTGATTGTGTATTCCTTGCAGATTGCGTATCTGCCTGCCGTGCTGTTCCTGCATGTGTTGCATTTGGGCTTTCAGGTCATCAATTCCCTTATCCCGTTTGGCGATTTCCTGATGCAATTCTTCATTGGATAGTTCCAGTTTCTTCATTTTCCCGCTGCCGAAAAGAGAACCCACTCCGCTTACTATGGCCGTAGCGGCATCGGTGGCTGCGCCTTTGAGCTTATCCGTGCGTATCTCTGATTTTACCTGACGGAGTTCCTGTTCGGCAAGATTCACCTGTTGTTCCTTATGCCGCTTGGTGGCTTCAATGCGTTGCAGTTCTGCCTTCTGTTTCTCAATGATGAAGTCGTTCCGCTCCAGATGTTCTTTACCTGTTACAGCCTTTGATTGTCCACGCTCCATTAACAGAATGTCGGATGCCAAGTTTTGCATTTCGGTCATGTCCTCGTCATTGAGTTTGCGGCTCTTGCCTGTATCGTGATTCATCCAGTCGAATACGATATGGGCATGGTAATTCGGCTTGAACCATCTTTCGCCTACTTGGAAACTCTCCTTGTCCTCCGTGTCAGGCTGTCTGTTCAGCCAATGTCCTTCGTCCTTGTGCAGGAAGATTTGAAGCGGTGTGATGCCCCAGCGTCTTTGGCACTCCTCACCGAACTTACGCACATCCTCCAGCGTGGTGTCCGGTCTGATGAGCAAGACTCCCTCACGGATGGGCGAGCATCCCGCCACTTTGATAATTTTTCCGTTCTTCCCTTTGCGCTCACGCTCCTTTTCCTGCATGGCACGTCCTGTCTTTTCCTTGACCATGCGTTTGATGTTCTCATAGTGTACCTGCAATTCGGGACTGCCGAAGTCGGGATTTATCCATTGTTCGTTATCAGCCGTAAGTTCGGGCACGATGTAGATTTTGGACTTGCCGATGTTGCGCATATACTCGGCAGTCCTCCGGTTATGAGCCTCGCTTGATGCCACGTTGCAAGGCTTGATATGTATGCTTGATTTTGTTGCCATCTTTTTAATCTTTGATTCGGTTATTACTAATTTTGTTTGCTGCTTTCCGCTCATAACCGCAAGGGGTTCTTAGGGGTGCAACCCATAAGCGGAGTTTCCAAAGAGAGGGTCACTCTTTGGTCGGGTTGCACAGGGCTGAAAGCCCTTGCCGGGTTCTTAGGGCAGCGTCCTAAGCCCCTCGGGAGAGCCCACAACTACGAAAGCGAAGCGTGTAGTTATAGTGGGCTATAACCGGAAGCCTTTCGGTTTCTTGGATAGCGTGTCATCCCTCTTTCTGACGGATTGCATTTGCTCTTTTCTTTCAGCCATGCGCTTCTGCAAATACTCGTTCAGGTCTTTGCACCCGCAGTAGATTTGTGAAGCGTCCCGTATATGCCGGGTACTGTCGTATTCCTTGCGGATTTGCTGTAGGGCTTCCATTCCAGCACGGTCATTGTCAAAAAAACAGTGGATGCGCTCATAGCTTCCCAACGGGTAGAGTGCCTTGGAAACATTGGCTACGGAGTTCAGCACCATGTAATCCTGCCTGTCGAAATCGGGGCATTGCGGACAGCTTTCAAGCCGCAGGGTCAGAAATGAGAGGTAGTCCATAAATCCCTCAAAAACATAACATGCATTCTTCGGGTCTCCTTGCTGCCGTATATGGGTGATGTCTTTCGGCGCGATACAGCCCTTGAAATATCGGTTGCGTATCTCATAGCCGCCCGATATGTTCGGGAATGCAATGGCGAAGTACCGTTTGCCATTGTGCGTAAACCGTGCCTCCCTGCATTCTCTTTTCGCCAGTGCCGGATTGATACCCCTTTCCTGCAAATAGGCGAGCAAGGCAGGGGAAGAAAGCAGCACGATTTCGAGCTGTTGAAAACTCGGCTCCGTAAAGGACTGCTTGCGAAAAGAGAAAGAGACGGGGCGCACGTGCGGTGCCTGTTCCTCTATGCGTTTCAGAAGGTACGGCACACTGTCCGTTGCATAGAGGTGCGAAGCCAATGCGATGATGTTGCCGCCCTTGCCGAGCGCAAAATCATACCATTGGTTCCGCTCGGTGTTCACCTTGAACGATGCTTCGGTTTCTTCCCTGAACGGTGATTTGTACCAGAGATTGATGCCCTGCCGTTTCACCGGGCTATATCCCAAGCTGTGAAGATACTCTTCCAGCCTGATTTGTTTTGCTGTCTGTATATCCATAAATGATTGTCTTTATCGGTTATCGTTTGTTTTTCTTTTCGCCAGTACCTTTTCATATAGGTTACTGGCTGTATAACCACTTCACTTTATTGTCGTATATATAGGATACGGCTTAAAGTGAAGCGGTTTGATGCTCCCCTGCAACCACTTCGCTTTATCCTAATATATAGACCCCAAGAATAAAGTGAAGTGATTGCGAGGATTGGGCTAATAGTGGAAATCCGGTTCGTACCTGTACTTCCTGCCGTTTTCCTGCACTATCATCCGCTTGCTCTTCAACACAGTGATGAGTTTGACCAGCTTGTTGTCGCTCAACGGAACGCCCACCAAGGCATACGATTCTTTCAGTGCCTTGCCCAGTTCCTTATACCCGTATTCGTCCTGCAACGAGAATGCGGCTTCCAGTGCTATCCGGTGCTGCTGCTCGGAAATGTCCTTGTAGGCATCAAACCTTTCGCCTTGGGGTCTGCCGGGTGCTTTGGTTTCTGTCAGGTAGTCCTCCATCAGTTCAGGCAATGCCCTGTCATTGATGCGGAAGGCAAACGGCTCGAAATCCATCGCACGGATGTGCATGGCGGAAACCTTGCTTATGTCCCCGTTGTTCTTGTCCTTTTCCACAAGGAGGACGGTTTCCGCCTTGTTATTCAGTTCCGTGCCGATATGTCCCCTCGCGTTCTCATCGCCCTTGTTCTGGTGGAGTATCGTGTGGATATGTATCTGCCTTTCATCCGTCCACTGCATCAGCTTCGATATGATGCGTGTCGATTCGCTGGGGCTGTTGATGTCATATACCATGTCACGGATGCCGTCTATTATCACCAGACCAAGGTTTTGCGTATGGTAGATTGCCTGTTCGACAATCTTTATGCGCTGTCCCGGCGTGTACTTCCGCAAGGCAAGGAATTCAAAGTTCTCGTTGTTCCTGTCATCGGGCAGCCCGGCCATGCGCATGATGCGTTCCATCACATTCAGGCAGTGATAGGGGCTTTGCTCCGTATCCACGTAAAGCACTTTCCGTTTGGCTTCGGGCAGTTCAGCCGCATATCGGAGTACCGTGCCGTTCTTCAATGCCGCAGCCACGATAGCCGACACATTGAATGTCTTCTTGCTTTTGGCTTTTCCGATGGATGCGCTGAAATTTCCCAACGTACCGATTACGGAACCTTTCACACTGAGAATCTCGGGGGCTTTCTCGTACTTTTCCGACAGGCTCAGCCGTGAGGCTTGCCAGAGGATTACCGCCTGTTCGTCCGATATTTCCCGGATGTCTTTCATATTGTCCATAGCGGTTCCTCCCGTTATTTGCGTCCGCCTGTTTTCTTCCCTGCCAGTTCAAGGGCAAGTTCCGCGTCCACGATAATCTTGCGCCCTATCTGGGTGATGGCCTTGTCTATCTTTCCGCTTTTCTTTATGCGGTTGGCGGTAGGCAGGCTGCACCCGAACAGCCTGGCTATGCCGGGTATTCCGTACACATACTTCCTGCTTGTGTCCGTTACGGGCTGTGGCTGCGCTTCCGTCTGAACGGAAGCGTGTCTGCTTAACATTATGAACTCTTCGCCTGTCATCTGCCAGACGGGTTTTGATAATAATTCTTGGATATTTGTCATCGTCCAATCTATTTAGTCGTTAAACAATCAGCCCTGCGCACTGGCTGTTATTTCTGTTCTCGAACGATGCAAAATTAGGTAGGGTTATGAGTGGTAAGGATGGGGATTGTATAAATCGAATATCATTGTATCTTATTGAATATCAGAAAATAAAAATACCACTCAAAAATTATTTTGAGTGGTAAAAGTGGAACTTTCGTAAAGTATCAGGATATATCACGGATTATCTGAATATATGTTCCATTTCCTTGGCGAAATTCTGGTTGCTGTCACTGGGGAAATCAGAAACAGGCTCCTTATACTTGGACTTGTAGTAGCCGTCATCAATATCCAGCAGTTTCAGTATCCCGGCTTTCCATTTGTCCTTGTCCTGTTTGGAGAGTTTTTCGCTCATGAGGAATATCAGATAACATACACGTATCTTCTCTCTCGGTTTAATTCTCAAATTGCAGTTGCAGGGGTGCAGGTTCATATTGGCATAGAAATCCGGTGCGGAAATTTCCTCGAACTGTTCTCCAACACATATCTCATGAATGAGCGAAAGCAATTTCATGCTGAAATACTCTTGTTGTTCATCCGCCGTTTCCTGCTGACTGATTGGCTTGCCCGGCCCGTCCTGTCGTTTCCCGCCAGGAATGTATTTCTTCAATATATCCAGAAAAAGGCAGCTTTGACGGTACATGTCCGCACAACGGTTCTTCATATATTGGAATGCCTCTTTCCTTGCTGCCTTTTGCTGGTCATAGAGTTCGTTCAGTTTGGCTCTTTCCTTGTCATATTCAGCCTTGCAGCGTTCATATTCTTTTTCAGCCTGTTTTTCCTCTTCGGCAGTATGTTCCCTGTAGCCAATGGAATCATACCTGTTGTTGGCTTCATTCAGCGGTTTGCTTAGGCTCCTTGTTACATCCAGTTGGGCTTCAATTTCAAGGGAATACCTTTCCATGTGTCGATAGCAAGCACGCTCTACGGCACTATCACTCAACGGGCACACCTCATAAGCCTGTATGCTCTTTTCTATTTCAGTTTTCAGGCTGTTGAGTATCAAGGTGTATTGCTCTTTTTGCTTGTCAAGCACCAGTTCAAGGATAGCGGCTTCAAAGGATTTCATGTCATTATACTCCTGATAGAAATCCGATATGAATTTCTGCCTGTCAAAAGAAAAAGCGTAATTATCTATATAGTCTCTGTATATTCTGTTGAGTTCTCCATATTGGGGAATCATCGTCTGTATCTTTCCTGCCATATACTTTATATTATGGGTTCTTGTCCTTGTCAAGGAATAAGGTCAGTTCTTCTTCCACTTCTTCTATACTCGGTAGGGCAGATTTCAGATTTTCGGGTACTGCCTTGCTCAATTGATAGTCGCTGATACCTATCGGCTGGTCATATCCAGCCAAGGCATATTGTGCCACGACCTCATCCTTACCCCTGCACAGCAAAAGACCGATGGTCTTGTTATCATTTTCTCCCCTCAGTTTATCATCTACAACATTGATATAGAAATTTAACTGCCCTGCATATTCCGGTTTGAATGGCGTTGCTTTCAATTCCACGACAACATAGGCGTGGAGCTTGATATTATATAGGATCAGGTCGGCGAAAAAGTCACTGTCCCCAATCTGGAAATGTTTTTGTCTGGCAACAAAAGCAAAGCCGTTACCCATTTCCAGCAAGTAACGGGTTACATGCTTTACCAACTGTTCTTCTATATCCCTTTCGTCAGCCTTTTCCTTTGCTCCTGCCAAGTCAAAGATATACGGGTCTTTTAACAGATAATTGGCAAGATCGCTTTGAGGTGCCGGAAGTGTGGCAGTGAAGTTGTTTACCTTGTTACTCTTGATTTGTCTGTCATACAGATTACTTTCAATCTGCATTTTCAGCACATTACTGCTCCAACCCATTTCTACAGATTGTTTCATATACCAATACCTTACGCCCAATGGTAGCGGATTATTGAGTATGACCATATGGCTTGCCCAATTTATTCTTGCAATCGGTGACGCCAAGAATAAATCTTCTATATCCTCTATTTTTATTTTATAGATGGTTGCTACTGTTTTTGCTACATTCTGAAATTGCGCAGGAACCTCCTGCGTAATTTCTAAAGATTGATTATCAGCTGATTGTATTTGCGCAGTAAGCTCCTGCGTAAATTGCCCGCTGTTGAGCTTAAGGACTTCATTAGTAATGTTTTGAATATTAGGGACTGACAGTATTGAATCTACTTCAATAAAACTACGAAGTACATTTAACGGATATAAACGAGCAAACTGGCACATATAAGTAAGATTACGCTCCGAATATCCCTTCTTTTCAGGATAATTGAATCTGATTGCCTGTGCCAACTTCTTGATAATTTTACCACCCCAGCCATGCAGGTTTTGGTGGTACAGTATATAATTGCCCATTTTCCAGTAATGGAACAACATCTGGGCATTGGCTGCGGTAATGAGCCGGACTTGTGCCTGTTCTATTTCCGAACCGACAGCATGGACAAAGGCATCAAAATGACCTTTCTTTATATTATGTTCGTTGTTATTTTCCATATTACTAACTATTACTTAACAAAGATAACTCTAATAATGGATAATCTGTGAAACAGACTGATACTTTTATAGTTGGTTAAACTTGTTCATTGCATTAGCCTTAATATCATCGGCTATGTCAATGTAGGGCTTCATGGCTTTATAATCACTGTGTCCTGTCCATTTCATTACAACCTGTGCCGGAATACCGAGAGCCAGCGCATTACAGATGAATGTTCTTCTTCCTGCATGAGTACTGAGCAATGCGTATTTCGGGGTAACTTCATCTATGCGCTCATTCCCTTTATAGTAGGTTTCACGTATAGGTTCGTTAATTTCTGCCAGTTCTCCCAGTTCTTTCAGATAATCATTCATTTTCTGATTGCTGATAACAGGCAATACCATGTGGTTTTCAAAATGGATGTCCTTGTATTTTTCAAGTATGGCTTTACTGTACTTGTTCAGTTCAATACTCAGACTATCTGCCGTTTTAACGGTGGTGACTTCTATATGGTCGGACTTGACATCACTTCTCTTTAGGTTGCGAACATCTGAATAACGCAGACTGGTAAAGCAACAGAACAGGAAAACATCCCGGACACGTTCCAGATACTGTTTGTCTTTGGGTATCTGATAGTCTTTAAGTCTGTTCAGTTCTTCCCATGTCAGGAAGATTACCTTCTTGGGGGTGGTTTTCAATTTCGGTTTGAACGTATCGTATGCTATATTCTGGTGATAGTCTTTCTTGAAGCTCCACCGCAGGAACCATTTGAGGAATCCCATTTGTTTACCGATGGTACTGTTCCTCATATCCTTTTTGTCGCGCAGGAAATTGACATATTCGTTCAGTCCGAATTCATTGAAATATTCAAAGGTTAAATCTTCCTTGAACTCCTTGAGGTGATTTTTAACGGCTGCAAACTTTTCGTATGTGGATTCAGTCCAGTTATTCTGGTTGCCGCATTCTTTTACAAATTCATCGAATACCTCCCAAAAACTTATCTTTACGTCTTCCTGGTCTTCACTTGTATCTTTCATCCGCAGGTTGAATGCGTCCTTTAGCTGTTGGGTAGTGGGCATGGCTTCCTGTACCTCAAATTCCTTGAACACGTTTTGAATTTCGGTATAGTATTTCAGCAGATCGGCATTGATTTCAGATGCACTTTGCTTTAGTTTGTTGGTACACCCGTTCTTCACTCGCTGCTTGTCAGCATCCCACTTGGCTACATCAATGCGGTAACCCGTTGTAAACTCAATGCGCTGACTTGCGTATATGACACGCATACGGATAGGCACGTTCTCCACGATTGGCACACCGTTCTTCTTCCGGCTTTCCAATGCAAAAATGATGTTTCGTTTGATATTCATAATTGGGTGTGTTTGAAATTCTACACCCAAATATACACCCAATATTTGGAATAGCAAAAGATATTCAGAAAGATTTAGATTTACTATATACTCCAAATAGTGTTTGATTATTAATGATTTGCAATTTTATGATATTTCTTGAATATGTAGGTTCGAGAGCCTCTCTCTCCGCACAAAGTCCTGTAAATCGCAAGATTTACAGGACTTTTTCTTTTTTGCGCTCTTAAGTAGTCCCCCTTTTGATTTTTGGGTTACCACTATATAAAAGTGGTAAGTTACCACTATATAAAAACATCTATCTTTATAGTTACATATTTAGCTTTGCAATAAACTATGAGTATATTATACGGAACAAAAATAAACTAACTGCTTGCCAATACCGCACCGACAGGACTATTGTTTGCTGACTGGCTAAAGAAGAAAGGCTATTCAGTCCAACTGCAAAAGAAATACAGAGACTCTGAATTACTGACCGCGATATGCAAAGGTGCGATGTACCGCATAGTGGGCGTTTGAATGCTTATGATGCCATAGCGTCATATAACAAACAGATGGGTGGTACGATGCTGTAAGAATTACTGCAAAAATAGTCGCACCATATGACTATTTTTGCAGTGATTTCATTCTGTCCTTTTATTTCTAACCAAGAACTCTACGGATTACTATATATCCTTATTAGTCTATTTTGTGTAAATACACATTATTAACGACTACAAAGTTGTTCTTATTCCGAGTGCAAAGTTACGATGACTATTTCAAACCATTATTAAACGATTTACTTTATGACTCATTCCGGCAACGGGTATTTTACGTAAAAAGAATGACTAAAAAAGCAAAAAATAGCAGATTTGAGCTTTTGTTTTGAGTT
>OIWS01001415.1_pt1 | contig 24009 bp, 20 predicted proteins | sample 1587611 | NCBI WGS metagenome assembly OIWS01 (sample SAMEA3888919, study PRJEB22519) | human gut metagenome | biome: human gut; feature: human-associated habitat; material: faeces | place: Denmark | collected 2010 | reverse complement strand
GTTTGGGATATCAGCTGATGTCTCAAGGGCTGCAGTAAGACCAGCCTTATGTTGAGCCGTCTACTTAAGACGGTAACAATAAAGCTTCTGGCTTTAGTCAGGAGTTGCTTACTGCGTCAACACCTCTCCCCGCATTTTTTCCTTATCTCGGGTTGTCCCTGAAAACATCGTCAAGGCCCCGGCTGATTTCATCATCACTTCATCAGCAAACCTCAGCTTTTCAAAAAATTTCTCAGTTTTCTGATCTGATAAAAATATCAACATGTTGTTTTCAGTTGAATTTATTTCCATATTAACCCAAATATAAATCTGATTTTCTCAGGACGTTTCCCTGAGGACTTTTACCTACCCGAAGCCGAAACTGCCGCTCCAGAAACCTTCCGGCCAACGCCACAAGTGGTCTCCTGCAAATACTCCCGGCCGCGGCTCGGAAAGGTTGCTCTTTCCACCATGACTAAAGGTAGTCAATCATGAACTCTCCTAAAAAGATTGGTCTGATGGCTTGCACCGGCATCGTCGCCGGCAACATGATGGGCAGCGGCATCGTCGCCGGCAACATGATGGGCAGCGACATCGCACTGCTTCCCTCAAACTTGGCCTCCATCGGATCCGTTGCCCTTTTCGGCTGGGCTATCGCCCTTGTGGGCGCACTGGCTCTGGCTTACGTTTTTGCCCGTCTTTCCACGGTCAATCCTCAGAGTGGCGGCCCCGTCGCCTACGCCGGCGAAGTCAGCCCGGCATTCGGTTTCCAGACCGGTGTTCTCTACTACCATGCCAACTGGATCGGCAACCTCGCCATCGCAGTGACGGCGGTTTCTTACCTTTCCGTCTTCTTCCCGATTCTGAACGAACCCATTTGGGCCGGCATTGCCTGCGTGGGCGTCGTGTGGTTCTTCGCGCTTTTAAACCTTTTGGGCGGTTCCTTCATCGGCAAACTCACGTCGTTCGGTCTTATTTCGATGCCGATCCCCGTCGTCGGGACGGCCATCTTCGGTTGGTTCTGGTTTGACATCGATACCTACATCGCCAACTGGAACGTGTCCGGTGCTTCCGACGTAACGGCCACTTCCCGCTCCGTACTGCTGTGCCTCTGGGCCTTCGTCGGCATTGAATCCGCCGCCGTTTCCGCCGGCCTCGTCAACAACCCGAAGCGCACGGTTCCCCTGGCGACGATGCTCGGTACCGCTCTGGCCGGTCTCGTTTACGTGGGCTCCTCTCAGGTAATCGCCGGCATGTTCCCTGCCGACGTGATGGCTGCCTCCGGCGCACCGTTTGCCCTGTCTGCATCCAAGATGGTCGGTGACTGGACTGCTCCGGTGGTCTCCGCCTGTACGGCTTTGGCCTGCCTCACGTCCCTCGGTTCTTGGATGCTGCTCGTCACCCAGGCCGGTGCTAAAAGAAAGCGGTCTCATCACCCAAGTACTAACCGTTCCCGACACACTGACGCTTTCTGAAACCCTGGATATCTTCAAAACCCAAAAACGCGATTTTGCCGCCGTCGTCAACGAGTACGCCCTCACGGTCAGCGTCATCACCCTCAAAGACATTCTTTGGGTCATCATGGGCGACTTTGTTCCCACCGACGATACGCAGCAGATCGTGAAACACAAAGACGGATCGTGGCGCATTGAGGGTGCCACACCGGTTGAAGATGTCGAACGACTGCTCAGCACCGGCAAAATGCCAGATGATGAAAGTTACGAAACCATGGCCGGTTTTCTGATGTATATGCTCCACCGCGTTCCCAAACTCTCCGACCGGGTTACTTTTGCCGGTTACCGGTTTGAAGTCGTCGATATGGAAGGTGCCCGCGTTAATCAGATCATTGCGACAAAAATCAAAGACCCGGAACCGCCGGAGCAGTTTTTGGAACACAAGCATCAACCGGCGGTCAATCTGCCGGCAGAAAAATTAGTGGCCAACCAATAGGCCTCATTCCGACAAAACCCCCTGCCGCTTTTCTTAACAGGGGGCCGCTCCCTTCGATCGCTTGCTTCCGATCTCTGGCAAACCGCGATAGTTACTCTTGCCGTTTACTTCCCGAGCGCCTTCCTCACCGCCGCTTCCACAACAGGCATCAATTCCGCCGTACGAGCCTTGTTGAGTTCGCCCAACCGCAACCGGCGATAGAGCACATCTTTCGCCGTCCGCGCCCCTGTATTTTTCACGCAGTAAGCCGCATAAGCTTCCACGTCCTTCACCACGGACTGCACGTCTTTAATCTGATCCGCACGCTTTTCCAAAGCCAGCGCATCCACCGACGGATCCACATACAAAGGCAGCGACCGCGTCATGCAGCCTCCCCGGCGAATAAGCTTCATGCGGAAAGCCACCGCCAACGCGTGTTCCGCCATCGCACGATAACTCGTCCATTTGCCGCCCGTAATCGTTACGAGGTTGCCGAATTCCGGAATGACGGCATGCTCACGGGAAAGTTTGGCGGACATCGGCCCGCCCGACACAACGTGCCCCTTAAAGAGCGGACGCAGGCCGGAGAAACTCCCCTTCACATCGGCTTTGGTGATTTTCTTTTCCAGGTAACCGTTGGCAGTTTCCACCATGAAATCGATTTCGTCGTCCGTGATTTCCGGATCAAACGGCGCCTGCCCCTGTTCCAAATCCGTCGTCCCGATTTCGAGATTGTCCTTCCAAGGAATCACAAAGAGAAGACGACCGTCTTTGGTCTTCGGAATCACCATCGCGGCATCCGACGGCATGAATTGTTTGTCGACCACAATGTGCGACCCGCGGGAAATCCGTACGAGGCTATCGACTTCAGCGTTTGCCATCCGACGAATGTTGTCCACCCAGGGACCGGCACAATTAAAGAAACACCCTGCTTTTACCGTGAAGGTCTCTCCGGTTTCTTCGTCTTTTACCGTCACGGAGGCCACACGGTCGCCTTCAACGGTCACCCTCGTCACCGGCATGTAGTTGAGGGCCGTCGCCCCTTCACGAAGCGCCGTCTGCATCAAGGCAATCGCCGTACGCGCGTCATCAAACTGCGCGTCGTAGAACTTCACGGCGCCTTTCAGTCCTTTGCGCTTAAGTCCCGACAAAGCGCAGAGCGCTCCGTTGCGGGAAAAGACCGACATGTGGCCGATGCCGAAACCGCAGGAAGCAAATGCGGAATAAAGCGCCACACCGGCCGAATAAAAGGCGAGTTCCCCCCAGGAGTAACACGGCATCACAAAAGCCTGCGCATGCACCAACTTCGGCGCATTCTTTAAAAGAAGCCGTCGTTCCGCCAGTGCTTCCCGCACGAGCGACCAATCCCGCGGGTTCTTCATGTAGCGCACGCCGCCGTGAATCAACTTCGTCGAACGCGACGACGTCCCGGCGCCGAAATCCTGAGCGTCCACCACGAGCGTCTTCAGCCCGCGGCTGGCGGCATCCACCGCTACGCCCAACCCCGTAGCTCCGCCGCCGATCACGACAACGTCAAACGATTCGCCGCTGCGGAGGCGTTCAAGCATCTGCGCCCGATTAAGCGCCGTAGTGGAGGACATGAGGCAGGACTCCTGAAATCAAAAATCAATGTGCACTGTAACCAAAATCAGCGCATAGGCGTTAAGTTTAGCGGTTTAAAGCGTGCATAAAAACCAAAAAGCCGATAGTTGAGACGAAAAGCCTATTTTTCTAATTACACAGCCGCTTCTTTCGGATACGTTCAAATTCTTCCACAACTGAGAAAGAACTTTAGACAAATGTTATTCAAGGGTTTTATCCGTCAGAATCAACTCATCATTTTTCAGCTTCCGAACAAAAAAACACGCCCGAGACACCGACTTTCGTCAGGCTCTGAGCGTGCTTTCCGAGGAACGGTCAGCCGACCGTTCTCAACCGATTACGCTTCGGTCTTTTCTTCAGCTTCTTCCACGGCTTCGGGCGCGCAGGTTTCGCCGCAGTCGCTGCCGTTGTCAGCCGCCATTTCTTCTTCGTCGGCGTCCACCGGAGCCGTTTCCTCAACCGTCGTTTCAGCCGCTTCCGCCGCCTTCTTTTCTTCTTCCGCCTTCTTCACGAGGCCAGAAAGAGCGATCACCTGCCGGAGAGCCGCATTCACCGCCGCGGGGTCAGAGAAGTAAGCCGCCACGTCCGCATCCAAACGCACGGTCTGCGTCTGCACGAACGCCTGACGATCAGCAAAGCGACGGGTTTCCACAGCCTTCGCACGGGGGCCGGAGCGATCCGCAAAGCGCGGTTCGTTGCGGTCAAAACGACGGAAAGCCGGACGGTCGCCGCCGAAACGACGTTCACCGCCGAAACGGTTGCCGCCAAAGCCGCCTTCGCGACGTTCACCGCCGAAGCGATTGCCGCCGAAACCGCCTTCACGGCGTTCGCCGCCGAAGCGGTCGTTGCGATCAAAACGACGTTCACCGCGGTCAGAATCAAAACGGCTGCCGCGATCGGCGAAGCGGTCATCACCGCCGAAACGGGGACGGCGTTCGCCGCGGTCGGCAAAACGGTCACCGGAAGAGAAACGACCGCGGGCGGGCTTTTCAGAGAAGCGGTCAAAAGAAGGCTGAGGCTTGCGTTCCATTTTCAATATCCTTAAAAGTAGACGGCGAACGGCTTCTCAAGGGCCGTCGCCCGGCTGATCCGCATCAATCGGAGGTCAGCATAAAAATTAAATTCGTCGCAGAATCAGCGGCGATAACAAATTGTCAAAAACTGGAGAAGAAAAAGATTTTTCTTCTGAGTAAACTAGGCGTCATCAGCGGAAGTTCTCGCGAGCTTTCAGCCGATACGAACAAATATCCTCAACAATAAAAAAGAGAGGTTTATATGCTGCAGGTCATTTTTCACGGTGTCGATCGTTCTCCCGCTATGGAAGCCGACATTGCCGAACGTCTGGAAGCTTTAAAGCGCTTTGACTCGACGATCGGCGAATGCAAGGTCACGATCTCCAAGGAAGGCCATCAGGGTCTGGGCTCTTTCTCCGTCAAAATCGATCTGGCGATGGCCGGCCGCAGCAACGTCGTCGCTCAGGAAAGCGACCCGGTTGCCACGGCTGCAGTGAACAAGGTGTTCGACACCATCCGCCGCGTCGTTAAGGACGAAAACGATAAGCGCCACGGCCGTTAAAGCCTTCGCTTAATTTTCTCCTTGCAGAGACCGCCCGCATTCACAGCAATCGGGCGGTTTTTTCTTTGCCTCAAAAAAATTCATATCCCCGTTTGCAACTTACCCGGGGCGCCAAAAAAGTGTTCTTCGTTCAGTCAGATAACAAAAGAGCCCGCCGGAAACTCCGTAACGGGCTGATTCGGTTGGCGTCCCCAAGCGGATTCGAACCGCTGTACCGACCGTGAAAGGGTCGTGTCCTGGGCCTCTAGACGATGGGGACCCTGTTCTTCTTGGTGGAGGATAGCGGGATCGAACCGCTGACCTCTTGCATGCCATGCAAGCGCTCTCCCAGCTGAGCTAATCCCCCCTCGAAGGAAGGCGGCATTATGAAGGACTTTTCAGCAGAATGCAAACGATCCGCCTAAATTAATTTATAGTTTTGGAAGAGTTCAATTGATTTAAAATAAAACTCAGTAGCTTTTAGGAAAAATATTTTTTCAAGCAAAGTCCCCGACTGGCATAATAGCCTCTTTCCACCTTCATCACGCTCTTCATCATGGCCGTCCGACTTCCTCCCCCGCTCTTTGAAAGAAAGATCGTCTCCTTTCACGACCTCAAGGCCCGTGCCGCGGCACTTCCCCACCCCGTCGTGATGACGAACGGCGTCTTTGACATTCTGCACCGCGGACACGTCACGTACCTCGCCCAGGCTCGGGCTTTAGGTAAGAGCCTCATCGTCGCCGTCAACAGCGACGCCTCCGTCAAGATGCTCGGAAAAGGGGATGACCGGCCCATCAACACCGAAAGCGACCGTGCGGCCGTGTTGGCGTCCTTGGAATCCGTCGATCTCGTCGTGGTGTTTCCGGACAAAGTTCCCTTGAAGGTCATCGAAGAAGCGCACCCCGATATTTACGTGAAGGGCGGCGACTACCGCATCGAAGACCTACCGGAAGCCAAACTCGTTGCCGGGTGGGGCGCCAAAACCGTCACGGTGGAATTTGAGTTCGCACGTTCGACGACGGCGCTCTTGAAAAAAGTTCGGGGCGCCTGAAATACCCCGGACGCCCCGACTCTGAAGACGGACGCGGCGGCGTCCGGTTCACTTTTTAGATTTTGTAGCCCGCCAAGCGCGCGTAGTGCACCGTGGCCGACAAGAAGCCCTGCTTGCTGCCGCAGTCAAAACGCTGTCCTTCAAAACGGTGCGCATAAGTTTTGCCGTCACCCAAGCGGGCTGCGATGGCGTCCGTCAGCTGAATTTCGCCGCCCACGCCGCGCTTACCGTGGCGGAGCGTTTCAAAAATTTCCGGTTCCAGCACATAGCGTCCGATCACAGCCATGTCGGAAGGCGCATCCTTCGGATCAGGCTTTTCAACGATTTCCCGCACGACGGAGGTGGCCGCCTGCGGATCGTCCACGCCGACGATGCCGTACTTATTCGTTTCTTCATGCCGTACGTCCTGCACCGCAAGGACGCTGCCGCCCCCCATGTGCGTACGGGCTTCGATCAACTGACCCAAGGCCGGCGTCTGCGAATACACCAAGTCGTCCGCAAGAATGACGCCGAAGGGTTCATCCCCCACGACGGGAGCGGCACAGAGCACAGCATGTCCCAACCCCAGCGGCTGCGGCTGACGGATGAAGATGAAATTCACACCGGCGGGCGTCACAGAATGCACGAGATCGAGCAACGCCGTCTTGCCCTTCTTTGCCAAATCATCTTCCAATTCCGGACTCTTGTCGAAATGATCTTCGATGGCACGCTTATAGCGGCCCGTAATAAAGATCATGTCAGTCACACCCGCTGCGGCCGCTTCTTCCACGGCGTACTGAATGAGGGGCTTATCCACGACGGGAAGCATTTCTTTCGGCATTGCCTTTGTAGCAGGCAGAAAACGCGTGCCGAGACCGGCCACGGGGAACACGACTTTGCGTACGGGTTTCATCTTTACTAACTTTTATCCAGAACGACTGCCCGAAACCGGCAGTCAATTGAGAGATTCTAACGCAGGCGCCAGTCTTAAAATCAGTGCCTCTTTGTCAACAAACGCAACCGTCGGAACCATGACTCCTTCCGTTTATGCCGTAGGCGACCTGCAAGGGTGCCTTGAAAGTCTCACGAATCTTTTGGAAATCGTCCCTAAAAACGCCCAACTGCTTTTTGTAGGCGACCTCGTCAACCGCGGCCCTGAATCGCTTGCCACCCTCCGTTACGTAAAGGGTCTCTGCGACGCCGGTCGCGCCCGAACGCTTCTCGGAAATCACGATCTGCATCTTCTTGCCGTCGCCGCAGGCGCCGGCAGCGTGCACCGCAAAGACACCATCGGTGAAATTCTGACGGCCCCCGACTGTGAAGACCTCATCGACTGGTTGCGCCGACAGCCGCTTTTAATCGACACCTCCGACACCGTATTCGTACACGCCGGCATTCCTCCCCGTTGGACGCTCGAGCAAGCCAAGACACTCGCTCATGAAGCCGAAACCCATCTGCAGGCCGACGATTGGAAAGACTATCTGCAGGGCATGTACGGCGCCGAAAATTTCCGCGACGACCTCACCGGCCCCGCCCGTATGAGAGCCATCTTCAACGGCCTCACCCGTATGCGGTTCATCGGTCCCGACGGCGAACCGGAATACAACCTCAAGGAAGGCGCCGACAAAGCCCCCGCCGGCTTCAAACCTTGGTTCGAATGCCGCCGACGCGTCACCAAACCCATCTGCTTCGGGCATTGGTCCACACTGGGGCTCATTCTGCGCCCCGACATCGTGGCGATCGACACCGGGTGTCTCTGGGGCGGGAAACTCACCGCCGTGCGCTTTCCCGACCGGAGGCTCTTTCAGGAAATCTGTCCGCAGTGGGCCGCCCCTGGTTGCTGAAAAAAAACACTTTTTTTGAGATCAACGGGCAACTTTTACCCGTTACAATCGACCGACTTACCTTACTGACGGGCGGCGTGCCGAAAGGTTCAGCCGCCTTCGCACTATGACGGAATGCAATACGGCCAACGAAACGTCGCTCATCACCATCCGAGGTGCCCGACAAAACAACCTTAAAAATGTGAACGTCGATATTCGACCCGGCACCCTCACCGTCATCACGGGGCCTTCAGGATCCGGTAAAAGTTCGCTCGCCTTTGACACCCTTTACGCCGAAGGCCAGCGACGCTACGCTGAAACGTTCAGTCCCTACGCCCGTCAGTTTTTGGAGCGCAGCGACCGCCCCAAGGTGGACAAAATCGACGGCGTTCCGCCCGCGATCGCCATCAATCAAAGCGGCACGGTGAGAACATCCCGCTCCACCGTCGGCACGATGACGGAATTGGACGATCACCTGAAGCTTCTCTTTGCTCATGAAGCGCACCTTTTTTGCCCCGACTGCGGCCGTGCCGTGAGCGAAATGGCGCCGGGCGACATGTGGAACGACCTCAAAACGTTCATGAGGACCTACCCCGATGCCCGCGTTTACGTTCTTTTCCCCGTTTTTGAACCAAAGGAAGGCAACGTGGAGCAACTGCGCGCCAACCTTTCTCGGCAGGGCTTCACCCACATCGAAGACGAAAAGAAAACCAAAGACGGCACGACGCTTTGGGTCGCCGCCGACCGCTTCAAGATGGAAAAAGCGACGGACGAGCGCGGCACGGAAGCTTTTGAAAAGGCCGGCAACAACGGCCTCGGTCCCGAAGAAGGCTTGATTCTCGTGCGGATCATTCCCGCCGACGCCGATCAGGTCGTGGAACGCCGTTATGCCAAAGGGTTGGTGTGTCCCGACTGCGGCACGACGTTCAAAGCCCCCAAGGCCGCGATGTTCAGCTTCAATTCGCCCGTCGGCGCCTGCCCCGAATGCCGCGGTTTCGGCCGCGTGATGGGACTCGACTTGAAGCTTGCGATTCCCGATCCGGACAAACCCATCAAGAGCGGGATCAAACTTTTTACAGGTCAGGCCGGCAAAGAAGCCGTCAAGGATCTCACGGAAGCCGCTCTTCACCGCAAACCGCACTTCAATATTCTCAAAAGTTGGAATCAACTCACTGAAGACGAACGTCTGTGGCTTTTAAACGGCGACCGTAAGTCAGGCGGCACGTGGTACGGCATTTACGGTTTCTGGAATTGGCTTGAGAGCAAAAACTACAAGATGCACGTGCGCGTCCTGTTGTCACGCTTCAGAAGTTACACGACGTGCCACGCCTGCGGCGGCGCCCGCTTAAAAGCCGACGCCATGAATTGGCGCGTCGGAAGCCGCGCGGCTGCGGACGCTGCTGTAACGGGCACCGACGGCAAAAACACCTACAAACGATTCGTGGGGCCGTCCCTTTTGAGAATCGCCTCTCAGATTGACCAAACGCTCCCGGGGCTCACGCTGCACGACATGATGCTTCTGCCGGTCTCGCGACTTAAGGCGTTTATCGATGCACTGGACGCCGAAGTCAAAGACGAAGCCGGGCGACTGATTTTGTCGGAAATCCGGCGACGCCTCGTTTACCTCATGGACGTGGGACTCGGGTACCTCACGCTGGATCGGCAGAGCCGGACGCTTTCCGGGGGCGAAGTGCAGCGCGTCAACCTGACGACCGCCCTCGGCACCAATCTCGTCGATACGCTCTTCGTGCTGGATGAACCGTCGATCGGCCTGCACCCCCGCGACATGGATCGCGTCAACGCGATCATGGCAAACCTCAAGAACGCCGGCAACACCTTGGTCGTCGTGGAGCACGACCCGCAGGTGATGCTCTCCGCCGACCGCATCATCGACATGGGGCCGCAGGCGGGCAGCCGCGGCGGCGAAATCGTCTTTGACGGCACGCCCGCCGAACTCAAAAAGGGAACGACCGTCACGGGGCAGTATCTCTCAGGGAAATTAACGAGCGACGTCTGCGTCGACGCGCATCTCACGCCCGATTCAAAAACAAAGTGGCTCACGGTTAAAAACGCTCACGCGCATAACCTTAAGCACCTCACCGCCCGCATTCCCGTCGGCATGATGACGACCGTTACCGGCGTTTCCGGTTCCGGTAAATCCACGCTCGTTGCCGATACGATCGTCCCCTGGCTCATGCGTCACTGCGGACAGCCTGTCACCGAAGAAACACTCGTCGATACGATTGAAGGCGCAGACGCCGTTACAAGCGTCAACTTCGTTGATCAGACGGAAATCGGCCGCACCTCGCGCTCCTCCCCCGCGCTTTACATCGGGGCGTTTGAAGACATCCGCAAACTTTTTGCCAACACCGTGACAGCCCGCGACCGCGGGTACGATGCTTCTTGGTTCAGCTTCAACTACGGCCCGGGACGTTGCCCCACCTGCGAAGGCGCCGGGGTGGAACGCGTCGAAATGCAGTTCTTGAGCGACGTCGTCATCGAGTGCGCCGACTGCCACGGCACGCGCTACCGCGACGAAACGCTGGAAGTGAAGTTTAAGTTCCCCGACGAAGCGGGTCCCGGACGCAACATCGCCGACGTTCTCGCCATGACCGCCGAAGACGCCGTCGCGTGGTTCGGCAGCCATGCCACCGGCAAAACCATCGCCCGCAAGCTGCAGCCCTTGGTTGACGTGGGGTTGGGGTACCTAACGCTCGGGCAAAGCGTTTCGTCACTCTCGGGCGGCGAAGCACAGCGCCTGAAACTCGCCGGCATTTTGGGCGCCCGCGACAACGGCAAACCTTGTCTATTTGTGTTTGACGAACCGACGACGGGACTGCATTTTTCCGACATCGCCAAACTCATTCCGTGCTTGAGACGCCTTACGGACGCCGGTCACACTGTCCTTATCGTCGAACACAATCTCGACGTGATTGCCGCGAGCGACTGGGTGATTGACCTAGGTCCCGAAGGCGGAATCGAGGGCGGTACGGTCGTCACCGAAGGGACGCCCGTCGACCTCATGCGCGCCGACAAAGGCTATACCGCACAGGCTTTAAACGCCTACCGAAAAGCGCTTGCGGATCCGGAAAGCCGCATGAAGGGCTGGTTCACCGAAGCGTTCCCCGCAATCGAAAGCCAGCAGAAGTCGCCGGGCCGCAGCCTGCAGAGCGTCTGGCGCGAAGCAAGAAAAGGCGACCTCGGAATTTTCGGTGCCCGAGAACACAACTTGAAGGGGATCGACGTCGTCTTTCCCAAACGAAAACTCACGGCGGTTACCGGGGTGTCGGGCTCCGGCAAATCCACGCTCGCTTTCGGTATTGCTTTTGCCGAAGGCCAACGCCGTTACCTTGAAAGCCTCAACGCGTACGCCCGCTCCATGATTCAGCCGCCGGCGCGGGCAGACTTTGACCGCATCGTCGGCATTTCTCCGACAGTCGCAATTGAGCAGCGCACGAGCCGCGGCAGCGGTAAATCCACCGTCGCCACCATGACCGAAATTCTCCATTACCTGCGCCTCATCTACTTAAAACTCGGCGTACAGCATTGCCCCCGCTGCGGCATTCCCGTCACGAACCGTACCGTCGAAGAAACGACGGCACAGATTATGAAAGACCTGCGGAATCGAACGATTACCTTCACGGCGCCCGTCGTGCAGGCCCGCAAGGGGATTTACACCGAACTCGCCAAAGACGCCGTTAAAGCCGGCATCCCCTACCTTTACGTCGACGACAAATGGGTCAGGACGGACGAATTCCCGGCACTCGACCGCTACAAGGATCACACCATCTGCTGGCCCGTCGGCACAACAGCGATCGAACCCGGCAATGAAAAAGAAGTGCGGCGTCTTATCCGGGCGGCCGTTGAAAAAGGCGCCGGTACCCTGCGCGTTTTCTTCGGCACGCAGTCGGCCCTGACCCCCGAAGGCATCCCCTCGGGACAAAAACGCAGTGCGAAATCGGGTGACAAGATTTACTCCACGGAACGTACGTGCCCGCAGTGCGGCGCGAGTTTTCCCGCTTTGGATCCCCGACTCTTTTCCTACAACCACCGCATGGGATGGTGCGAGTACTGCGAAGGCCAAGGCACGGATTCCGGGCGTTACATTTCGCTCAATCCGCAGGAGGACGAAGCCGAGCTCAAAGCCAAGAACGTGTGCCCCTACTGCAAAGGCACCCGTTTGAACCGCATTGCCCGAAACGTCTTCTTCCACAACTTTTCGATCGGCGACGTGTCGCTCATGTCGGTGGACGACTGCCTCACGGCCTTCCGCAGTATTCATTTGGAAGGCCGCGAAAAACTCATCGGCGAAGACGCCTTTAAAGAAATCGTTTCGCGCCTGGAATTCCTGCAATCGGTGGGCTTGGGCTACCTCTCGTTAAACCGCGGGGCACCGACCTTGTCCGGCGGCGAAAGTCAGCGCATCCGTTTGGCCTCTCAATTGGGGAGCAACCTGCAGGGCGTCTGCTACGTTCTGGACGAACCCACGATCGGCCTACACCCCCGCGACAACCGTCGTCTCATCCAGAGTCTCACGGAACTCAAAAACAAGGGCAACACCGTGCTCGTCGTCGAACACGACGAAGACACCATCCGCGCGGCAGACCATATCGTCGACATCGGCCCAGGCGCCGGTTCCCGCGGCGGCGAACTGCTCTGCGAGGGGACGCTTGACGAACTCATGGCGGAAAAACGCAGCGTCACGGGCGAAATGCTTCGCCATCCGACGCCGCACACGGGCCGCGCCCGTCGTCCCGTCACCAAAGTCACGCCGAAACTCGTAATCAAAGGCGCGTACCTTCACAATCTCAAAAAAATTGATGTATCCGTCCCCTTGGGGCGCCTCGTGGTACTCACAGGAATTTCCGGCTCGGGGAAATCGACGCTCGCGCACGAAGTGATTGCCGCCACCGTCGGTGGGACGCTTGCAAGTCTCCGGGGTGACTCGTTGGGCGGCCCCGTCGGCTGCGAGTCCTTCACAGGGATGGATTATCTTGACCGGCTCCTCGAAGTCGATCAGACGCCGATCGGCAAAACGCCGCGTTCGTGCCCGGCGACCTACGTGGAATTCTCCAACCGCATCCGCGACATCTTTGCCGCCACGAACGAAGCCCAAGCCCGCGGCTACACCGCGAGCCGCTTCTCGTTTAATACGGAAGTCGGCCGCTGCCCCGTCTGCGACGGTCAGGGTCAGATACGCGCCGAAATGAATTTCCTCCCGGACGTCGTGATGGAATGCGAAGCCTGCCACGGCATGCGTTTTGACGATGAGACGCTCGCCGTCAAATGGCACGGCAAGTCAATCGGCGACGTACTGCAGTTGTCAGTGGATGAGGCGATCGAACTTTTCGGTACGCAGACAACCATTGTGAAGCCGCTGCAGCTGATGCAGGACGTGGGACTCGGGTACCTCAAGCTCGGGCAACCCTCGAACACCCTCTCGGGCGGTGAAGCACAGCGCATCAAGCTCGTCACGGAACTCGCGAAGGCGAAGACCCCCAAAGACATCGCACGCTGCGTCAAGGCCACCCGCACGCTCTACATCCTTGACGAACCGACCGTGGGACTGCACATGGCGGACGTCGTCCGCCTCATCAACGTGCTGCACCGGTTAGTGGATGCCGGAAACACCGTGCTCGTCGTCGAACACAACCTCGACGTCATCGCGGAAGCCGACTGCATCATCGACTTGGGCCCCGAAGGGGGGCCGCAGGGCGGCTCCGTCGTGGCGCTGGGCGACGCGCAGAAGGTCGCCAAGAGCGGAACCGCCACGGGCGTCATACTCAGGGAGTTCCTGAAGGATCACAAACCGTCCGCTGCGGACAAAAAGAAGCTCGACGCCGCGGCCAAAGAAAGCTTTGAGGCCGCCGAACGGTTTGACGCGAGTTCGGCGGAAAAAGCCAAAATCACGGCGGAAAAACGTCAGCATGCCTATGAACGGGTGGAAGAAGCTCGTAAACTGTTCTCTGCCCGTGAGCGTGAGGAAGAACGACAGAAACCGCTGAGCACCGCGGACTTCTTGAGAGGAAATCTTGACTGAGCATTTTCAACGCTACCGCGTGGGCGGTGCCGTTCGTGACCGCCTTCTGCGTGAAGAGGGTTACGACCTTCCGGCAGGCGACGTGGACTGGGTCGTCGTCGGCGCAACGCCGGAAAGCATGGTAAGGGCGGGGTACTTCCCCGTCGGCGCCGATTTTCCGGTATTTCTGCACCCGACGACGCACGAAGAGCATGCATTGGCCCGTACCGAACGCAAGACGGCGGCGGGATACCACGGCTTTCAGTTCTACGCGGCGCCCGACGTTACGCTTGAAGAAGATCTCAAACGCCGGGATCTCACCGTCAACGCCATGGCGGAAACAGACGACGGCACGGTCATCGATCCGTACGGGGGGCAACAAGATCTCAAACACCGCACCCTGCGGCACGTGAGCAACGCCTTCTCAGAAGACCCGGTGCGCATTCTTCGGACCGCCCGCTTTGCGGCCAAATTACCGGACTTTACGGTCGCTCCGGAAACGCTGCAACTGATGCAGCAGATGGTTGAGAACGGCGAAGCCGATACCCTCGTCGCGGAACGCGTTTGGGCTGAATTCAAAAAGGGGCTCAAAGAGCGCCGTCCCGACAAAATGACGGATGTTCTCGTAGCCTGCGGTCTCTGGAAACGACTCTTTTCGGACGTTGTCTGGGACGACGCCAAACGGGGGGCACTACTGCGGGCTGCCGAGAAAAAAGCTCCCGTCGCCGTACGTGCCGTGATTCTCTTCACGAACAACGACGACACCGAAGCCGCGGTACGGGAACGCTTTACGAAACTCAAAACATCCGCCGACGTCATGGATCTTGCGGTTTTGCTGACGCGGGTCAAATCATCGTTGCTCACCGCGGATTCCTTGAACGAACGCGCGGAAACTTTGGATAAAAGCGACGTACTGCGGCGCCCGGAACGTTTCGTCTTAGGGCTCCTCGTGATACAGTGTTTGGAACCCTATTTTGATGCGGAACGTTGGCAGAAAGACGCTGAGAAATGGGGCTCAGTTAATGCCGGCGCCGTTGCCAAAGCCGCTGTCAAAGAAGGAAAGAAAAACGAAATTGCTCAACGCGTAAGAGCCGCCAGAGTGACCGCCCTTTCAGCGACATGATGCAACATTGTCGAAATGTATTGGACGATGTGTGTACTAAACGCGGGTACGCCATCTTGTCCAAAGAGATACAACCGGATCACGTACATTTTTTGTATGCATTCCTTCAGCGATATCCGTAGCCGAGGCCGTGAAAATTTCTAAAGGGGCTTCCGCAAGAACACTTTTTGTTAGTCACCCTGAGTTGAAAACAATGCTCTTGTGGTTACCGGGCGCACGCCGACTTAAATGCAAGTGTTTGAGATGTCGGCTGATGCCTCACGGGTTGCAGTAAGATCAGCCTTATGTCGAAGTTGAGCCGTCTACCTAAGACGGTAACAATAAATCTTCTGACATTAGTCAGGAGTTGCTTACATCTGCAGTATGCTTTTGCTTAAATCAGTCGCCCGATCATCCAGCAGACAAACACCACCAAAAGGGTGCTCGCCAACGGAATGCTGATTTTTCGCTTCCCCAAACGAAAGTTGATGTCGCCCGGCAATCTCCCCAGCCCGAATTTCGAAAGCCAGGGAACAGACGTCATGAGGACGATAAGAAGAATGAGTATTGTGAGAATCCAGCGCATCCGCGCATTGTAAGGCCTGAACCATGTTCGACGAATTCTCTTTTGAAACCCTGCGCCGCAACGCCTTCCGACTGACCCTCAAAAACTACCGGCTTCCCGTTGAAATTGGGGCGCTCGCCGAAGAACACGGCTGCACGCAGCCCGTCGTCATCACCATCGACGTATGGGTCAAAAAAACGAACCTCAACGACGATCTGGCCACAGCCTACGACTACCGACTCCTACCGCAAGCAGTCGACAACACCGTCGCCGAAGGTCACATCGAACTGCAGGAAACGCTCGTCGAGAGCATCGCCCGCCGACTGTTGGTGAATCCGCGCGTCGCCGCCGTTCGAGTGCAGAGCACCAAACCCGAGGCGTATCCGAACTGCGACGGCTTAAGCGCGGAAACGTTCCTTACGCGGTAGCCGTCTGCTCCGCCTTCTTAAAAGTCAGCATCAGTAGCATCACAAGCGCCACCACGGCGCCGCCCGCAAACGTCCCCGTGGGCCCGAAGAAATCCCACAGAGTACCGGCGCCGATACCGGCCAACAGGAGATCCGCTCCCGAAAAGAGGTTGAAGACGACGAAGGCACTTGCCCGCAGGTGTTCCGGCGCCGCACGTGCCACCATGAGGAAAAAGATACCCTGAGAAGAGGCCAAATGCAGGCCCCAGAGAACAACGCCCGCAACTGTTCCCCTGACGGACGACACAAAAGCAAACGTGAAGTCGGACGCCGCAAGCAACACGAGCGACACCGTGAGAAGCTTTTCCGCCGCCACGTGATCCGCCAATTGACCGAATGGATAACAGGCGGCACTGAAGACCAAATTCATCCCCACCATCACCATCGGTACCCACATGTTGGCAATTCCGGTATCCGCCGCCCGCAACACGATGAATCATCTCCGACGATGATATCCATTAGAAGGCTCACCATCCCCAAAATCCACACCGTTTTCGGTACGGCGGGTTTTTCTTTCGTTTCTTCGGGCTCTGCCATTCTTATCTCCCTAAAAAATGGCGGGAATTTAATCCCCGCGGCGTCAAAAAGATGTGAAACTCGGTTTTCGTCGTCTTCTCTCAGCAAAACCTCCGTCACACCGCACAAAAGCCCTCAGTAAAATCGCGCCGTTATTCCTTGGAACACTCATCATGACGGAAGAAACGCCGGTCAACTGGTTTAAAAACGGCCGCATGGTCAAAAGCGGCGACGACAACAAAAAACACATCATGACAGCCGACGGCCACCATGTGCATGCGTCCGTTTCGGTGCGAAAGCTCGAAAAACGCATCGTGCGCCTCACCGCCCAGGCAATTGCCGACTACGGCATGATCCGCGAGGGCGACAAAATCGCGGTTGCGATGAGCGGCGGCAAAGACAGTTACGTCCTGCTGGAGGTCCTCCGGAAACTCCAGGCCCGTGCTCCCGTGCATTTTGACCTCATCGCCGTACACGTCAATCAACACATCCCGGGCGGCCCCACCCCGACGGTGGAAAGGTATCTCAAAACAGCCGGCGTGCCGTACCACATCGAAGATCAGGACACGAATACCATCATCGAGAAACTTATTCCCTCGGGCAAAAACGTGTGTTCGCTCTGCGCGCGTCTTCGCCGCGGCATTCTCTACCGGGTCGCCCGCGAACTGGACTGCACCAAGATTGCTCTGGGTCACCAGATGGACGACGTGGTTTCGACGCTTCTGCTCAACATGTTCTACGGCGGCCGCTTAAAGGCCATGCCCCCGGTACTCTTTTCCGACGACCACAACAACACCGTCATCCGTCCGCTCATTTACGTACGCGAATATGAAAACCTAAAGTGGGCCAAAATCCAAGGCTACGAACTCGCGCCGAAAGATTTGTGCGGTGCCGGTGAAAACAAGAAGCGCCGAGAAATCAAGGAGCTCATGGAAACATGGGACAAACAGTACGACAGCCGCATCTACAATCTCTTCATGAGCACAACCCGCGTGTCGCCTTCGCAGCTCGCGGACAAAACGCTCTACGACTTCTTTAACCGCACAGGGGGCGGCCTGCGCCCCACCGACGTCACGGCCCCCGGCGCGGACGAAGACGACGAATAACCTTTCTCGGAGACCTTTATGCGTATTTGGAGTACTGCCTTCGCCGACGGCGGCGAAATTCCGATGAAGAACACTCAGGAAGCCGAAGACCTGTCGCCAGCGCTCGTTTTTGCCGACATACCGGAAAACGCCGAGTCCCTCGTTCTCATTTCCGACGATCCCGATGCGCCGGATCCGAAGGCGCCGAAGTGCGTCTGGCTGCACTGGTTGGTCGTCAACCTTCCTGCGGACTGCACGGGACTTCCGGAAGGCGTTAAGACGCTTCCCGCCGGCGCCGCCGCAGGCATCAACGACTGCGATGCAGAAGGGTGGTCGGGCCCGCGCCCGCCCATCGGCACCCACCGTTATTTCTTCCATCTCTACGCCCTCGATACGCGCCTTGCGCTGCCCGACGGGCTCCGCCGCGACGCCGTTGAAAAAGCAATGGTCGGACACGTTCTTGCCGAAGCCCATACGTTCGGCACTTACCTTCTTTCCTCCAACCGGTAGTCCGTCATGGCCGAAGCCTGTGCGCTCCTTCTTTTTGCCGCCGCCATCGTCGTCTGTGCCACGACGGGGGTGTCGGTCGTTTTCGCGCTCTGCTTCGGCTTTTTCGTTTTTACGGGGTACGGCCTTTTCAAGGGCTTTACCCTCCGGGCGCTTTTTCCCATGATGATGAAGGGCGTCAAGGCCACGGCCGGCATCGTCATCGTCATGGGCTTAATCGGGATGCTCACCGGCTCCTGGCGTGCTTCGGGCACCATCGCGCGCCTCGTGGGAGACGCCTCGGGCTTCATTTCCCCCGCCTGGAGTCTCACGACCGTCTTCCTCATCAACGGCGCCGTTTCCACGCTGCTCGGCACCTCATTCGGCACCGCTGCCACCTTGGGCGTCATCAGCATGACGATGACGAACGCCATGGGAGTCGACCCCTTTCTTGCGGGCGGCGCCGTTTTGGCGGGCGTCTTCGTGGGCGACCGCTGTTCCCCGGTTTCCACGAGTGCGGCCTTGGTAGCGATCGTCACCCATACGTCGCTTTACGCCAACATCCGACGAATGCTCGTCACGGGGGCGCTTCCCATGGCTTTGGCCGTCCTTCTTTGGACGGCGCTCGGATTCCTGCTTCCGGGCCACGCCGTCGAACTTGACATCACGTCCGTCTTTGCCCGACAGTTTGACCTCAGTCTCGTCACCTACGTCCCCGCGGTCATCCTCATCGGTCTCGTGCTCTGCAAAACCGCCATCCGCTGGGCCATGACGGCGAGCATCCTCGCCGCCGTCGCGCTCTGCGTGTTTTGGCAGCATATGTCTTGGTCGACGGTGGCTCAAACACTCATCGCCGGCTACACGGCGCCGGACGCAGAAGTCGGCGCCATGCTTAACGGCGGCGGTCTCATTTCAATGGTCTCCGTCTGCCTCATCGTCCTCATTTCGTCGACGTTCTCGGGCCTTTTTGAAGGCACGGGACTCATTCGGGCCCTGGAAACCCAAATACCGCGGATTGCCCGAAAAATCACCCCTTTCGGCACCGTGTTCCTCACGGCCCTGGTGACAAGCGCCGTTTCATGCAATCAGGCGCTTGCCGTACTGCTCACAGAACAACTCTCGCGCCCCATCTGCCCAAATGCGTCGGAGAGAGCTGCGCATCTTGAAAATACCGCCATCATCATTCCGCCCCTCATTCCGTGGTCGATCGCAGGAGCCGTTCCCATCGCCACGATCGGCGCTCCCGCGACCTGCGTTCTCGCGGCGTTTTATCTGTGGCTGCTGCCCGTCGTCAACTTCTTCGTTGAATTACGCCGAGGAAAAAGCGCCGTTTCATCGCTCTGACACCCTCGGGAACCCCGGGTTTTCCCTCTGAAAAACTTAGGAATTGGCAATCCCCCGCAATTTTCTTCACAATTGCGTCCTCAGATAGAGTACAACTCGTGAAAAGATCGCGGTCCTGTGTCGGGAACTCCCCGCGCCTTTGCTCAGAATTGCACGCCTCACTTCTTTTTTGAACCCCGTCAGGGAGACTGCACACCATGTCAATGAAAGGTCTGCTCGTCGCTGCCGCTGCTGCCGCGACCCTCTTTACCGGCACCGTTTCCGCCGCTCCGGTTGAATACACCGTGGGCACGGGTGCCACCTACCGTCCCTTCGAATTCCAGACGCCTAACAAGGAAATCGTCGGTTTCGATATCGATCTGATGAAGGAAATCGCCAAGGCTCAGGGCTTTAAGGTAAAGTTTGTGAACACCCTCTGGGGCGTCATTTTCGAGTCCGTCAAAAACGGTGACCGCGACATCATTATGAGCGGCATCACCATCACCCCGCAGCGCCAGGCGAACGTAGACTTCTCCTACCCATACTTTGCCGCGCACCAGTTGATCCTCACGCAGAAAGACCTGAAGGTGAATTCCCTGAAGGACTTGAAGGGTAAGAACATCGCCGTGTGCGCCAATTCCGCGGGCGACGTCGTGTCGAGCAAAGCTTTCGGCAAGGCTTCCCCCAACATCAAGCGTTTCGACAATACCCCCCTCGCTCTTGAGGAACTCAATGCGGGCGGCGTGGATGCCGCCGTAGGCGACGTGGGCGTCTTTGCCTACTACGCGCAGCAGAACCCGGATAAAGACTTCAACATGACGCGCGACGTGTCCTTTGAAGACCAGTATTTCGGTATCGGCGTGCGTAAGGGCAACACCAAGGTGTTGAACGACGTGAACGAAGGCCTCAAGAAAGTGATCGCTTCCGGTGCTTACGCGAAGGTCTACCGCAAGTGGTTCGGCGAAAAGGCCCCCGTACCGACCCTTCCGATTCCGTAATCAGCCGCAAGGTTGATCCGAATTCCCCGAAAACGCGGTTCCTGCCGGCGTCTTTCGGGGTTTTTCATGCAGAGTCACTCTTTTTTTATTTTCATTCCCTCTTAAAACACAACCCAAAACTATGAGTGGATTTCGCTTAGACGTACTGGCTGAATACTGGCCCCTCTTCGTAGAAGGGGCCGGCATGACCATCAAACTCACTCTTGCCTGCGTCATCTGCGGCGTGTGCCTCGGCATGCTCCTCGGGATGGCCCGCATGGCAAGCGCCCGGCACGATCCTTGGAAGACGCTGCTGCACTACGGCGTGCGGTGGCCCGTCACGATCTGGGTGAGTTTCTTCCGTGGTACGCCGCTTTTCGTGCAGATCTTCCTCATGTACTTTGCGGTACTCCCCGTCTTCATCCATCCGGTGGACGGCCTCATCATCAGCGGGTCTCTCGCGCGGGAACTCCGAGGCAGCTACGGCGCCCTCATCGCCGGTTTCCTCGCGATTTCCTTGAACGCCGGGGCCTACATGAGCGAAGTCTTCCGCGCAGGCATCCAGTCCCTCGATAAGGGCCAGGCCGAAGCCGCCCGCAGCGTCGGCATGACGTATTGGCAATGCATGCGCCACATCATCCTGCCGCAGGCCTTCCGCCGCATGCTCCCCGCACTCGGCAACAACGCCATCGCCATTTTGAAGGACTCGTCGCTTGTGTCCGCCATCGGGCTTACGGAACTCGCGTACGCAGCGCGTACGGTCGCAGGCGCTTCCGCCCGTTATTGGGAACCGTACCTCACGATTTCTCTCATGTACTGGGTGATGACCCTGGGGCTCGCGTGGCTGATTCACATCCTTGAAAAACGTCTGGGCAAAGGAGACGACAAATGAGTTCGGTGAACGACAATCCCGTGATGATTTCGATCAAGGGACTCAAAAAGAGCTACGGCGATCTGCACGTTTTAAAGGGCATTGACCTCGACATTCATCGCGGCGAAAAAGTGGTGATCCTCGGGCCCTCAGGTTCCGGCAAATCTACGATGTTGCGCTGCATCAACGCCTTGGAAGATCCGGACTCGGGATCCATCAACGTGGACGGCGTCGAAGTCACCGACCGCAAGACGAACATCAATAAGCTTCGTGAACACTTGGGCATGGTGTTCCAGCGCTTTAACCTGTGGCCGCACAAGACGGTCTTGGAAAACGTCATGCTAGGCCAGATGGTGGTCGCAGGCCGCAGCGCCGCAGAAGCCAAGAAAAAGGCCCTGAAGATGTTGGAACGCGTGGGACTTGCCGCCAAAGCCGACGAATACCCCGTGCGGTTGTCGGGCGGCCAGCAGCAGCGCGTAGGGATTGCCCGTGCGCTCGCGATGGATCCGAAGGCGATTCTTTTTGACGAACCGACGTCAGCGCTTGACCCCGAACTCGTGGGCGAAGTCTTATCCGTCATGAAGAGCCTCGCCGACGAAGGCATGACGATGATCGTCGTCACGCACGAAATCGGCTTTGCCCGCGAAGTGGCGGATCACGTGATCTTTATGGACGGCGGCGTCATCGTCGAGGAAGGAAAACCCGACGACGTTCTCGTCAACCCCAAGGAAGAACGCACCCGCGCCTTTTTAAAGCGCGTTCTCTGATGCGTGCTTTCCGTGTCAAGACACGGAAAGCACGGGCCTTTCGCGGGCCCGTAACCGTCTGTACGAAGTGGCGGCGATCGAATTCGATCCCGTCACCTTTGCGCCGCACGCTGAACCTTCGTCACAACCGCTTGGACGATCTCCGTCGCTGCTACGGCATCAGCCTTGCAGACCGGACGTTGTACAGTGCCTTGATAGTCACGCGTCTTTTACCGGATGTTCTGAGACACCTCCGAGGCGTCTGACTACCACGGCGTCTGAATGCCTTCCTGCGTGTAGTGCAGGCGCTTTTCTTCGTACATCACCTTGTCGGCCGCGTCAAGAAGCGCCATGAAACTGTTTTCGGTACCGTCATACTCGTCAGTCGTCACGTGACCCACGTCGCATGACACCGTATCGTCGCTTCCCTCGATCTTCACGTGACTTAACCCGGCCCGAATACGCGGCACGGCCTGTTTGGCCCGGCTTTCGCCGCAGTGGTTGAGAATGACCAGGAATTCATCCCCGCCGTAACGCACGACGTAATCGCCTTCCCTCACGGACTCCCGCAGGTTCTTGGTAACGGCCATGAGCACCTTGTCGCCGACGGCATGCCCGAACTTATCGTTGATTTCCTTAAAGCGGTGCACATCCACCATGATGAGGGTGAAGTCGTTGGAATGATTGGAGTTGATGATCTTTTCAAAGAGATACCGACGGTTGTAGGCCCCCGTCAGTTCGTCCGCATAAATCTTCTTCTGGTCTTCGTCAATGATATCGATGATCGAGCGGCGACCGAAGCGGCCGCCGGCCAAATGATCCGACACGTGGCTCACAATTTCGAGCACCACGGGGTGCACGTCGCCCTTGTCATCCCGGTAGGCAATGGGGTTTGAAACCACGTAGAAGATACTGTTTTTGACGTACTCGTACTTGTCCTTACGGCAGTGCGAAATGTCCGCTTCCCGACTCGTGCAGTTGGCGCAGCGCTGATGTTTACCCCAGACCTTAAAGCAGGTGTAGGGATTCCCTTCCACCCGGCCGTCGTCTTTGATGCTCAGAACGGCCGTGTCGTACGGATTCACGATGCGGGCGACATCAAAAAGGGAAGTGAGCACCGTCAAAAGGCGCTTCAATTCTGCGACGGTAAGAATTGGGGTATCTTTATCAATCTGGGGCACGAGGGACCTTCGCTTTACGGCCTTGGAGCCAAAAAACACGCAAAACGCCTCTGGGCGCCTTCGCGAACGGATCCTGCAATGTTACGTCAAAGTCGTTGTTTTATTCCGGAATGTCACCGTAAAAATCGTGCCTTTAGGCGGATTGTCCGCAAATGACAACACCCACCCTTCCTTGCGACAGATGCGCCGTACGAGCGAAAGCCCCCAACCGTAGCCTTCCCCGGGGGGCCGTATCCCCACGCACAAAAGCCTGCAGCACACTCGTCTTTTCTTCGTCGGCGATGCCGCGCCCCGTGTCCGCCACAGAAAGCGAGCAATCGGTGAGTACCACCGTTACCTGCCCCCGCTCGGTGTACTGAAGGGTGTTTCGCAACAGGTTGTCGATCACGGATTCGGCAAACGCGCTTTTTACCTGCGGAATCGTCGTCGATTGATCCTGCCACACTAAGACGAGCCCCTTTTTCTCAGCTTCCCGCTGCCAATCCGCGACGGCATTTTCATCGACGTGCCGGTCACTCACGACAATCTCGCGGATACCCTCTTTGAACTTACGGGCGTTCAGTCCGTCGTTCAGCATCCGCAGGAAAGCCTCTTATCCCGGCTGCGTCCGTAGTCCGCCGCGCCCGTCGGGTGATCTTTCCGTTTCAGTCAACCGACGGAAACGCCCTGCTTCGGTACAATCGCCGCCGACGTCAGCCCTAGCTTGAATCTTGCACGGGGTTGGTAGACGCGCAAGGAAACGTGGTTACCCCAA
>OIWS01001411.1_pt1 | contig 24047 bp, 11 predicted proteins | sample 1587611 | NCBI WGS metagenome assembly OIWS01 (sample SAMEA3888919, study PRJEB22519) | human gut metagenome | biome: human gut; feature: human-associated habitat; material: faeces | place: Denmark | collected 2010 | reverse complement strand
GGTTTTCAAGCCATTCGCCCGGAGCTGTGCGCGAGAGGCTGCGGCCAAAAACAGCAAAGCTGTTTGCCCGAAAGGGCGCCATTGTGTGGACACATGAGAAGGTAGGCCGCGGACGTAGAAATCGAAGATTTCTGGATCGCAAGTCAGAAGAATCGCCGTCTTTACGCCGGAATCAGAATGTTTCGGCAAGGATGTATTGTAGCGATAGCACGATGAACCTATCGTACAAGACGGGCGCTGGCTGTTCCATCTGGAACAGGACAGCGCATTTTGCTTTCTATGGGAAAAGTATGTCTGTACGACAGGAGGGATTTTTATGGATGCGGCCCTGAAACTCGCAGAACGTGTCATCGCCTACAAAAACGTCCGATTCATCCTCGAGCACCAAAACGATACCCTAGACCAGCTCAGCGCCTACCTCGCAAAGTGCATGGACGAGCTGGGGCACGCCCCGGCAAAATGCGAGGTCATTGGCGGGGACTACATTGAATACCGCTTTGACAGCTGGGTCAATGCACTCCGCAGCTTCTGGAGCGGAAAAACCGGAACCTCGAAAAATCCGCCGCCCTTTGCGGAGCGAAAGATCGTGCAGGACGTCCTGAACTGTCGGGAGGTGCGGCCATGAACCCACACCGCACCGCACAGGAAAACGAAGCGGCCCTCCGCAAGGTCCTGACGCAGCGGACGCTGGTGGCCCTCTCAAAGCAGAATGTTGAATTTGTGCTGGCCCACCAGAATGACACTTGGCAGGAGCTGTCCCAATACCTCGCCCGATGTCAGGCCGCGCTGGGCCGCGCCCCGGCACGCACCGAGGTGATCGGCGGCGACTTCATCGAGCTGCGCTTCGGCAGCTGCGCCAAGGCCCTTGGAAGCATCGGGGTGGAAGACGGAGGCCGCCTGCCCACGCCCGACATCGAGAATACGCGCCTGTTCCGCGAGGAATATGACCGCCAGCGGGCAGCAGACAAGCAGGCGAAGCTCGAAAAGAAAAAAGCCAACAAAGAGATCGCGCGGCAGGAAAAATCGGCCAGAAAGGCCGCAAAACAGGCCGCGCAGATTCCAAAATCTCCTTCTAAAAATTGAATACGCAGCTTTTGTGGCAAATGCGCGACCCGGTTTTATGACCGGACACGCATTCTTGTTCAGCTGAACAAGGGAATCGGGTGAGAATCCCGGATATGTGCTGGGCGGAAACGCTTCGGCTTAGTAGCTGTGATTGCGGAGCACTCTTTCGCGCGCAGAAATGCGGGTTGCGAAAGCGGGTCATTGGAACTGCTGTAATGGTGGGGAGAGAAGGCCGAAAGAGTGCGTTGGGGCAACCCTGAACGCATCAGTCAGAAGACCTACGAGAGCGTAAACCGCAAGGGAAGTGGATCCTCTGTGGTCTATGTCATCGTCCACAGGAGCAGTCGTAGGAAACGGCTGTTTTTTTATTTGCCAGAATGGAGGAGAAACCAACATGTCGAAACGAAAGATCCCGCTTCAGGGGAAGGGGCGGCAGTTCCGCGCGGACCTCTGGCTGGACGAGAAGATCACGGGCCGGACGCTGGACGCACTGCGGCAGCAGGGCGTCCGCTTCCCCGAAAACGTGAATCCGCGTAAAACGGCGGCGTTCAAGGAGGAGTACCAGCGGCAGCTGGCGCAGTTCCGGAAAGAGCGCGCCGTGAAAAAATCTGCAAACCCGGCATCCCCCATCGAATAGACCCGGCTCCGTCTTGGGAACGCGGAGCCGGGGTCTCCCCCGCTTCCGCCGTTCCGGCGTTTTCATACAAAAGCTACAGAAAGAAAGGACATAAAGATGAAAAAACGAATTTTGTCTCTCCTGCTCGTGCTGGTCATGCTGCTCGGCATGCTGCCCACAGTCGCACTGGCCGCAGACGACGGCTGGGACGGCACAACGAAGACAGAACCGGAAAAATCCGGCGACGTCTACCAGATCGGCACGGCGGCAGAGCTTGCCTGGTTCCGCGACGAAGTCAACAGCGGCAAGAGCACGCTCAACGCCACCCTGACCGCCGATATCGACCTCAATAACAAAGAATGGACTCCCATCGGCATTCCCGTTGGTTGGGACGCCAAGCCATTCAAAGGTATTTTTGACGGTGCTAAGCATAAAGTCACCGGGCTTAAAATTGACGTTTCCCCCACTTCATCAGCGTCTCTTGGCCTGTTCGGCGTTGCTCAAAATGCAACGATCAAAAACCTGTCCGTCTACGGTGATATTACCGCCAGACTTAGTGGAGGAAGCTATAATACATATAATATGGGCGGAGCTCTTGGTCAAAGTACCAGCGTTACATTAGAACAGGTCTGCTCCTTTGTCAATATAACCGTCAGCAATAGCGGCACTGACGCTTCCGCCGTTGGCGGCTTAGTCGGTAATGGCTACAATGCCATTATTAAAAGCAGTGCAAACTATGGCACGATCAGCAGCACAGACAAAAACAGCGATGCAAACGTCGGCGGCCTTTCCGGTATGTCCCCGTGGGGCGGAACCGTCACGATTCAAAACAGCCTCAATGCTGGAGTTGTTACAGGTAAAAATGCTGGCGGCCTGATCTCTCTTGCAAACAGTGGAACGACCGTCACCAACTCCGCCGCCCTCGGTGAACCGACCGGCAAGCTTGGCGGCACCTTCACCAACTGCTTTGCGACCGCGAACACCATCGGCGCGAACGGCGTAACGGTCAAGACGCAGGCCGAGCTGAAAAGTGATGAAGTGCTGGCCGCGCTCAATGTGGGCGACAATGGCAATGCGTTTGTAAAAGGGGACGACGGCCTGCCGGTGCTAAGCTGGATGAAGTCCGGCGGTTCCGATACCCCGTTGGCTGAGCCGAAGTGGAACGAAGGCGGCTATTATGAGATTAAAACTGCACAGCAGCTCGGTTGGCTCCGCGATCAGGTCAATGCCGGCAACCTGAACAACCATTCCGATTTCAGCGCTAAGCTGATGAACGACATCACGCTGACCGAAGCGAACTGGACACCGATTGGCAAGGGCGCAAACAGAGAAAACCCGTATTACGGTGAATTCGATGGACAGGGTCATAAGATCACAGGCCTTTCGATTACACAAAATGGAACGGATGATATGATCCTTGGCCTGTTTGGCTCTGTAGGCAAGAGCAGTTATGGCGATGTTAAGGCAAAAATTTGCAATCTGACGGTTGAAGGCGAGGTTTCAGCCACGATTTTGCCAACAAGTAGCTTTAATTTTGCAATCGCCGGAGTTGCTGCGTACAGCAACGGACAAGTAACATTACAGCGGGTTATTTCCAAAGTGAATGTTACTTGTGACAGCCAAAATTCAAATGCGTATTCTGCGGTCGCAGTTGCAGGGCTGCTTGCAAATGCGCAGAGTAGCGACGTGATCACCGAATGTGCAAACTACGGAACGATTACCAGCACGGATGTAAAAAATAATGGCAACGTAGCAGGCCTTGTGACCGGCGGCTGGGGCAACTGCTCGGCTAAGGTTGAGTATAGTTTCAATGCTGGCACCATTACCGGAGCTGACAATGTCGCCGGCATTGTCGGCCAAAACGCGGGTTCTATTACGGCTTGCTACAACACCGGCAAAGTAACCGCGACCAAGCCGGGCGGCAAGGCCGGTGGCTTGACGGCAGAAAACGGCACGATCACCAGCGCCTATTCTATTGGCAATGCGATCGGCAAAAAGGGCGGTAAGATCACCAACTGCTATGAAACAGAGGCATCGCCGACAGGTTCGGATGTGACGCTGCAAACACGTGATGCATTGAAAGACATGGCTGTGACGATCAGCGGCAGTGCAACGGCAGAGGTCGATGGAAAGACGGTTCCTGTTTTTACAGAAAACAAGCCCTACACGCCGAAGCTCTATTGGGAAGGCAAATATCCTGCCTGTGAACACAAGGGGAACAAAACTGATCGCTATGTCCCGCTCGAGAATCAGCCCGGCAAACATACGCATGATATTCTCTGCGAAATTTGCGGTGAAAAAGCGGAGCAGTCTAAGGTTGAAGCGTGCGTCAAGGGTGAAGACGGAAGGTGCGTCTGCGGCTATCAATTCTGCGATCATACGAATCAGAAGACGACCTATACAAGCAATAACAACGGTACGCATGAGGTGATCGTTACCTGTGAGGCCTGCAAGCAGCAGCTCTCCGAAACGACCGGAGATTGCGTGAAGGGTGCGGATGGCACCTGCGAAAAGTGCGGATATGTGTTCCCGCCGGATGCACCTGAACTGAAGGACGGCGTCTACCAGATCACCAAGGAGGCGGAGCTGAAGTGGTTCCGCAATGAGATCAACAAGGGCAATCATACCATCAAGGCCAAACTGATGGACAACATCACGCTGACAGATGCATGGACGCCCATCGGCACGAGCGAATCCCACTTCATGGGCAGCTTTGACGGCAATGGCAAGACCATCTCCGGCCTGCGTTTTGACGTGCAGAATACGCCGGAGGAGAGTCTGTACCTTGGCCTGTTCGGCTATGTCGGCGGCAGCCAGGACAGCGAAGCGGAGATCCGCAACCTGACCGTATCCGGCGAAATCCGCGTTGCGGCCGGGGCGGCTGGATCCGTTTTGGCGGGCGGTGTCGTTGCCTATCTTGATAATCACAGCAAGCTCTCTGGCGTTGTTTCCACTGTGACAGTCAATATCCAAGCAGATGGGCCTACAGCGGGCGGTATAATTGGCTGCACAAACCTTAGCGCGTGGAATATTACGGTCGAAAACTGCGCCAATCATGGTGATGTTACTGTGAATGGCACGGTGGGCGGCATTCTTGGTCAGAGCAGCGGTTCCAGGAAAGATATGCTCATTCGCGGCTGCTATAATGACGGCAAGATCTCCGGCAGCGACTGCACTGGCGGTTTGATCGGCAGCGTACAGAGTGGTATGGACTATGGAGATGGCGATAAACCGACTGTATACTACACTGTGGTCAGAGATTCCTATAACGCAGGCGCGGTTACAGGCACTGGCGACTATACGGGTGGCCTGATCGGTAAAAATCGGCAGGCCCAGATCCGTAATTGCTATAATGCCGCCAACGTTCGCGGCGCGCAGAAAGCAGGCGGTCTGGCCGGACTCCATTATAGTGGTTCGATGGAATACTGCTACAGTATCGGCAAGGTGACAGGGGCGTCAGGCGATATGGGCACACTCATTGGGCAGCGCGGCGACAACATCAATGTCCGTGGACTCTATGCCATTGCGGAGCCGATGATCGGAGACGGCGACAATGATTACATTCAGAAAAACCAGTTGGTCCGAAAGATTGATCTGGTTACACTGCGCCAGCTTCCCGAAGAACTGAACACCAATCACGCATTCCAGATTGCTCCGGGCAAAACGCCGATGCTTATATGGCAGGTCGTTCCGACATGCCAGCATCCGGAAAACAAAAAGGGGTTTGCCTATGTGGCAATCCTGAACGACGATGGAACTGCATCCGGCAAGCATACGAAGCAGCTGATCTGTGAGGATTGCTTCCATGCGTTTGAACAGGCAGCTGAAGACTGCACCGAGGGCGAGGATCATAGCTGCATCTATTGCGGCGCCGTGCTCTGCAACCACAGCGATACGCCGGAAAACAGCAAAAAATATACCTATGTGATGGGTTCGGCGGAACAGGGCCGTTGGATGCACAGGGTGCAGTTCACCTGCGTCACCTGCGGCAGAGCACTGGATTATACCGAAGACTGCGACATGGAGATCAAATATAAGCCGATCTCCGGCAAGGAAGGCGAGCGCCATCAGGTGCTGGAAAGGTGCAAATTCCACTCCGGAGGGGGCGGCTATGCCGAGGCTTGCGTTGATGGCGGCGATGATGGCGAGACTTTCGACGGGAAGTGCGACCGCTGCGGCGCAACGCTGACCAAGGTCCTGCCTGCTGTCCAGCCGGGCAGCGGCTTCGTGGATTATACGTCGATCGAGGGCAAACAGGAAGTCACGCGCTATACCGTGACGCACTATGAGATCGGCGCAGAGGCCGAAGCCCTGACGGTCGTCGCGGCCAGCGGCAACGGATCGGTGCCCACCTATCAGTGGTATTACCGCATGCAGGAGGACGCCATCGATAAAGACGGCAACCCCATTGCAGGCACGCCAATCCCCGATGCGACAAGCAGCAGCTTCACGCCCGACACCAGCGCAAAGACGGAGATGCGCTTCTACTACTGCGTGGTCTCCAACTCCACCGGCGGCACGGCCACCAGCCCGGCGCAGCCTGTCATCGTCTGCAAGAATCCGACAGTCACGGCCTACTTCTCCCTGACGAATGACGACAAATATGTCATTGGCAATGGCAATGGCGGCGGCTCAGGCAAAGTCATGGCCTTCCAGCAGGTGACGGTCCCCTACTTCGACCTTGGCCTCTACGGCCTGCAGAGCGGCTACTTCCGCTCTGAGACCTACGGCCCGCAGAACCCGAACGACCAGATGGGCGGCTCGGCCCTGAGCGCCGGCACCAGCGCCACGGCCTACGGCAAGATCACCGACCTGCACCTGATGATCTATATGCTTGAACGCCATTACTGCGACCTGACTGATGAGCAGTGCGGTAAGGGCTATCTGTATACACATCATCTGATGGGCAAGGATTCTACCGTGCTGGAGACCGAGGGCGGTGCCGGTTCGGTCCTCGTGCGCCACTACTGGGGCCACGACATGAACTTTAACTACTATCAGAACTATGTCTACCCGCTGGCCAGCGCGGGCTGGGGCGCAACGGCGGATCAGATCATCCTGCGCGACGGCGAGATCTTCACGCTGGCCATGTTCACCGACTGGGGCTTCTATACCAAATCCGGCGCTGGCTTCCAGCATCTTGGCACCGATGAGGACAAGTGCGCCGTCAGTATCGAGCCCGGTGTCTCCGAATCGTTCGACCTGACGCTCTACCGCTCCTACGGCTACGATCAGGACAAGTACGATACGAAGCATACTCCGGTCCCGAATGCGCCGGTCTATTATACGCTCGCGGACAGCCTCAAGGTCGGCACAGTCGGCACGAGCGATTGGACGCTCTGCGGCACAACGGATGCAAACGGCAAGATCACGGTCAATCTGACCGCACTTAACCTGACCGCGGGTGAGACGTATCTCTTCGCTACGCCCGGCCAGAAGCAGGGCAACGGTGATGATGCGGTCGTCGCCTGCCCCGGCGGTATTCTGGTAAAGGTCGCGGCCTCCGAGCGAAAGACCGTCACTTTTGTCGACCGACTCGGCGAGACCACTACGCAGAAGGTCGCCGTCGGCAGCACCGTCAAAAAGCCTGCTGACCCGACACATGCGGGTTACACCTTCCTAGGCTGGTTCACCGATGCCGCGTGCAAGAACGCCTATTCGTTCAGCGCGCCGATCGAAAACGACCTGACGCTCTATGCCGGCTGGCAGGAAAAAGCGGCACCGATTACGCCGGTCACTCCTGTGACGCCGTCGAATCCTGCAAAGAATCCGTTCAACGAAAACGCGGGTAAGGACAGCCTCCCGTTCACCGACGTCAACGCGAGCAGATGGTATTATTCCAGCGTGAAGTTCGCCTACGAAAAGGGCCTCATGAATGGTACTGGTAATGGGACATTCAGCCCGAACGCGGACACGACCCGCGGCATGATCGTCACGATGCTCGCCCGTCTCGAGGGACAGAACACTTCCGGCACGCCGTGGTACGCTGCGGGCCAGAAGTGGGCCATGGACAATGGCATTTCGGACGGCACGAACATGACCGGGGCCATCACGCGCGAACAGCTGGCCGCCATCTTGTTCCGCTACGCGAAACAGAAGGGCTACGACGTCAGTAAATCTGTGGAACTGAACGGCTTCGCGGATGCGAACACAGTCAGCACTTACGCCGCCGACGCCATGCGCTGGGCGGTTGCGAACGGCCTCATTCAGGGTTCCAACAGCAAGCTGAATCCGAAGGGCACTGCAACACGGGCGCAGGTCGCGACGATTCTCATGCGCTTTATGGAGCTCTACGCAAAATAAGATGAAACTACGATATTTGAAACCGAATATCGCCTGACCACCCCAAAGCTGGGCGGTTCCCCGCGTTTTCACGCGGGGAACCGTGCGGCTTATTCGTGCGTTTAAGGGAGTCCTTAAAAATGCGAATAAACTGCACAAATCTTCCATATTTAAGAGGAATTCGTATATATGAATCAGTTTTTTGAGAAATATCCGTGGCTGCGAACGATGCTCTGCGGCCTGATGGCCGCGGCGCTGCTTCTGTCGGTCCTGCTCCCGGTGCTGCGTCTGCAGCGGCAGGAACCGGAAAATCCGATCCGGGAGGAAAATATTCAGCCGGTGGAGCCACTGAGCTTCGGCGAGGCCGAGGGCGGTACCCGGCTGAGCGCACCGGAGCAGACGGAAGACGGGCCCGGCGGAGGACAGACGCAGCCCGAGAACGCGAAACAGCCCACGGCGCCGGAAGAAACGGATCCAATACAGAATCCTCAGCCCGCACAGCCGCAGGAAGACCCGAATCAGCAGCAGCCCGGAAACGAGGTGCCGTCTGACGGCATGGGTGAAACGCAGCCGGGCGAGGACGGCACGGAGGCGGACGATGGCGCATTGGACCTTGGACTGGTGCTGAGTTGGAAGCGTTACGGCAGTGAGCGTTACCGTTCACTCTGCCCGGCAAACCGGACGGTACGGCAGGACGTACGAACCGCGCAGATTCCGGACGGGCAGTTCGGGTACGAACTGGAGCTGCAGGGCTTGGACGCGGGCAGTGCCGAGATCATAGCGGTGCAGATCGCTGAGAATGGCGGAAATGCAGTACCAGCCGACATCCGCGGCGGGATCGCCATGCGCCTTGGTTCGGATGGCGCGGACAGCTATTATACGCTTCAGGTGCAGGCATCTGTCACCCGCGTGCTGGAAGACGGCTCCCGCCGGGAGGAACTGGTCACATTTGCTTTCCTGCTAGTCTACTCCGACAGCCTCGATCTGGAAGCGGAATTTCAGTGGCTCTGCGCGGATGGCAAGATGGATCGGATGCTGTGCCAGCCCGGACGCCAGATCAGTGCGGCACTGCATGAGGAGGATATTCCGGAAAATCTGCTGCAATATCAGTTCCGGCTGCGCGGAGAGAGCGCCGGGGATGCTGCGATCCTTTCTGCGGAATACCGCGCGGAGGACGGCACGGGCGGAACACTGGAAACGACCGGCGGCACATGGATGCTGCAGGCCGCATCGGACGGAAAGAATGTCTATACGATCACCCTGCTGGTCGAGGTGACCCGCGGCGGGCAGACGCGGCAGCTGACGTTCACATTCCGCCTGAGTTGGCAGGCGGTGCAGGAGGTAACGCTGAACCTGACCTGGATCAAAAACAGCACAGAAGCGCAGACGCTCTCCTGTGAACCGGACGGGCAGGTTTCGGCAGAGATCCGCCGAACGGAGCTGCGGCAAGGCGAGCTGCAGTACCGGCTGGGGCTGGACGGAAAAAACGCTGCGCAGGCCAGTCTCGTTTCGGCTGGCATCCAGCCAGAGGGCGGTGCTATGCAGGAGCTCGCGCTCCCGAACGGAAGCACGACGCTGACGATCCCGGACGGCGCGGCTGCCATCCGGTATGTGCTCACGGTGCAGGCCCGGTGTCAGCGGAGCGACGGGACTCTGCGGAACATGACGTTTACTTATGTGCTGCGTTATTCCGGCGGCGTCGGTCTGGAGATGCAGTATACACTGCTGGACGGAACGGTCAAAATGGTGCGCTGTGCGAACGGACAGAGCAAAACGGCGGAGACGGTCTACAGCGATGAGCTTGAGGATGGTGTGCTGCCGTTCACAATGACGCTGACCGGCGGCGAGGACGCGGACGGCGTGCAGATTACGAAGGTCACATGCTTCCAGTCTGGAAATAACCGGATGACGACGCTGTCCACCGACGGCGCTGTAACGATTCCGCTGCTGGTTCATTCAGACGGCAGCGAAGGCGAAAATCAATTTAAGGTGACGGCGCAGGCCGCTGGCGGGGAGACCTATACATTTACGGTCAATGTGCCCTATAAGCTGCGCGGTGATGGGATCGTTAAGATCGAGACAAGTCTGGACGAGGAAACAAAGGTCCTGAATGGAACAAAAATCACGATGACGATGCAGGCGTGGAGCGAGAAAAAGGACGACGGGACGCTGATCGCGCGAATGACCGCCAGCGACACTGTTGTGACGCTGGACGGCGAGACATTGCGCTGCGATGGAACCGTCGGCGGGCGGCTGCAATATACGATGATTCCCGAGAATCCGGAGACTGGCGATGAAAACGAGCACATTCTGCGCATTAGCTGCGAGGATGCCTATGGAAACCGCGGCGAGAAAACACTGACGCTGCGCGGCGAGCGCACCCGCAAGGGGCAGCCCGCAGGCTGGGCCAGCATCTATATCGACATGACGGTGCTGGGCCTCGGTACGACGAGCGCCATTCGTTATGAGGTACTCTCCGGCGAGACAGCCTCCTATGCCGTGGCGAAGGCGGTCTGGGGCGAGGACGCAGGAGAGCCGTTCGGGACGGCAGTGGAGAGTTTTGGCTGGCCGGCCTCGGAGAAGAGCTATAGCGGCAGTTTTGATCTGGCGTTCTATCTGGAAAAGCTCGGCGACGGGACGGACATGGCCGCGCGGTCGAACGCGCTGCGGAACAGCTGGGAAAATTATCAGATCAGCCCATCGAACAGCAAGGAAGAAAATCTGGCGAAGATCGATGCGGTCTTTGGCGAAACCTCGCCATACGCCGCATTGTGGCGCAGCATCTATCTGGCAGGCCTTACGCTGAATCCCTGCCACCAATATTCCATTGGGCAATTCGATTATACCCCGGCTTCTGGATGGCTGTATTCCATCGGCGGCGGGACCAATTATCCGCTGAAATACCTGTCGGACTATGAACTGCGCGACGGCGACGTACTGGTGCTGCGCTATACGCTGGCCGGGGGACGCGATGTCGGCGACGCCGGTGCGGCCGGGTCGAAAGACACCGCGGCCGGCAATGCATTCTGCGTGACGGCGATAAACGGCTCGCTGACCGTAGCGCACCAGTGGACGACTGTGGTCAACGAGGATGGCACAGAGCAAAAGGTCTGCGCAAGCTGCGGGAAGATCGAGGCGTGCGACCATCCGACGGAGAAGCTGGAATATCGCCTAAGCGAAGATGAAACGAAGTGTTATGAATTCTGCCTGAAATGCGGCAAGCCGGTCACAGAGGCAGAGGAGCACAAATGGACGGTTGAGTCGATTGAGGAAAACGCAGAGCAGCATCGTAAGATTTGCAAAAACTGCAAGCATGAAGTATTGGAGGATCACCGATTCAAATTTATCGAGGACACAGCCACCTGTGAACAGGCCGGGCAGACCGTCCAGCGGTGCATACAGTGCGAGTACGAAAAGCGGACACCCTCTCAGGCGACGGGTCACAGGCCGTCCAAACATGCGGACGCAAAAGAGCACTGGGAAGAATGTGAGATCGAGAGTTGTCAAAAGGAAATCGAAGGAAGCCGCGCCGCGCACAGCTATCAGTGGGACGCGGGATGGAACGACTGGACCTGCACCGGCTGCGGCTTCAGCCACAGCGGTGTCTGCACCGGAACGCCGGAGCCGGACGAAAGCGCGTCTACATGCAGCCATGAAGAACTGCATTGCAGCGTCTGCGGCGCTGAATTCCGCAGAGATGCGCAGGGGGCTTTCGCCTATCCGCACAGCTATGTCGTCTCCAGTGAGGAATGCACCTGCAGCCACGAGGTGCGCGTGTGCAGTGTATGCGGCGCACGGGACGTCACAGAGCAGATCGGAGCCTTTGCCGACTGTTATCCGCATCACTATGAAAACGGAGAATGTATCTACTGCCATGCGCACGAGGAAGGGCCGACAGACCCGGGTCCGACCACGGAACCCAAACCTGAACCAACTCCCAGCACAGATCCGGAACCGAACCTCGGCGAAACGCCGGAATATACGGAGGAATGAATATGCGTGAAAAAATCAAGGAGATATTGGAGCAGATTGAGACCGTCATCGTCGGCAAGAACGACGTGATGGAGCGGATCCTGATGGCCATTCTGGCCGGAGGACATGTGCTGATGGAGGACGTGCCGGGCGTTGGCAAGACGACGACCGCAATGACGTTCGCCCGCGTGCTGGGACTGGAGACCCGGCGCGTGCAGTTCACGTCCGACACCATGCCGTCCGACATCATCGGCTTCAGCGTCTATGACAAGGCCAGCGGAAAACTGGTCTACAAGCCCGGCGCGGTGATGACGAATCTGCTGCTGGCTGATGAGATCAACCGGACGTCGAGCAAGACGCAGTCCGCGCTGCTCGAGGCGATGGAGGAAGGACACGTCAGCATCGACGGGCAGACGCACCCGCTGCCGACCCCCTTCATTGTGCTGGCCACGCAGAACCCGGCGGGCTCCGCGGGCACACAGCTGCTGCCGAATTCGCAGCTGGACCGCTTTCTGGTAAAGCTGACGATAGGCTATCCGGATCTTCGCAGTCAGGTGAGTATTCTGGAGGAGCGGCATACGGAAAATCCATTGGACCGCGTCCACGCGGTCGTCTCCGCGGAGAAGCTGAAAAACCTTAAACAGGAGGCAGCAGCCGTGGAAATGAAGACGGTGGTCTATGAATATGTGGCGCAGCTGGCCGAGGCGACGCGCAACCACGCGATGATCCAACTGGGCCTCAGCCCGCGCGGCGCGCTGGCCGTCTGCCGGATGGCAAAGGCGCATGCCTATGTGCAGGGCCGGGATTACGCTATGCCGGAGGATGTGGCTGCGATCTTCCCGGATGTCTGCTGTCACCGTTTACTGCTGAATACCAAGGCCCGCATGATGGAGCGCAGCCCGGAGCAGATCGTGCAGGAAGTTCTGAACAGTGTGGAGATGCCGGTCATCCGCCGGGAGCGGGCATGATCGGGCTCCGGATCGGATACGCGCTCCTGCTTCTGGCCGCGCTGGGTCTGGATCTGTTTTGCGGCAGCGTATGGACGCTGGCGCTGACGCTCCTGCTTGTGCTGACGCCGCTTGGCTGTATCCCGCTGCATCTCTGGGCAGTGAAACAGATCCGGCTGCGGTTGGACGCGCCGGTCAATCTAGGAAAAGGCGAAACGGGGACTCTCCGTGTCCAGATCGAAAATAAGACGGCGATGCCGCTCGGCCTGATCCATGTCCGGCTGCGGCTCTCCAACCTGCTGACCGGGCAGAGTGAGCTGCGGCACTGTCGTCTTTCGGCGCGGCCGCGCCGGACGGAGACGGCGGAATATGATCTTGCAAGCGCACATTGCGGGCGAATCGCGATCGAGGCGGCGCGCTGCCGGATCTACGACCCGTTTGGCCTGATCGGCATCCGGCTGAAACAGACCGTCCTTGCGCAGACAACGGTGCAGCCGAAGGGGTTCGCACAGACTATTTTCATTTCGCCGGACGCAAATTGTCCGGATGACAGCGAGAGCTATGCGCCGGACCGCGCCGGATATGACCTCAGCGAGGTCTATCAGCTGCGGGAGTATCGCCCCGGCGACAGTCTGCGGCAGATGCACTGGAAGATGTCCGGCAAGCTGGACCGGCTCGTTATCCGGGAGGCTTCGCTGCCGGTGCGCCGTTCAGTGCTGCTCTTCTGGGAGCGGACACAGAAGGCGGTGCCGGAGGGAACGGATGCGCAGGCGGATGTTGTGGTCACCTTCTGCCGGTCGCTGCTGGAAGCAGGTGTACAGTTTACAATCGCATGGAACGATGCGACAGAGCAGCGCTGCGTGAGCCAGCAGATCCGCAGCATGGACGAGCTGATCGGCCTGCTGCCGCGGCTGCTGTCCGCGCGGGAGAATGAGGGCCTCAGCGGTGCAGAGCTGTTTCTGCGAAGCAGCGGCGAGGCCGTGCTCTCGCACATTCTTTATATCACGGGCCGTGTGCCGGAGCAGGCATATCTGCTGGGGCAGTTTGGACGCCTGACGGTGCTCAGCTGCGGAGCAAGCGGCGATGGAGCCATCTGCTTTGACCGTGAACACTATGCCGAACAGCTCGCGGAGCTGGAGATCTAGGAGGGGCGCGCATGAAACAACGAAATACGCACCCGTTCTCCGTTTCGCCCCACAACGCGGAAAAAGCAAATGGCTTTGCTGCGCAGATCCCGGAAGCGCTCCTTCTGCTGGCGGGCTTTATGGCACTCGGTGCCGGACTTGCTGCAACGTGGAGCGGGTACGGATGGCTATGCCTGCTGGTGGGCGCTGCTGCGGCCTGCTGGCAGTGTGCAGCGAGGCAGCTCTGGCGCGGGTGGGCCGGGGTGGCGCTGCCGCTGCTGATCCTTTTGGCCGCGGCGATTCTGTCGCGGTCAGTCTTGGCGGGGTGCGTTTCCGTCTGCCGCACGATCTGCACGCGCTGGACAGAGATGACCGGACGGATTACACTCCCCCCGGACGGGGAGGCCGGAAATCCGCTGCTTTTTGCCTGTCTGACGGCGGCACTGTTAGGGGTGCTCTGCGCGGAGGCTGTTCGCCTTTCACGGACGGCCTGCGCCATTGTGCTGACCGCTTTTTTGAGCGTGCTACTGTTGCTGCTTCGACCGGAGCGGGCCGAGAACTGGATGGCACTCTGTCTGTTCGCGGCACTGTTCCTGCTGACTGGAAGCATCCGACAGAATGTGACAGGGTTTTTGTCAAAGGGAGGCTTACTTCTCGCAGCTGGGCTGCTTGCAGCAGTGCTTCTGGCAGTTCCGGCAATGCGCAGCGGGAACGTGTTTTCCGCGTGGCGGGCGGAGAGCGCGGCTGCGCTGCACCGGCTGCGCTATGAGCGTGGAGCCTCCGTGCTCCCAGAGGGGAACTTTGCGGCGTTTTCCGGCGATGCGGCGGAGCAGACGCCGTGCCTGACCGTGACCATGGAGCAACCGACGGTGCTCTACCTGCGCGGCTTTACCGGGGAACGCTTCACCGGAACAGGCTGGGAGACGATGGATCGCCAGACGCAATCTGCACAGAAAGACCTGATGTATTGGATGCATAAGCGCGGGTTTTATCCGCAGATGCAGCTGTTCGCGGCAGCAAACGGGCTGCTGGAACGCTGTGAGACGCAGGCAATCCAAATTGAAAACAACGGCGCGTGCAGCGCGTGGGAATATGTTCCTTACGGCCTCGCGGCCATTCCGGTGGGGAGCAGTCTGACGGCGGACTCGCTGGAGGAGGCACTCGCTCCGGCAAAGGGACTGCGCGGCATACGAAAGTATCAGTTTGCAATGCTCGCCGCACCGGAGCAGACCGCAGAGCAGACGCTCGCCACGCTCACGGAACAGCCGGATGCTGCGCGGAGCTACCGCAGTCTGGAGGGCAGCTACCGGAGTGCTGTGCAGGCGCGGGAGCTTGAGCTCCCGGCGGAAACACGCGCGCAGCTCGCGCCGATGCTGGATGAGATCTGCAAGGAATATGGTGCAGCGGATGAGCTGACGCCGGGAGAGGCCCAGCTCTGTGCGCTGCGCTTTCTGGAGCAGATCGGGACGCTGCGAGACAGCGGCGCGGCCCTGCCGCTGGATGATCTGGTAAAGGACACAACCTATCAGACTGCGACGCTAACGGTGCTGACGCTGCGCTATTATGGCCTTCCGGCGCGGTATGCCGAGGGCTTCGTGCTGACGCAGGAGACCGCGGCGCGAACCGCGCCCGGCGGAACGGTGACGCTGACGGCTGGCAACGCACAGGCATGGGCGGAGGTCTATCAGGACGGCATCGGCTGGATGCCGCTGGCGCTGACGCCGGGATACGGGACGCTGACCGATGCGCTGTCTTCTCACCGGACGCAGACCGGCGGACAGACCGACGACGGGGATGGCCCGGGGGATACGCTCCCGCAGGCAGAAACCGCAGAAGAAACGACGGAAGAGGACACGCCGCAGGAGCAGCAGCCGGACGAGACCGGACGGATGCCGCAGGAAACGGCAAAACGATGGCTCTGGCTGCTACCAGTTGGAATTTTTCTGCTGCTGTTGGCGGCACTGGCGATCCGCTATGCGCTCTCGCACAAAAAGAGAGAACGCCGCCTGAATGCGGCGGAGCCGCGACAGGCGATCACATGGACGGCCTATGAGCTGGCGCGGCTCTGGCCCGCGATGGGCGAGCCCTACCACGGCGGTTCGCTCTTCGCACTGAGCGAGGCGATCGGGCCGGAGAACGAGGCGTATGCCGCGGCCATCCGGGAACTGGCGGAGCTGAACGGCGCGGCGCGCTTCAGCAGCCGGGCCATGACGCCGGAGCAGGCGGAGCGGGCACGGGAGGTCTGGCGGGAGACGCTTTCGCGGCTCCGAAAAACGTGCCGTCCGCTGCGGCGGTACTGGATGAAATGGATCCGCTGTTTGTATTGAGCAGCCTGAGGAGGAACACGATGAAACGAAACGGGACACGGATATTTGCACTGCTGCTCGCGGCGGTGCTGCTGCTCGGCGGCCTGCCCATGCAGGCGCTTGCGGCTGAGGACGAGGCGGGATGGTTTCATCTCGCTGCGGACTGGAACGGCGAACTGCTGATCAAACCGGAGCGCGTGCCATATACGGCGGAACAGACGATCTACGAGGCCATCTGCGCGGCGGGGCATACGCTCGCCCCGAATGCGGGGAACGTGACGCAGATCGACGGCGTGGCCGGAAACTTCATCCGCGGCGATGAGACCGGCGCAGACAACAGCTACGATCTGACCAGAAAGGCGTCAGAGGCAAAGATCCAATATTTTTGCTTCGTGGACAACAGCAGCGGTTCGCGCACGGCCACACCGTCCGTCACGCGGCAGGCGCTAATCGCCGTGATGGCGGAATATGCGCGGAAGGACGCGGATGTGCAGGCGGCGGCGAAGGCGGAATACGACGCGGCCTGCAAGGGTTACTGCACGGCGGACGATACGGAGGCTAAACGGCTCTGTGCGGCGCTGACCGACGCGATCAACCGCTACGAACAGGGGCTGAATGGCACAAAATACACCGTTTCCTTTACAGATACGACTGGCGTCTGGAAGGCCGGGGATCTGCTGACGGCGAAGAATGCATATGGACGCGTCTATTCGGATGAGAACGGAAATGGCGTGCTGGAGCTTCCAGCGGGAGACTATACGTTCACGATGGAGGCTGCGGCAAGCGGCGTGACGGGGAGTATCTCGGTCCCGGCGCAGAGGACGGTATCCGTGGCGATCGACAAGACAGACTGGCTTCTGGCAGATGAGTTTCAGCTGTCCTCCCGCCCAAAGTCAGCAGATTTCAAAAACAATCGGTTTTCTGTCGAAAAGAAGTCTGCGCGGGAACTGGAGACGGTCGTGATCGACAACTATTCCGGGACGCTTTATGCGTATTGGCGCAACAGCGGAACGACCGCAACGATCCCGGAGCTGAACGCGGTCTACGTTCCGGCGGGAGCGACTGAGCATGTGAAAGTACCACAGGTGTTGTCCTCCTATACCAGTGGCATCGATCATGTGCTCTCCGCCGGGGCGGAGGGCAGCACGGTGATCTACCGGGCCAGCGTGGAACTGGGCGGCAGCAACTATTATCAGGATTATACGCTCCGCATTCGCCGTGCCCCAACGCTGAAGGAGGTGCGCGTGACGGAGACGAACGGCTCTCCGGCTGCGCTGGAGAGCTATGCTGAGAGCACGAAGACTTATACCTATCTGGTGCTCGGCAGCAAGGCCTCGCTGGCGCTGACGCCGTCTGTCGAGGATGGGTGCAGCATCTATGTGAATGAAAAGGCCGTTAAGGTCGGAGAAGCTGTCCAGATCGATGTAGGACAGACAAACACTACGGTAACGATCCGGTTGGAGGCCGGCGGCGCAGAAACGGAATATACGCTGGTTCTGCGGCCGTCTACAAGCTGTATGGTGCAGATCCCGATCGCGGCGGACGATATTTCACTGACGGTCTGTGACGAGAATGGACAGACGGTGTATGGCAGCTTCAATGCCTCGTTAAAGACCTATCGGTATTCGCTGATCCCGGGAAGACGCTATACCTACACTGCGACCAAGGATCAGTATTATCATGCCGCAGAGACATTCACCGCGGCCGCAAAGACGCTGTCGAAGGTCGACGTGGAGACCGGCGAATGGCTGACCGATCTGGCGCTGGCCAAGGACGGCGCGAAGGACAGCAAGGGCAACATCGAGCTGGATCAGAGGTTCACTTCGAACATCCACCGCTACACGGCGGTCGTGCCGGACACGCCGCCCGCGGTCTATCTCTGGGTCGACGGCGAGATCGAAACAGCGAATGCAGGCTTTTCTGCGCGCTATCGCACGATCGCATCCACTGGTCAGGATGAGCAGGAGGTCGTGCGCACCATCAGCAGCAAAGAACTTGGTACACCGCTGTTCTTGCAGAAATTCCTGCTGAACCAGAGCGGACGCGGCAATCTGCTGACCGTCCGGTACAGCCGAACGGTCGGAACGGTCACCTATTATCAGGACTACGAGATCGAGATCCGGCGGTCGTTCTCACTGAAAAGCCTTGCTGTCTTCTGCGGCGGGCAGGAAGCGGTCCTGACGCATGGCGGCGGCGCGAGCGGCTATACGCCCTCGGTCTGGGATTATATCGTGACTGTGCCGGCGGCCGCGAAGGAGCTGAGTATCTGCGCAAGCGTGTATGACGCGGATGGCGCGTACCGCGACCATGGGCAGACCGGTTACCGTGTGTGGCTCGGTGAGCGGGAGCTGACCTCCGGCGAAGCTGCATTGGTGGCCTTGTGCGGCGATACCACGCCGGAAACGATCACACTGACGGTGACGAATGATTTTGCGGAAGGCGTTTCGAGCAACTATACGATCCTCGTACAGAAGGCAAAGCCGGTCCGCTTCACGCCGGAGCTGACGCCGGAAACGGCGTTGCTGTTCCTGCGGGAGGATCTTTCAGGTCGGCGCGTTTGGCCGGATGAAATCGGCGCATTTGAGCTCTCGGAAGGGTTTTCCTACAGCTATCTGCTGACGTGCGCGGGCTATGTCGGAAGAACCGGTACGCTCGGGACCGCGCACAGCGGGGACGGCGAGCTGATACTGCGTATCGATACGACTGATATTGTGGTCGAAGACGGCGCGGCCTCTGCCCAAATGGCGCTTCAGGCGGCGAAGCCGAATCAGACGCTGAAGATGCTGCCAGCCGAGTGGGCCGATTTCCGCGGGACGAGCTATGCGGCGGACGGCACGATGGGCGGCAGCAAAGGCACGAACAATACCGTCCTTTCTGTGAAAACGCCGATCACGGCTGAGGGCTCGACGCTCTACTGGGCCAGTAAACTCGGCGATGGGTTTGACAGCGGCGCGACGGGCTGCCCACTGCTCGTGGACGATGTGCTCATCACCTACGCCGGGAGTACGATCTACCGCGTCGACCCGGTCTCGGGCGAGATTCTGACGCAGGCGGAGATGGACCGGGCCTCGAGCTTTGCCATCACGCCGCCAGCCTATGCCAAGGGCATGATCTTCGTTGGTCTGGCCGACGGCACGATTCAGGCGTTTGATGCCAAGACGCTGAAATCACTCTGGGTCTATCACGATCCGCTCAAGGGTCAGCCGAACTGCCCCATCACGATCTGCGGAGACTATCTCTACACGGGCTTCTGGCGCGGTGAGGAATTCACGGCGAATTTTGTCTGCCTGTCCATCACGGATGAACAGCCGCTGGAGGAGAAGGAGGAAAAGACGGCCTGTTGGTATTGGACGCAGCAGGGTGGATTCTACTGGGCAGGCGCGTATGCCTGCGAGGATTATGTGTTGGTCGGCACGGACGACGGCGTCGACGGCTACCGCTCCAAGACCGGCAGCCTGCTGATGCTGGACGCAAAGACTGGGAGGCTGCTCGACCAGTGGACGGGTTTGCTCGGCGATGTGCGCAGTACGGTCTGCTATGATGCAGAAACGGAGAGCTTCTATTTTACGACCAAGGGTGGATGGTTCTGCGGCGTGCAGACGGAGCAGACTGCGAATGGCTGGCGGCTGAAGGAGCGAAGCAAATGGACGCTGAAGCTGGAAAACGGTTCCGATACGGAGCCAGCCATGAGCACCTCGACGCCGACGGTCTACAACGGCAGAGCCTACATTGGCGTCAGCGGCGCGCTGCAATTTGGGGCGTTCAGCGGGCACAGCATCACGGTCGTCGACCTGAATAAGCAGGACATCGCCTATAAGGCCGAAACGCTCGGCTATCCGCAGACTTCCGGCATCCTGACGACGGCATACAAAGAGACAACAAAGCGCGTCTATGTGTACTTCATCGACAACTATACGCCGGGCAAGCTTCGCGTCCTGCAGGACGAGCTGGAGCAGACGGAACCAAAGTATCTGACGAAGGAATACGACTCCGACACACCATACATCCTCTTTACGCCGAGCGGCGACGAGGCACAGTATGCAATCTGTACGCCGGTTGTGGACTCCTACGGCGTGATGTATTTCAAGAATGACACGGCACGGATGATGGCCTTCGGCCCATCGGCCACGCTGGAGATCACGACACCGCCCACAAAAACGACCTACCGTGTCGGGGAGACGTTTGACGCGAGCGGGATGAAGGCCGAGTTGGTTTATGCCAACGGACAGCGGCGGGATGTGACGAAGTATGTCACATGGTCTACGGAGCCGCTGACGGAGCAGGACGCGGAATTTGCGATCAGCTTCCCCTATGTGAAATACCACGATGTCGACGGCGAGGATGGGCATCAAAGCAACATCAGAACGGAGACGCCGTTTGCGGCCCTGACGCTGACGATCTCGACGGGCATGGAGCCGGAGCGGATCGGTGAACTGTCGTGGACCTACGCGGAAATGAGCGGCAAGCTGAGCATTGAAGGCGAATTCAATGGGCAGACGCTTATCGCGGCCTGCTATGACGCCAATGGCCGGATGCTCGAGGTGCAGACGCTGGCCAAAGCTGGTGATTTGAAGCTGAACATGAGCAGCGCAAAGATCCGCCTCTTCCTGCTGGACAAGAACAGTAAACCTGTCTGCGCCGCCGTGACGGTCAAGGAAACAACATCGTAAAAACCAGCCGGCAGACCAATATGGCCTGTCGGCTGGTCCTGTTCCGAGAGAGGGGAATACTCCGCAAGCTGCGCTTGCTCCGTGCCCCTGCGCATTTTCTTTTGGCGCAGCCAAAAGCCGCGGGGCTTCGCACCGCGGCCATCTTGCGATGGCAAAATGCTTGTGGTCGAACCCCTCAGTGTTTCTCATAGCCCTCAGCTCTACCATAAAAAGCGCCGCCCATCGGGCGGCGCTTTTTATGGTGGAGCCGAGGGGGAAGCAGTCGAACTCAACGCCTCCCCCTTTAACAAAAGGGGATTCGTCGGTCCAATACTCATCCAGCGAGAACCAGTCCCGCCACGTGATTTCCTGCTTGTCGTCCTCAGAGAACCACATGCTCACGACGAGCTTGTCATCGTACAGATAGACCTTGTCCACGAAATACTCGAAAACTTGGTCTCGAATCTCCGGGTCGTTCACGTCAGCATGCAGGAACTTGTCGAAGTATGCCTGGATGCTGTGCTTGTCCTCGCACAACGACACGCGGACGTTTTCCGTCCCTATGGCATCGTTCAGGGCACGCTTTTGCTCTTCAAGCTGTGTGAGACGTTCCGTCACCGTATCGCTGACCACGCCCTTCTCGATGACCTTCACGAGGTTCGCAAGGCTTTTCTCCACTTCCCTGCGCTTCGCTTCCAGCGCTTCGAGATACGCGGTGTCGTTGTGGTCCTTCTCGTAATACTCCGCCGCATCCAGAGCGAGCGCCGTCACGTTCTCCTCGTCGTCGACGATGTTGTGCAGGGCGAACAGCACCATGTCCTCTAGGTCCTGCTTGCGAGCCTTGTGCAGGTGGCACTCTTTCCTGCGCTGGGCGGAGCAATAGTAGTAGTAATACGTCCGTCCGGTCGCGCTCGTACCCGACACGCCCTGCATGGTGCTCCCGCACTCACCGCAATAGAGCTTGCCCGTAAGCCAATAGCGCGGAGCCTCGGCGTCGTCCATGCCGTGCGCCCGCTGGGAACCCTTGCGCTTGTTCTCGGCGAACCGCCTTTGCGCCCTGTCGAAAGTCGCCTCGTCGACAAGGACGGGCATTCCGCCCTCGACCACGATGTCGCCGTGGTGATACTCGCCGATGTAGGCGCGGTTCTTGAGCATCTTGTTCAGCATGTTCACGCTGAACTTCGCGTTCCTCGGCGTGCGCAGGCCCTGCGCGTTCATCTCCTCGGCAATGGTCTTCAGCGGCTTGCCCGATGCGTATTCCCCGAACGCCCACTGCACGAACGGCGCCGTGTTCGGGTCTGGGATGTACTTCTTCGTGGACCTGTCCACGTCGTAGCCGAACAGCTTGTGGCCGTTGTACAGGGCGTGCTGCGCGTTGTAGTCCATGCCGCGCTGGATATTCTGCGACAGCTGGCGGCTGTAATACTCCGCCATGGCCTCCATCAATCCCTCGATGAGGACGCCTTCGGGTCCCTCCGTCGGGATATTCTCGGCGAGCAGGTGAATCTCGCATCCCGCGTCGCGGATTTTCTTCTTCTCCATCGCCAGAACGTATTTGTCGCGTCCCAGACGGTCGGTCTTCCACATGATGAGGGTATGAGGACGGATTTTTGCAACTTCCGACAGCATCTGCTGGAACCCCGGTCGTGCGTCCGTGGTGCCGGATATTGCCGCGTCCTCATACTCCTGCACGATTTTGAAGCCGTGCGCATCCGCCCATTCGTGGGCAAGCCCGCGTTGCTGGTCGATACTTGCGTCGTTTTGCGAGTGGGACGAGAAGCGATAGTACGCTATCGCAAGATTGTTGTCGTTCGGCGCGAATTTCTTCTTACGTGCCATAGGTTCACCCCCTCCCGTAATTTCTGCTTGTAGGTTTTCACGTTAGCTCCTCCTATATGATGAATTGCGCAAATACGCATTTAATTATAAAGCCCGCCACCCAAAAGAGCGACGGGCTGGTTTACTTATCGGGCATCACTACGCTGTTGCAAAAACGTCAGATACTGCTGATACTTGCGAAGCATCATGTTCTTGGAGTATTGCTCCATGTATTCGTAATCAGGCTCACCGGAAGCAGTCACAGGAAGCATCAATTCGAGTTTCTTCATTCTTCCCAAAGTGGCTCCATTTCCACCCCAATTGAATTTGGCTTTCATTTGACTCTTGAATAGTGGAATCAAAAATTGCGCCAGATAATAATTCAACTTGTCGCCTGAAATAACTTGTATATTCTGTCCGGTCACAAATTCATGAGGCTGCCAGAATGCGGTTTGAGTATCAAGTCCAACGGTAATGCAAGCCGTAGCATCCGAACCGTAGGAAAGATTATCCCGGCAAACAAAACGGGTAATTCCATTGTTCGCATCTGTACGAGTAACGTATGGTATTACTTTATTTGCTCCATCAATAAGTCGTATCCCATCGATGCTGCTACTTGTCGTGGCAATTTCAAATAAGCCATTCTCGCCAAATGCCGCAAATTTATGCCATTCCTTTTCGTTCAGAGCAGGAATCTCAACAGCTTCACCCAGTTCCGCGATGCGTGCTTCGACATAGGCGCGATATTTAGCAAGCATCGCATTACGCTTCTGCCGTGCGTACTCCGCCATGTATTCGTAATCAGGTTCGCCAGAATCAGTGACGGGGAGCATGGTTTTGGTAACTTCTGCACGTTTATTTGACAATGTACGTGCATTTCCAAAATACGCGTGCATCCAAGAAAAACAGCTAACCCAAAAAAGTCCAATTAAAGGATTCATCGGAACATGAGGTAAAGGAATAAGCGCAGTTGTATTTACATCAACCGTATACTGATACGGTTGATAATAGCCAAATCCAGCGCCGCCATCACCATTATTATTCAGACTAATTGTATTGCCATCTATTTTTGTTTTAGCTGGTTCGACAAACATACGATATCCGTTATCCGTCTTTTTTGCTGAAACGAACGGTAATTTACCGCCTTCTACTACGGTAGATTTGCTTTCTCGACCACGGCACAAATTAAATTGCAGACCTATTGCAATCGGCTCCCACGTCTTCTCATCAAGACTCTGCATTATCGTCGCCCCCTTCGAACAGGTACT
>OIWS01001408.1_pt1 | contig 24077 bp, 20 predicted proteins | sample 1587611 | NCBI WGS metagenome assembly OIWS01 (sample SAMEA3888919, study PRJEB22519) | human gut metagenome | biome: human gut; feature: human-associated habitat; material: faeces | place: Denmark | collected 2010 | reverse complement strand
TACCGACGTTCGGCGACAAGGAAATCTCTGTTCTCGGCGCCGATCAGACGGTGATTGACACGAACCCGGTGCAGGGTGACTTCGGCATCCGTGCTCAGAACGGCAACCTGATGGTGAATGCCAACATGATGTTGGGCGGCGGCAAGGACGGCACCTCGTCCGTGGGCGGCAAGGTGGGCTTGAAGTACGTCTTCTAACCCCCTAACGTTTCGCTAAACATCCCTAACAGCGGGCAGAGGATTCATTTCTCCGCCCGCTGTCTGTTTTCTCTTCCGTTTTTTCCTCAGTCATCTGTCGACATGAGGCGATTTTCATCACCATTTGACGCACACTGTGGCAAACTGTCGACATCTGTTTGTGAGTCTGTCGTTGCCCCGTTGCCCATCATGAGCCGCATTGTCCGAGTCCTTCTTTTCGTTGCAGCCGCCGTTGCCGCTTTGATTCTCGCCGCTGCCGTCGCCCTTTTTACGCTTCTGGACACTAAGTCCGTCGAAGCCGCGTTCTCGCGCCTCACGCACGACGCCTTCGGTACGGAAGCGAAACTCGCAGGCCGTGTTTCGCTTGCTCGGTTCCCGGCGCTCGTCGTCACGATTCCGCCGACGACGTTCGTTGATCCCGCCACCCAGAAAGAAAAGGCCCGCATCGCTTCGGCTCAATTGAGGATTTCGCTTTGGTCGCTGCCCTTGGGCGCCGTTAATATCGCGGAGGCCGACGTTACCGGGCTCACCACGAAACTGCACCTTGCGGCACCCACGACGGAATCCCTGGCGCAGGCCCTCACTCAAGCCGTCAACTTCCCCGACAATGTCCGCATCAAGAACATCACGTTCCACGATACGGCGCTTGACGTTACGGCCGGCGCCGACGCCACGTTCCGCCGTTGGTCTTTGTCGGGCGTCGAATTAAAGCTCGACACCCTCTCCCCGGAAATGACGACGGGGTTTGACGTCACCGGTACCTTTGCTGCGGGGACCGATGCCGCAACCGCTGCCGTCCCTGAAGTTCCGGTCGAAACCCCGGCTCCCGCCGCTGCAGACAGTACGGGACCCACCGAGGCAACCGAACCCGCACCGACTGCTGCCGAACCCGCCCCCGCTTCCGCGGCTGAACCGATTTCGGAAACGCCGACGGCGCCCGCGGAATCCTTGGGTCCGACGGTTTCTTGGTCGACTTTCTTCATCACCGAGACTCATGCCGCGGAAAATCTGCCGCCTGAAACCACGCCAGCCGAAGAACCCGTCGTCTCAGATTTCGCCAAGGAATTGACGCTTCTCACCCAAGGGGCCGCGGGTTCCTTCAGTGCGACGGGGACAGTGTCGCTCTCCGCTTCCGACAAAACGGTCGCCTTTGAGAAACTGAAGTTCTCCGCCGATCTCACGAAAGCCGATCACCACTATTCCGTCGTCTCGGCCGCCGACGCTCTGACGGTGACGACCGGTAACGTCACGGGTACCAACGTCAACGTATCGCTTTCCGAACCCGAAACCGCGTCGGGCGACATCAATCTCGGCGCCGTGGATTTTCGCTTGATCGGCAACCGTCTGCAGAGTCCGGAAATGCGCTTGGCAACGAGTGATACCGACGGCGACAAAGTGACGAGTTACGAAGCGTCGGCCTCAGTGGATTCCGACCTCACCGCACGCCGCGCACAACTTGAAAACCTCACCGCCCGCATCACGGTGACAGGAGATAAGTCGCTTCCGCAGGACTTTACGGCGCAGGCTTCGGGCTTCGTGAACCTTGACTTTGCGGCCGACAAGGCCCAGGTCGGATTGTCGGGCACCTTTGCCGACGCCCCCCTTTCCTTTAACGGCACGGTATCGAACCTTAAGGCACCCAAAGCCGTAGGCGAACTCATGATCAGCGCCGTGGACTTTAATGCCGTGCCGCACTTTAAGTCGCTCGCATGGATGAAGGCCGCGGACTTTGCAGGCGAACTCAGAATCGGTCAAGTGAAATCCGGCCCCTTCACCGCGTCGCAGGTGCACAGCCGCATGGCGGTGACGGACGGTGTGGTGATGTTAAAGGACGTCATCGTCAACGTCGCGGACGGACGCCTCTTGGGCGAAGCCCGCATGACGAACGACGCTGTCTGGACGATGTCGGGACACTTGGACGGCATCAACCTTGAAAAACTTTTCACGAGCTTTGCGGGTACGCCGGTGTTGTCGGGCGTCGCGAGCGGCAACTTCACGGCCGAGGGTTCCGGTCTTGATCCCGCCGCCGTCAAGGCCGACGGCAACGTGCGGCTTCTGCGCGGCGCCTACAAAGGCCTCAACGCGCGGGCAGTGCGTGACTTCGTCGCCGGGCGCGGTAAAGAAGAAACGATTACACAGGCCGGTGCCTGGACGGAAATCGATGAAGCGTCAGGGAAACTCATGCTCGCCGATCAGACGCTCACGGTCTCTGACTTCGTGTCCCGCTCCGTCTTCCAGCGCACGAATGCCGACTTTACGGTAGCGCTCACCGCCGGTACGATTGAGGGAACGTCTCAAACGACGTTTGCGCCTTCGGGCGGCATCCCTGCCGTGCGCCTTGCCGGAAAATTCACCGGAAAGGCCGCTGCCCCCGTCTGGACGTTTGACTACGACGACGCCCGCAAAAACTTGCTGCGGGCCCAAGGACGGCCGATGGTGAAAGAACGTCCGCGGGAAGATAAGCGGAGCATGTGGCAGAGCGTGAAGGATTTCTTCCGGTTCTGACGCAACTTGAACACTATGAGGACGCCATGACTTCTACGTCAACCTGCCGCCTGACCATTCGTATCGACCACCAATTAAAGGATGACGCCACCCGTTTGTTCGAATCTCTGGGCATGAGTCTTAACACAGCTATTTCGGTTTTCCTACACCAAGCCGCACGGGAAGGCGGTCTTCCGTTTCAACCAGAGCCAGTCACTCTCGACCAGTTGAAGGTTCTTGAGAACCATCACTCACCGGCGTCAGAAAAATGACTTTTCCAGAACGTAATAAAGAAAAGTCATGACTTTTCCTTATCATATTCAGGAAAAGTCAAAAGGCCAATTAATAATTAACGCCTTGAAAATGACTTTAGACACAGTCAACAAACTGTGATTTTCACCTTATATCACCTGCCGACACCCGTCAGCCCTCAGAGCAACCCCAGCTTTGCAAGTATCGACTCAATTCGTTCCAAATCGCGAAGCGGCACAAATTCATCCACCGCGTGCGCTTGGCGGATCGACCCCGGCCCCAACACCACCGTGGGACCCAAGGTCGCCATAAACCCCGCTTCCGTGCAGTAACTCACAAATTCCCCGGGGCACCCCGCAACGCGCTCCACCGTCGCCTTCACCGCCGCATCGTCGTTACGGAAAGGCGGCACATCGGGGTAGAGCGCCTCAATCGTCACCGGGAGATTCACCTCTTCGGTGAGGCGCTTTGCGAGCTCAGCCAAATCCCGATTCACCCGATCCGCATTCCACTGTGTCATGGGGCGTACGTCAAAATCCATTTCAACGCGGGAACAGACGCGGTTCACGCTGTCGCCGCCGCGAATCACCCCGAGGTTCAACGTCGGATACGGTACCCCCGGTCGATCGGGACGGTCAAAATCAGGATCGGGCGCATCCATCATTTCTTGCGCCATCGTGTTTAAGGCGATGACGGCAGAAGGCAACCCCGACGCAATCGCATTTCGTCCCTGACGGGGGTCTGACGAGTGGGCCGACTTTCCCGTAATGGTAAGACGCTCCCCCATAAACCCCTTGTGCCCAAAAATAGGCGTCAGTGCCGTGGGTTCTCCCACCACAATCAGTTTCGGGGCAACGCCCATTGACTTCAACCAAGGCGCAGCAACTCTCGCGCCCTGCATCGACGTTTCTTCGTCACACGTCACAAGAAGTGCCAAACCGTCTGCGGGTACCGACTTCGTTTCAGCGGCCTCCCTCATCCGATTCATCGCCACGGCAATGAACCCCTTCATGTCGCAGGCGCCCAACCCGTACGCTTTATCCTCCCGAATCGTGAGCGTCCGGGGGGCCGTCCTCCAGCGTTCTGCGTCGCAATTCACCGTATCGGAATGCCCCGTCATCATGAGGCCCGTGAAATGATCCGGGCTGCCCCCCAACTGCACGAAAAGGTTGGCCTTTCCGTCCGCCGCCGACTGCACGCGTGTCGCGGCGCCGAACCGTTCCGCCTCGGCCTGCACCCAACGGATCAGTGCCGTATTGGGGCAATCCCTTTCCGGCGGCGTTCCGCTCACCGTGTCAAAGGATACCAACTTTTCTAAGTACTGCAGGCAATACGGCATGACGCAATTTCCTTAAGATGCACGGACTGACGCAGCTTCGAGACTTGCACTGATGCAATCCCCGGCCGCCCCCGAATTTCGATGGAAAAGGACAATACGCCATGACTCAGCCTTCGGACAACTTAACTGCCGCCGTGGTAGGTGCAAGCGGGTATGCCGGCAGCGTACTGACGGGACTCCTGTTAAATCACCCCAACGTCACCGTCACGCATCTTTATGTGTCCGAGAGAAGTGCTGATGCCGGAAAACCCGTCGCCGCCATTGACGTCCGCCTCACCGGCCGCACCGACCTCTCGCTGGAGCCGCTCACGGATCCCGCGGCAGCCGCTCAGAACCTCGACATGGTGTTTTTAGCGACCGATCACGCCGTGAGCGCCGCACTCGCCCCCGTTTTTACAGCCGCAGGCTGCACCGTCTTTGATTTGTCGGGCGCCTATCGCCTCGCGGATCCCGCGGACTACCCGAAATACTACGGGTTCGAACACGCGGCGCCCGAGTGCCTCAAACGCGCGGTCTACGCTTTAGCCGAATTCGTCGATCAGGAAAAACTCCGCACTACCGACCTCGTGTCCCTTCCCGGCTGCTACCCTACGGCGAGCCAACTGGCGTTGAAACCCTTAATCGACGCGGGACTTCTTGACCCCGCCGTCAAACCCGTCATTGATGCGGTTTCCGGGGTTTCCGGTGCCGGCCGCAAAGCCAAACTCACCTCCGCCTTCTGCGAAGTGAGCCTGTCTGCTTACGGGGTCTTCACGCACCGCCACCGTCCCGAAATCGAAGAACACCTGGGACGCCGCGTCATTTTCACACCGCACCTGGGGTGCTTTAAGCGCGGCATTCTTGCGACGATCACCGCCCGTTTGGCGCCTGCCGCTCAGGGCGAAAAAGCGCGCGAAAAAATTGCCGCTGCCTACGCTTCTGCCTATACCGGGAAACCCTTGGTGCGACTTCGCGACACGCTGCCGAAATTGGACGACGTCACGTACCTTCCCTTCTGCGACATCGGCTTTACGACGGACGGCGAAGACGTCGTCATCGTGTCCGCCATCGACAACCTCATGAAGGGCGCGGCTGCCCAAGCCGTGCAGGTGATGAATCTCAAATTCGGCTTTTCCGAAACCACCGCCCTTTTGTGAGGTCGTCATGCTTCCTCTCGTCATCAAACTCTCCGGCAAGGCACTCGCAGCTGAAAACGAACTTCTCACGCTTTTTAAGGCGCTTCACGAGGCTCGTCGCCCCTTCATCCTCGTGCACGGCGGCGGCGTGGAGGTCGACCGCCTCATGACGGACTTGAAGCGCGACGTCAAACGCATTGACGGCCTCAGAGTGAGTCCCGCCGAAGATATGCCGCTTATTGCCGGAGCACTTGCCGGTACCTGTTCCCTGATGCTGCGGGGGCTTGCCGTGAAGGCCGGGCTCACGCCCCTGGGTCTGGTCGCAACCGACCTCAACCTCTCCGTCGTCCGCCCGCAGGACGAGAGGCTCGGGCGCGTCGCAAAAGCCGCCCCCGGCACGGAAACTGCGGCACGCCGGCTTCTCGCGCTGATGGAGGCGGGACTCACCCCGGTGATGTCTTCAGTCGGCATTGACGATGAAGGTCGGCTTTGGAACATCAACGCTGACGACGTTGCGCTTGCCGTCGCCCTTTTACTGAAGGCGCCGCTCATCTTTCTTTCCGACGTCCGCGGTGTTTTGAATGCCGACAAAGCGCTCATCCGGGAACTTACGCCTCACGCCGCGCAGAAACTCATCGCCGAAGGCATCATCTCAGGCGGCATGACCGTCAAAGTGAAAGCTGCCTTGGCGGCCGCCGCCGCAACAAAAGCCCCGGTCGCCGTCGCCAGCGTTTTCGATGAAACTCTCACGCACTGCCTGCTCTCAGGAAAACTGCCCGGTACCGTTTTTGCCGCATGACGGCGGGCACTTCATTTGTCAACAAATTTTTTCTTTAGCCTGGGTCAAATTAACCTAGGGGAATTACCTCACTCTTCCGAAGTAATCTACCGCACAATGCGACCTTGAAACGCCGCCCTGCCTTACGGCAGCGGCGGCGTTTTTGACTAATTTTTTCTGTAAGGTGCTCTGAGGTTTCCTTTCCATGACTGATAACCCCGCTGCGACGAAGGTCATTCCCATCGTCGCCGATCCCACTGCCGATTTCGCGCATTCCCTGCACATGATTCCGCCCGAAAAGGCGGAGACGCTGGCTCCCTTGGGCGTCACGCTTCCCGAGAATGCCCGACAAACTTTCCGAGGCACGCCGTTTGCGGGACTTTATGACGAAGCGCTCAACCTTTTGAGAAGCCGCAACATCACCCCGGAAGAACTCCGGTACCTCTCCCACGCCTTAAATCACCTGATGGAGCAACGCGGCCGCAGCCCGTTTTACGTGCGTCAGGGGCGCCTCTCCGACGTGGACGCTTTGGAAGCCCTCATCCGCTACTGGGCCGAAGTCGGCGAAAACCTCCCGCGGCCGCGTGCGGACATTGTGCGCAATATTGATTCCTTTGCCGTATGCGAGCGTGAAGGGAAGATGGTAGGGTGTGCGAGTCTTTACGTTTACGACTCGGGGCTCGCAGAAATCCGTTCTCTGGGCGTGGCCCCCGACATACAGCGTCAGGGGCAGGGCCGCGCCATTGTGGAATATCTTCTTGCCCGCGCCCGGGCACTTGACATCGACAAAGTGTTCGTACTCACCCGCAACCCTAAATTCTTCGAACGCGTGGGATTTTCGCTCACGTCCATCGGTGCACTTCCGGAGAAAATTTTGAAGGACTGCGAAAAGTGCCGTAAGCACGACCGTTGTGATGAAGTTGCCTACGAATACAACCTGGCCTGATTTTTTTGATAAGGACATTGTGATGACCGTTACCCGTGCTGATTATGACCACGTCATGATCCCCTGCTACCACCCCGCCGATCCCGTTTTCGTCCGCGGTAAGAAAAGCCGCCTCTGGGACAGCGAAGGCCGTGAATACGTCGATTTCGGCGGCGGCATTGCCGTCAACAGTCTCGGAAACGCCCCCAAGGTCGTCCGCAAGGCCCTTAAAAAGCAGAGTAAGAAGCTCTGCCACTTGAGCAACCTCTTCACGAACGAAGCCACGTTGACGCTCGCGAAGCACCTCACGTCGCTCACGGGGTTTGATCGCGTCTTCTTCACGAATTCCGGCGCAGAATCCAATGAAGCGGCGTTGAAACTTGCGCGCCGCACGGCTTACGACGATTTCGGCGAAGCCAAAGACGAAATCATTTCCTTTACGCACTCCTTCCACGGCCGCACGTTCTTCACGGTGAGCGTCGGCGGACAGGATAAGTACTCCAAAGGCTTCGGGCCGCGCCCCGGTGCCATCACGCACCTCCCCTTTAACGACATTGCAGCCTTCGAAAAGCAGATTTCGGATAAGACCTGCGCCGTCATCTTTGAACCGGTGCAGGGCGAAGGCGGCGTGCTGCCGGTAGATCCGGCGTTCGCCAAACGCGTGCGCGAACTCTGCACGAAGCACCACGCCCTTCTGATCCTTGACGAAGTGCAGACGGGGTGCGCCCGTTCCGGCACCTTCTTTGCCTACGAACAGCTGGGTATCCGTCCCGACATCGTTTCCACCGCGAAGGGCCTTGCGGGCGGCGTTCCCATCGGATGCATCCTGACTTCGGACAAAATCGCACAGCACTTCGGCGCCGGCACCCACGGTTCCACCTTCGGCGGCAACGCTCTCGCGTGCGCCGTCGGGGAAGCGGTCCTTTCCAAGATTTCTACACCGAAATTCCTCGCGAAGGTGAAGGCACGCGGCGCCTTCATGATGGCCGCTCTCAAGGCGCTCAACACCGAACTCAAGGTTTTCAGCGACGTGCGCGGCATGGGGCTTTTGTTGGGCTGCGAACTCGTTCCCGCCCTCAGGGATAAGCTCGGTGAAATCCAAACGGCGTGCCTTAAGGCGGGGCTCATCGTCCTCACCGCGGGCGGCACGACGATCCGTCTGGCGCCCCCCTTGAACATCAAGGAAGACGACATCACCGAAGGCGTCGCCATTCTTAAGGCCGTACTGACGCCCTACGCTGCAGCACTTAAAACCAAGAAGGCGCCTGCCAAGAAAACGGTGAAGCGCGTTGCGAAAAAGCCGGCCGTTAAAACGGCCGCTGCAGCAAAAACCACTGCTTGATCGTTGATTTTTATGCAAAAGACGACCATTTTCGGTCGCCTTTTGTTATTCTGTCCGATCTCTCGGCACTACTGGCCGAGCCTCCTCTTCGCACGAGCGGCGGAATCAGAGCTCAAAGAGCTTCTTCAGTTCCGCCGTCGTCAAATTTTCATCAAAGGGCACATAGTCGCCCTTTTTCGTCTGATAGACCCCATAGGGCACCGCACGGCAACCGCAGCGGCGGTGCAGCTTGGTATTCATCCACACCTTGTTGCGCACGTCTTCCGGGATCTTTGCGAGATCGTAACGGAATCCGCGGAAACCGGCATCGCGGAAGTGTTCGTGCAGTTCCTCAAACTTCGCTGTCGGATCCTTCGCAGAGAGAATCGCGGCACCCTGCGGATCGGAATGGATGTTGAGGAACGCAATCGGGCACCACACGAGGTGAATCTCGTTAAGAAGAGGCTTCACCCGGTCATAAAGTCGGATGCAGTCTGGACACTGCGGATCAAACGCCACGTAGGCCGTGCGGCTTCCCTTTTTACTGGGGAATGCAAACCCCGTCGCGTCCTTTTCAAAGGACTCCCACATCTTCTTACCGTCCCAAATGACGGGGACGTTCGCGGGGGCTGCCGTCACTGCGGGAGCGGCGGCCGCAACGGCTAAAGAAGCGGCGCCCAAAAGAGCCTTACGGCGGGAAAGATGTTCCATCGTGTGTCTCCCTGACTTAGAGTCTGAATTTTCGGAGCATACGCCCGAACTCGGGTCAATTACCTTAAATTCCGATGACAATTTTGCAAGCGTTTTTGTCCGCCTAACCCGCGACTAAATGGCAGGCGACGGTTCTCGGGCCGTTCTTTCCCGTTACCGTCACCACCGCAGGAACTTCTTCCCTGCAACGCGCCGTCGCATAGGGGCAACGCGGGTGAAACGGACACCCCGCGGGCGGATTCATCGGACTCGGCACTTCCCCCTTCGGAATCGGCGCGCGCTTTACCCCTTCCTCAATCGACGGAATCGCTTCCATCAGCATCTTCGTATAAGGGTGCAGCGGATTCGTAAAAAGGCTCTCCCGATCCCCGGTTTCCACAAGCCGCCCCAAGTACATCACGCCGACGCGGCGACTCATGTGGTGTACTACCGCGAGGTTATGCGAAATAAAGAGGTACGTGATCCCGATTTCCTGCTGCAGTTCCCGCATGAGGTTTAAAACCTGTGCCTGCACGGAAACGTCCAGCGCGCTCGTCGGTTCGTCGCAGATCAGAAATTCGGGGCGCCCCGTCAACGCACGCGCAATGCAGATTCTCTGACGCTGACCGCCCGAAAACTGGTGCGGAAAACGCGTCAACGCTTCTTGCGGGAGCCGTACCAATTTCACGGCCGTCATCACCCGATCTTTGACTTCGTCTTCGCTTATGTCGGGGTGCTGCACCCGCAGGGGTTCGGCGACGGCGTCATAAATCCGCATCCGGGGATTTAAGCTCGCGTACGGATCCTGAAAAATCATGTTGATGCGGCGTCTCACGTCCGCGGCGGCCTCTGCGTGCGCCGTCGCCGTATCGATGCCGAAAAGCCGGATGCTGCCGGCGGTCGGCCGGTAGATGCCGGACACCATCCGCGCGAGCGTACTTTTGCCGCATCCCGACTCCCCCACCAAAGAAAAAGTTTCACCGGGAGCAATCGAAAAACTCACGTCGTTGACGGCCGTAAGCGCCAATTTGGGGCGCCGCAGAAGTTTCTCCGTCCAGGTTCGGGGCACCGGAAAGGTCTTCGTCACGTGCGAGACTTCCACCGCCTTCGTGTCGTAACTCGTCATCTGTGCGCTCATGCCGCCTCTCCTTTCAGGGACTTGGCGTAACGGAACGCCTGCCGTTCAAACTGCACCAAACGTTCGGGCACGGGGCCGCCGGTGGGAGACGCCATCCAGCAGCGCGCAAGGCATGTCCCCATCGGCATCAGGGGCGGCCGCTCCGAGCGACAGCGTCCGTCCGCCGCACGGCAGCGCGGATGGAACGCACAGCCCGCAGGAATCGCATTCAAACCCGGCATCGCGCCGTCAATCTGTTCCAACCAGTCGCTCTTCGTGTGAATATCGGGAATCGCCCCCATCAGCCCCAGCGTGTAGGGATGCTGCGGCCGGTGAATGACGTCGGCGACGTTGCCGATCTCCACGATCTGCCCCGCGTACATCACCGCCACGCGGTGTGCGGTTTCGGCAATGACGCCCATGTCGTGCGTAATGAGGAGCACGGCCATTTGTCGTTCCCGCGCGAGTTTCCGGATGAGTTCCATAATCTGCGCCTGAATCGACACGTCAAGCGCCGTCGTCGGCTCGTCCGCAATCAAGAGTTCCGGGTCGCCCGAGAGTGCGAGCGCAATCACGATTCGCTGGCGCTGGCCGCCGGAAAACTGATGCGGCCAATGATTCATCCGACTCTCCGCCGCAGGAATCCCGGTTTCCTTAAGTAGCGCCAAGGCGCGCGCCCTCGCGTCGCTCTTCGTCATCGTCGGGTGATGCGTGAGGATCGTTTCCGTTAATTGGTCGCCCACCGTCATCAAGGGATCCAACCCCGTCAGAGGATCCTGAAAAACGGCGCCCACCTTGCGGCCGCGCACGGCATTCATCGCCTTTTCGGAGAGATTGTCGATGCGTTCGCCCGACACGTAGATTTCCCCGGCGGCAATGTGCCCCGGAGGAGGCAAAAGGCCCAAGACGGCGTTGCCCGTCATGGATTTACCGGCCCCGGATTCCCCCACCATCCCGACGATTTCACCGGGAGCGATCGTGAGGTTGATGTCGTCCAACGCCGTCAATACGCCGTGCCGCGTCGGTATTTCCACGCGCAGGCCCCGCACGTCGAGAACGGGCTTTATCGTTTCCGTCATGGCGTTCTCCTTACTGCAGTCCCGGATTGACGGCGTCGCGCAGCCAATCGCCCAGCAAATTCACCGCGAGCACTACGGCAATCAGAACGATGCCGGGAAAAATGCAGATCCACCATTCGCCGGAAAAAAGGTAGTCGTTGCCGATGCGGATGAGGGTGCCTAAGGACGGCGTCGTCGGAGGAACGCCCACCCCCAGAAAGGACAACGTCGCTTCCGTCATCACGGCCGTCGCCACGTTCACCGCCGCCAACACGAAAACCGGTCCCAAAACGTTCGGGAGGATATGCCGACGCATGACGGTCAATTTCTTTTCCCCGATCAATTCGGCGGCCATCACGAATTCCTTCCCCTTTTCTACGAGCGTCAGACCGCGCACTGTCCGGGCATACGGCACCCAACCCGAGAGCGTGATCGCAAAGATCAGCACGAAATACGCCACCGACTCGTGGGCTGCCCCGGGAAACGCCGACCGCAAAATGCCGTCCACCAACAAAGCCACCAAAATCGCCGGGAAGGAGAGCATGACGTCGCACACGCGCATCAGCACCGTATCGATCCAACCGCCTGCAAAGCCCGCGGTAACGCCGAGTCCCACGCCGATCACGATGGAAAGCGCCACGCTCACGAGACTGATCGAGAGCGACAAACGCAGCCCGTAAAGGATGGCGGACAAGAGATCCCGCCCCTGATCATCCGTCCCCAACCAAAAGCGCGCATCGCCTTCTTCGGTCCACGCGGGCGGCAGATGAGCATCCGTGACGTCAAGGCTTCCCAAGTCAAAGGGATTCACCGACGACAACCACGGCGCCAACAAAGCCGCCGCCACCAAAACGACGAGCACCGCGGCCGAGAACCACGCCGCGGGCGTTGTGACAAAGCTGTAAACCACAGCGTTTTTATCGGCGAGAGCCGCCAAGCGTGCGCGCAGTCCCATTTAACGGGCTCCTTCGTTTAAGCGCCGGGCAAGCAGCACCGCAAACCCCGTCGCCGCGTCTTCGATCACCGCATCGTTGAAGTCAAACCCCGGGTTATGCACCTTTGCGGTGTGCGAAGCGTCCGCCGTCCCGACCTTTACGAAAGCTCCGGGCTTTACGCCGGTCATGAAGGCAAAGTCTTCGGCGCCCATGCTCGCGGGAAAATCCATGTGTACCGTACCGCTGGCAAGTTCCTTAAAGACCGCCGCCGCAGCCTGCCGCTGCGGTTCGGCGTTCACAAGCACCGGATACAAGCGCTTGTAGGTGAGTTTCACCTGTGCGCCCGTCGTGACGCTCATGCCGTCGCAGATTGCCTGCAGCCGGGCTTCGATCTTATCTTGGTCGGCCTTGTCAAGGCAGCGTACCGTCCCCGAAATCCGAACGCTCTCCGGGATGACGGACACGCCGTCTTCGCTCCCGCCCTTGATGCCGCCCACGGTCACGACGGCGGGGTGCAGCGGATCAATCGAGCGCGACACCACGGTCTGAAGGGCCAACACCACCTGAGCGGCCGCGACAATGGGATCGATGCAGTGATGCGGCCGCGCGCCGTGACCGCCCACACCCACGACGTCGATGTGGAACAAATCCGCCACCGCCATCATGGCGCCCTGCGTAAATCCGTAGTCCCCCACAGGCATTTCAGGCGCACAGTGGCCGGCATAGACTTCCGCCACGTTCCAACGGGTGAAGAGCCCGTCGTCAATCATCTTTTTGGCTCCGGCCCAGCCTTCTTCACCGGGCTGAATGACGATCATCGCCGTGCCCGCAAAATCACGGGTTTTCGCAAGCGCATACGCCGTCGCAAGCGCCCACGCCGTGTGCCCGTCGTGCCCGCAGGCGTGCATGACGCCCGTCGTTTCGGAAGCCCATTCGCAGCCCGTTTTTTCGACGAGGGGAAGCGCATCCATGTCGGCTCGGAGCAAAATCGTGCAGCCGTTATCCGGGCGATTACCGCGGATCAGGGCTACCACCCCGGTGCCGCCCACGCCTTCGGTGACTTCGTCGCAGCCGAATTCGCGCAGTGCCGCCGCAGCCAATTTCGCCGTTTCAAATTCCTTCAACCCCATTTCCGGATGCGAATGAATCTGATGCCGAATCGCCACAATTTTCGGCAGTACGGCTTTGACCGCCGCCCGGATCGCCTTCACATCGTCTTTTTCATTCATCATTGCACACTCCCCGTTCTCAAACGCGGATCGACCGCCAAATAGAGAAGATCCACACAAAAATTAATTACGACAAAAATAAGCGCAATCAGGCACAAATACGCCGACAACACCGGAATATCCGCAAACTGCACCGACTGCAGGAAAAGCAGCCCCATCCCCGGCCACTGAAACACCGTTTCCGTCACGATGGAAAAAGCGATGATGCCCCCCAGCTGCAGCCCCGTCACCGTGATAACGGGCAGCAGGGCGTTTTTCAAAGCGTGCTTAAAGTAGATGCTTCGCAGGGAAAGTCCGCGCGCCCGGCAGAATTTAATAAAGTCGCTTCGCAGGACTTCGAGCATCTCGGCGCGCACCAAGCGAATGACGAGCGCCACCTGAAAAACGGCGAGCGTTGCCGCGGGCAGCACCAGGTGCGCCCACCCGTCCCGCGTCAGAAGCCCCGTCGTCCAAAACCCGAGTTTCACAACGTCGCCCCGTCCGAACGCCGGAAGCCACTCCAGCCACACGCTGAAGACGAGAATAAGGAGAATGCCGATTAAGAAGGTGGGAAGTGATATCCCCAAAAGCGAAAACCCCATCACGGCGTCCGCACCGCGGGTTTTGCGCGCGAGCGCCGCGTACGCCCCCAAAGGAATGCCGATCACCGTCGCCAGCACCACGGCAACGGTTGCAAGTTCCACCGTCGCCGGCAGCCGCGCCGCAAAAAGATCCGCCACGGGCGCGGCCTGCCTTAAAGACAGTCCGAAGTCGCCCCGGCAGGCGTTCGCGAGGAACCGCCAGAACTGCACCCAACCGGAATCGTTTAACCCCAGCGCCGCCGCAAGTTTGGCGCGGTCTTCGGGCGTCGCATCCATCGGCAGCATCTGCGCCACCGGATCACCCACGAACTGAAAAAGCACGAAGGCGACGGCCGCCACGGCAACCAACACCAAAAGCCCTTCGAAAAAACGTCTGACAATAAAACTGGCCATAGATAAAATCGGCACAGGATCATCGGTGACCCCGTGCCGCTGAATCATCTTTGTCGGATTGTAGCGGGAGAAAAATTCCCCCGCCCTCAGGGGATCACGGTGCCTTTACCGTCACCCATTCAAGCGTCAGCCGGTTGTCGGGGCGGTGAACGACGTCAATCGTGTCGCGCATTGCCCAGGGAATCAACTGCTCGTAGAGCGGAATATGAAGCACTTCCTTTTTTTCCACCATCAGCGCTTCGCCAATCAAGGCATTGCGTTTTTCCGCATTTTCTTCGGCACCGATCGCCTTGATGAGGCGATCCATTTCGGGGTTTGACAAGCGGCCGATGTTGCTGATGCCGTTGCCGCCCTTCGCGTCAAAGGTCGCGGACAAGCTCTGCAGAGAATAAAGGGCGTCAAAGGTCGAAGCGCCCCAACCCACCATGCCGGCCGACGTGTCAAAGGAGAGCACCTTCGGGAAATACTGCGCGCGCGGCATAGTGTTGACGTTCACCTTAAAGCCCGCCTTCGTCCACATGGACGCCAAGGCCTTACAAACATTCTCGTCGTTCACCCACCGGTTGTTCGGACAATCGAGCGTAAACGCGAACCCGTCGGGGTAACCGGCCTCTGCAAGAAGCGCCTTCGCTTTCTTCCAGTCGTACGCCGGCACCGCGGCCGCTTCCTTCGTCCAACCGTTGATGTTGGACGCCACGATGGTGCCGGTCGCACGTGCCGACCCCCGCATTACGCTTTTTATCAACCCCGCGCGATTGACGGCCGTCGACAGGGCTTCACGTACCCGCACGTCCTTAAAGGGATTCGAGTCAAGAGGTTCGCCTTTCACGCTCTTCACATAGGGAGAATTGTCCCGATACTGATCGAGCGCAATCATAAGCGCCCGGTTTTCGGCGCCTTCCACCACCTTGACGCCCCCGGAGCGCTTTAAGCGCGCCAAATCCTGCGTCGCGGGATCGAGCACAAACTGCACTTGGTTCGAGAGCAACGCCGCCGTTCGCGTCGCTGCGGACTGAATCGGGGTGTAAACCGCTTCGGTGACGTTGCCCTTGCGGTTCGCCTGATCCCACCAACCGTCGTAGGCTTCAAAGACGGTCTTCACGTCGACTTCGCGGCTCTTTAACTTAAAGGGGCCCGTACCGTTGGCGTGACGCGCCGTCCAAGCTTCTTTTTTGTTGATGAAGTCCTGCGGCGTCACCGCATCGTGTTTTTCCGCCCAACTTTTGCAGAGGATGCGCAGATCCGTCATCTGGTTCAAAAGTACGGGCGAGCCGTTCACGGTCTTCACAAGCACCGTGTAGTCACCCTTCTTCTCGGCGCCCAAAATCCCGGTCGTGCTGTTTTTAAACTGGCTCTGCGGCGACAAGGCGCGCTCGTAAGAAAAGACCACGTCGTCCGCGGTCAGCGTTTCGCCTTCATGAAACTTCACGCCGCGGCGCAGTTCAAAAAGAAAACCTTCGGGAACACGCTTCCAGGACGTCGCAAGCGCAGGTTCCACCTTCATGTCCTTCGTCCATCGCACCAACCCCTCATACACTTCGGCGCAGGCCGCGTTGTTGAGGTTTTCGTTCTGAGCGTGCACGTCGAACGTGAGAATGTCGCCGGCACTCGTCCAGTTCAACGTCGCTGCCGAAAGGGGCATGGAAGCCGCCATCACCGCGGTCGCTACTGCTGAAAGCATCCCGTACTTCACGTTGGTCTCCTAAGCAATCGACCGGCAGAAATATTTCCGTCGGCCGATCCATTATGAACGAGCCCCCTTGGGGTCTCTTAAGGGGAAGTGCCTATCCACGTCAAAAAAAGGCGGGATGGTTTTCAGGCACCCGGACGCAGCCAGTAACGCGTCGACCGCGCTGTTCCCTCGTCTTCTGCATCACTGGGCGGTTGAGTTCCCGCAGATAGCTAAATGTACAAAACTATCGTTCACCTAAAAACGAACGATAGAACGATTTTCCTCACCGCTCGCCTAACTCCAAAAAGCAAAAACGCCGCGCTCCCATCCCGTTCCCGGAACGAAAGTCGCGGCGTTTGCGCGTCACTCAAATTGCGCGGTCTGTACGTCAGGCCTCCGGCCGGCGGCGGATTTCTTCCACCACCACGGCGTCTTCCACCACCGTCGTGCGACGCACACCGGTCTTTGCGCGATCCCCGGGGCGCATCCCGGTCGTTTTTTCTTCCGCGCGGGCTTCGTAGGCCGCGTCTTCCCGATCTTCTTCGCCGCGCATCTCCCGCGCCATCCGGCGCTTCAAAGCTTCCACGGGATCCCCGTGACGCCAGCGCCAATACCAGCCGTAAAGCGCCAGTCCGACAAAGCAAAGAAGGAGAAACACCAAAATGCCGCCGATCAGCGGGAGCAGCAGAATCCCCAGCCCGATCACCGCTGCAATAACGAGAGCGGTACCCAGAAATTGAACGATCGGATTGACGGGACGGCCGTTGATATAAAGCGCCATGAACTGCGGTTGCCTCTGCCTAAGGAAAAAGTAAAAAGGTTCGGAAGGAGAATTTTGCAGGATTTCGCCGCAGTTTGCGTATCGTTCATCGTGAGAAATGTAAGAAAACGCATCGTTTCGCGACAGAACGCAACAAACCGCGGTTTTCTGCGTAACCCGTGTCATTCCGCAGACGTTTTCTCTCGCCGGATGGTACTGTCCCTTGCCCGAATCCTTTATCATTCGCGCCAACTCGGTTTGCTCTTGATTGACAAACCCTATTGATATTTAAGGTCGGATTAAGAAAGTGCATCAGCACCGCCGGCGGCCGAAGTCGCTTCAGCCCAAAGACGTCACCGACCGTTTACAGCGAAAACACACGAATGACCACAGCAACCTGCCGGCAGCCTCTGCCCGACGTGCAGAGCACCGTCGACACCCGAAAAATCGCCATTGACCGCGTCGGCGTCAAAGGCATCACCCTTCCCATGACCGTGAAGAGCGTCGCGGGGGCTCAGCCCACCGTCGCCACCGTCAATATGTACGTGGCGCTTCCCGCCGAGCATAAGGGCACGCACATGTCGCGCTTTGTGGCGCTCCTTTCCGAAAACCTGGAAGCCTTGTCCGAACCCATGATGCGTGAACTTCTCGCGAAGATGCTCACGCTTCTTGAAGCCGACGGCGGCCGCATCGAAATCACCTGCCCCTTCTTCGTAATGAAGTCAAGCCCCGTCTCGGGCTTAAAGAGCCTCATGAACTACGAAGTACGCTTCGTCGCGGAAAAGGTGAAGGGCGAGACCACCGTCCGTCAGGAAGTAAAGGTTCCGGTAACAAGCCTCTGCCCCTGCAGTAAGGAAATCAGCGAGTACGGCGCCCACAACCAGAGGAGCCACCTCACGATTTCCCTCGTGCTCGCTTCCGACATGACCTTGGAAGACGAAATCCGCATCGCCGAGACGAGCGCCTCCTGCGAACTCTGGAGCCGCTTAAAGCGCAGTGACGAAAAGTACGTCACGGAATACGCGTACGATCACCCGAAGTTTGTGGAAGACATCGTGCGCGACATGGCGCGACAGTTAAACGCCGACGAGCGCGTTCTTGCCTATCTCGTCACCGCCGAAAACTTCGAGTCGATTCACAATCACTCGGCCTACGCGGAAATCGAACGCGACAAACGCGAAGCATAAAAATTCCGCCGCTGCGTCCGCTAAAATAGTGCGTTTGCGGCGGAAAACTCAGAGGAAAATCCTCTGTCGGGCCGCCTGATTCGGGCGGCCTTTGTGTTTGACGCCCCTCGGACAATTTTCGTTACGCCTTGTTCTGCCGTCGTAAGCATTCATAAGGCGTCTCTTTGCTAATGTTGTACGGCTTACCGCCGACGGCTCATCCGAAGATGACGATCTTCACCCTAGAAAGCCGCCGCCGGCCCCCGTTCAACGACACGTGTCAATAAGAAAAAATGATTGAAGAACAGAAAGCAGCCCTCGCCGCCCTCCTGGGTGACGCCCTTAAATCCGTCGGCATCGAAGGCGTGACGCCGCGCCTGGATCGCCCGAAGGACGCGCAGCACGGCGACTTCGCGTGCACCGCAGCGCTGCAGTGCGCCAAAATTCTCAAGAAGAACCCGCGCGACGTAGCGCAGATGATCGTGGACGCCATGAAGGCGGATGCGCGGTTTGCGGGACTGCTTTCCGCCGTGGAAATCGCGGGCCCGGGCTTCATCAATCTCACCCTCAACAAAGAAGCGGCGTTGGGCATCGTGCGCGACGTTTTGACAAAGGGCGCTGCCTTCGGTACCTCGGACGCCATGGCGGGTAAGAGCGTTCTCCTCGAATACGTGTCCGCCAACCCCACGGGGCCCCTTCATTTGGGCCACGCGCGCCAGGGCGCCTTGGGCGACGTGTTGTCCCGCGTCATGACGACGCAGGGCTACCGCGTGATGCGCGAGTTCTACTACAACGACGCGGGCGTGCAGATTGAAAACCTTACGAAGAGCGTGAAGGCCCGCGCCCTGCAGTTGGAAGGGAAGGCGACGGACGCCGACTTCCCGGAAAACGGCTACCACGGCGACTACATCATGGACATCGCCCGCGACTGGATTGCCAAGAAGCCGATCACGACGACTGCGGGCGACGTAGTGACGCCTTCCGGCGACACCGACGACGATCAGGGCATCCGCCGCTATTCGGTGGCGTATCTGCGCAACGAACAGGACAGCGACTTGAAGGCTCTGGGCGTTGCTTTCGACAACTTCTACCTCGAAAGCTCGCTTTACACCGACGGCCGGGTCGAACGCGCCGTTGAAGCGATCAAAAAGGCCGGCTACACCTATGAAGCCGACGGAGCGCTTTGGCTCAGAACGACGGATCCCGCCTTTGCGTACTTCAAGGACGACAAAGACCGCGTGATGAAGAAGAAGGACGGTCACTACACGTACTTCGTCCCCGACGTGGCCTACCACCTTGCGAAGTTTGAACGCGGCTTTACGCGCGCCATCAACATCCAGGGGTCGGATCACCACGGCACCACGGCCCGCGTCCGCATCGGGCTGCAGGCCGCCTCGAAGACGATGGGCGTCACCATTCCCGTCACCTTCCCCGAATACCTCCTGCACAAGATGCTCCTCGTAATGAAGGACGGCGAGGAAGTGAAGATGAGTAAGCGTGCCGGCACTTACGTGACGCTCCGCGACCTCGTCGACTGGGTGGGTCGCGACGCGGCGCGTTACTTCCTCGTTTCCCGCAAGTCCGACGCCGAATTCGTGTTCGACATCGATCTTGCCGTCAAAAAGAGCGATGAAAACCCGGTGTACTACCTCCAGTACGCTCACGCCCGCATCTGCTCGGTGTTGAAGCAGGCTGAAGAAAAGGGTTGGAAGGTTCCTTCGGCCGAAGAAGCCGCAAAGCTTGACCTCTCCGCGCTTTCGACCCCGCAGGCAAAGGCCCTCATCACGAAGATGTCGGACTGGGCCAATACCCTCACGGTTGCCGCCCGCGATTTGGCACCGCACCTGATCTGCGTGTACTTGAAGGAACTCGCCGCGGACTTCCACGCCTTCTACAACGCCGACCGCGTGCTGGTGGAGGATGAAGCCGTGCGCAACGCACGCCTGGCACTCCTTCTTGCGGCACGTCAGGTGTTGCGCAACGGCCTGGAAGTGCTCGGCATCTCGGCTCCGGAACACATGTAACTCACAGAGGAACGACGAATGCCGGCAAAAAAATCCTTCGGCGCCGCGGCGCTCTTTTGGTCCTTTGCGCTGGGGGTCACCTTGGCGCTCGTCGTCTGCGCCGGGGTCTTCAAAGTCATCAACGACGCCCCGGTGCCCTTTGTGACGAAGGTGCAGACCGTTCAGAACGAAGGGGACGAACTGCGTGCCCTTAAGGATCCCAACCAACCCCTTTATAAGGAAGGTCAGGGAACGGAACAGAAGTCGGCGGACGCCGTCGCCACCATCACGGCCGCGGGTACGTCGGACGGCCCTACGACGGCCCCCGCGGATCAGGCCGCTGCTGACGGAAAAATCGACACGATGCGCTACTGGGTGCAGGCGGGCGCCTTCAGCCAGAGCGCGGACGCCGAAAGCATGCGGGCACGCATCGCCTTCATCGGTCTTGACGCCGCCATCAGCTACCGCAGCGAGGGCGGCAAACGCCTTTACCGCGTGCGGGTGGGGCCTTTTGACACTGCGGCTCAGGCCGAAGAAATCAAGCAGAGTCTCGCGGACAATGCGATTCAGGGCACGGTAATGCGCCTGCAGGACTGATTTTTTTAGGATAAGGAACTACGATGTTCACACGCCGCCGTTTATTGGCTGCTTCGGGAGCGGCTCTTTCGCTCACCGCCCTTCCCTTTACGGCCGACGCTGCCGCCGTTGCCGGCAAGGACTACCTTTTAGTGCGTCCGGCCGTGCCCATGGTGGGCAAACCCGTCATCATTCATGACTTCTTTGCCTACACGTGCCCGCACTGCCTCACTTTTGCGCCCGTGCTGGAAGAATTCGTGGCCTCGCTTCCGAAGGACGGTTCCGTCAAAGTGATTCCGGCGCCCGTTGCCTGGAATTCCACCTACGAAATTTTCCCGCGCACTTACTTTGCGTTTGAAGCCCTCGGAAAACTTCCCGAACTTCACATGCCCTTCTGGGAATGGGTGATTAAGGAAGAACACGACTGGAAGAGCACCGAAGACATGTCGGCGGACGTCACGAAATGGGTGACGGGCCACGGCATTGGCGAAGCCGCCTGGAAACGCACGCTCGCCGGATTCTCGGTCGTCGCCAAATCCCGTCAGGCCTCAGCCCTGTGGCAGAGCTACGGCGTGGATTCGACGCCGTCCGTCGGCGTGGCGGGCAAATATCTCACGGCGCCGCATTTGGCGGGTACCCGCCGCCGCACGATCGACGTGCTGCGTGAATTAATCGAACTCGCCAAACAGTCGGCTTAATTTCAAAGGGGTTACGTCATGCGCATTTTCATCACCGGGGCTTCGAGCGGCATCGGAGCCGAAATGGCGAAAATCTTCGCCGCCCGCGGCGATACGCTGGGACTCGTGGGCCGCAGCGAGGAAAAACTCGCGGCGGTGAAAGCTCAGCTGGCAGGCACCGGACACGAAACCTATGCGATTGACGTCACTGATCGGGAGGCGGTTTACGCCGCGGCCCGCGATTTTGAATCGAAGGGCGCGGTGGACACCGTCATCGCAAACGCCGGGATTTCCATCGGCGTCAAAACCGAATACGCCGAAGACATCGACGTTCTGGAACGCGTTTACCGCACCAACGTCTTTGCGATGGCTTACACCTTCCAGCCCTTCATTGAACCGATGCGCCGGCGCGGCCGCGGGCATTTCGTAGGCACGGGATCGGTGGCCGGCATCCGGGGGCTTCCGGGGAGCGAAGCCTATTGCTCAAGTAAAGCCGCCGTCATCAGCTACCTGGAGAGTCTCCGCAACGACGTGAGGAAATACGGGATCGACGTCACGACGATCTCCCCGGGGTTCGTTCGTACGCCCCTCACCGCCAAAAACCCCTACAAGATGCCCTTCATTCTGGACGCGGATGAATTTGCGCGCCGCGCGGTGAAAGCGATCGACGCCCGCGTCTCCTACCGCACGATTCCGTGGCAGATGGGAATTGTTGCAAAGTTGCTGCGGATGCTTCCCAACGGCGTATTTGACCGAGCCGTAGCGGGGCGCGGCGAGAAACCGCGCGCGGGGGAACTCTGAACTGCACCAAAATTTGAGACTAGTACACTAAACTTGCACAATGGTTTGGCTAGTTAAGTGCACAAATTCAGAACCTTCCTAACATTTAATCTAACAAAACGGATGCAATCTAACATTTATCTTGAAAAACGATTAGATTGCATCCATTAAAAAAAGTCACTGCTTGACCCGATATTTGGTGCTCCGGCCTCCACCCACCACTTCCAAAACATCGTTTGACACCATGTCGCGAAGCAGATTGATGGTCGCCGACTGTGATAATCCCAATTCCGACTGGACGACCTGACGCGTTATTTCCTGATAGTCCGCGATTAAGTTCAGCACCGTTTGATACCGGGGTTTCTTTGCAAAACGAACCACCTGATTAATCGGCAGGCGGATGAAAAATGAATCCCCTGACACGCTGAAAAGCGATTCCAATGGGAAACTTTGATAGCACTTCCGAATCCGGCGAAAACCGCCGCCGAATCTCTCCGTCAGCTTCAGGGCTTCCAATAAGTGCCGCAAGCCTTTATTACGGCACTCAACCGACAGATATTCCGCCTGACTTTCCAAGCTGTCTCCGGCAAGCAGACGACCGGTCACATACACCTCGATCGCAGAGGGCGTCACATCGATCAGATTGGCCCACCGCAAGCTGTAATCTCGGTGGATCAACATCATGACGAGCGCGTCTCGGACAGCACCGGGATCCACAAAATAGTCACCGGCGGTCGTCATCTCCCTTGTACTGCGCCATTCCTGCCGAGCACCAAGCCCTTGCGAGAGAAAATCCTCCGCCCGTTGACAGATTTCAAACACAGAGCCGGTAATTTCCTCCGATCTCAGTATTTCCGTCTTCTCCTCGTCCGCGAATTGAATGATGACAGTACGAACTTCACTCTGATCTGAACAGATCGCCGCTAAGTTGGTGTAAGTCGCCTGTTTTCCGTTCCGAAAACCATAGGTGTTCTGCCGCTCCGGATCAAGTTCCACACCGTGCTGCCGGCAAAACGCCATACAGTTCTTAAAAGTCAAATCCTGATTAAACGACGGTCGCTCCTCAAACGGCACCGGATTCTGAGCCCGTACCATACGAGTAATGTCGTCCAACGACGCCAAACTGTTGGTATCTCTCCTGCGGATATAGATGCCGGAAGCATCCTTCGGATCAAGGCAATAGGGCTTCAGCAACCCGGCATCCACATGCACCCTCAGAACAACCTTCCCTTGAATTTTCAATAGCTCAGTCACAACACTTCCCACCAACGAGGGTGAAATATTGTCCCGAACGGCTGATGCGAGTCTCTCTTCCACATCCGGCGAATCCGTGAGTCCAACGACATTACCGTCGTCATCCACCCCGATGTAGAGATCACCGCCTGCGGTGTTAGCAAACGCCACCAACGTTTCCTTGATGAATTCGCCGTCTTTGCTCGCGTCCCACTTACTTTTGAATTCCACCGTGAAGGATTTGTGATTCGGAAGCATCTCTTTCCTTACGTCTAATTTAACATGATATGCAATATTCTAACAATCAATGTGTTAGATTGTACAGCCAGAGGTTTATTCCTTTTTGGTTGAATACGTACTCTGATGTCCGCAATCGTTTATCTCCACAAACAACAGTGCGTTTCCAAGGAATTTTTATTCTGAATTAACAAATAATTTTTCTTTTAAATTCATTTGTGTTATAAACATCTGCCGTCTCCATGCCAGATTTTTTACAGTTCTACTTCATAAAAATTCCCGTTTCTATTTTAGGAAAATTCCCGTTTCTACTTTAGAATTTTTCCCAAATCCATTTCAGAGAGGTACTGAATGCTGATCGAGCGCTGGGCTAACGCGGAGCTTCTGTCCAAACTTTCTACCAACCGCGTCGTTTCTGTCGTCGGCTGCCGGCAATCCGGCAAAACCACGTTGCTGCTCAATGCACCGCTGCAGCACACGCGCTTTCTGTCCCTGGATACCCAAGCGACTTTCGACGAAGCAAAATCGGATCCGTCGTTCTTCGTCCGCCGCCAGAGTC
>OIWS01001405.1_pt1 | contig 24107 bp, 19 predicted proteins | sample 1587611 | NCBI WGS metagenome assembly OIWS01 (sample SAMEA3888919, study PRJEB22519) | human gut metagenome | biome: human gut; feature: human-associated habitat; material: faeces | place: Denmark | collected 2010 | reverse complement strand
CGCGCCGCCGCCACCGCCGCCAGGGCATTCAACTGATTGTGCCGGCCGGGAAGATTCATGGCGAGGCGCCCGAACGATTCCCCGCCAAAACGCACGTCGCCTTCGGGCGTGACAGTCCAACCGCCCTCGCGGTTAAAACGCTCCAGGCGGCTCCAGCACCCCTTTTCCAGCACCCGATCAAGCGCTTCACAGTCGCCGTTGGCGACGACGAGCCCCGCAGACGGCATCGTACGTACCAAGTGATGAAACTGCTTTTCAATCGCAGCGAGATTTTCAAAAATGTCGGCGTGATCGTATTCGAGGTTATTCAGAATCGCGGTACGCGGCCGATAGTGCACAAACTTGCTGCGCTTATCAAAAAAGGCCGTGTCGTATTCGTCGGCTTCAATCACGAAGTGACGCCCTTGCCCGAGACGCGCCGACACGCCGAAATCCTGCGGTACGCCGCCCACCAAAAAGCCGGGTTCCAATCCTGCGTAATCCAGAATCCAGGTTACCATCGACGTCGTCGTCGTTTTTCCGTGCGTCCCCGCCACCGCCAGAACGTGCCGGCCCTGCAGAATGTTTTCACTCATCCACTGCGGGCCCGAGGTGTAGGGGAGCCCGGCGTTGAGAATCGCTTCCAACAGGGGATTGCCGCGGGATACGGCGTTGCCGATCACCCACAGGTCCGGCTTTACCGCGAGCTGCGAAGCGTCATAGCCTTCCGTCAGACGGATCCCCGCCTTTTCCAACTGATCGCTCATCGGCGGATAAACATTTTTATCGCACCCCGTCACCGTGTGTCCCGCCTTCACCGCAAGCTGAGCCACACCGCCCATGAACGTACCGCAGATACCCAGAATATGAATGTGCATGACGAATCCGCCAAGAAAACCAAGGATGCGCGGCATTGTACCGCCCGATCCCGTGCCGCCGAGGCCGCTACAATAGTTGTTTCCTCCCTTTTTTACGAGCGCTATGTTCATTGATGCGGCTTCGCCCGCCACCCTTCGCCGAGAAATTGCCCAAGCGATTGCCGGCCTCATCGTTCACGATCTCACCCCTTGGCAGACGGCGCGGGAAAAAATTCTCGCCGACTATCCGAGACTCCCCGCGGGGGCCGTCCCCGACGGCGCCGAGATTGAAAGCGCCGTGCGGGAAACCTGGGCGGTTTTTGCCCCCGAAGAACACGCCCGTCTGCTGCGTCGTCGCCGCGAAGCGGCCTGGCACCTCATGACGGAACTCTTTGAGGGGCTGGACGCCACGCTCACGGGCGCCGTCCTCAACGGCGCTGCTACGCCGGAAACCAACATCCGGCTCGAACTCTTCACGGACGACGTGAAGCAAGCGGAACTGCGGCTTTTGAACGCCGGCATTGATTTCGACGTTCTCGACACGATCGACTCCCGGATGCCGACGCCATCCGAAGTACTTGCGTTTCTCGATCCGGGCGCTACTTCTCGCGATCCCGTGGGGGTACTCGTTGAAATCCACTCACCGCGTTTTCGCGGCCGCAATCCCTACCGCCGCGCCCCCGACGCGCGGCAGGAAGCTTGGGAAGCTTCGGGACGAATGACGGCCGCAGAGCTCGAAAAACACCTCCGTTAACGTCATCCGCAAGGATGAACTCCCGGATTTTGCCCCCTGTTTCTGCAGAGTCACGGTTATAATTCCCGACAACTCAACGGCCGAAATCCTCATTTTTCGGCCTCATTTCCTGGAAATTAGCAACAAATTCCCTCAAATTGTCCGGATCGACCGTTTTTTAACACGAATTGACCGACGCGGTCGCCCTTTAAGAGACAATTCACCTCCCACTGAGGCTACTGATTATGGATTTAAGAAAATTGAAGACGCTCATTGATCTCGTGAGCGAAAGCGGCGTGGCCGAACTCGAAATCCGCGAAGGCGAAGATCATGTGCGCATCGTGAACCGGGCGGATGCCGTTAAAACCGCCGCAGCCCCCGCCACCATCGTCACGGCGGATCCTCTGCCCGTCCCCGTCACGACGGCAGCGGCGGAACCCGCACCGGCTCCCGTAGCCGACACCCCAAAAAAGACCATCAATTCGCCGATGGTGGGAACGTTCTACCGCTCGCCCGCGCCCGGCGCCAAATCCTTTGTGGAAATCGGCCAGAGCGTGAAGGCGGGCGATACCGTCTGCATCATCGAAGCCATGAAGCTCATGAATGAAATCGAAGCCGAATGTGACGGCGTAATTCGCGAAGTGCTCGTCGAAAACGGTTCCCCCGTGGAATTCGGCCAGCCGCTCTTTGTCGTGGAATGATTTCTTTTCGCTGAGCGTAATTCATGTTCGGAAAAATTCTGATTGCCAACCGCGGCGAAATCGCCCTGCGGATCCAGCGCGCCTGCCGCATGATGAATATCAAAACGGTAGTCGTTCACTCCACCGCCGACGCCGACGCGATGTACGTGAAGCTCGCCGACGAGAGCGTCTGCATCGGCCCTGCGTCCTCTGCGGAAAGCTACCTCAACATCCCGGCCATCATTTCGGCGGCGGAAGTGACGGACGCCGAAGCGATTCACCCCGGGTACGGCTTTCTGTCGGAAAACGCCGACTTCGCCGACCGGGTGGAAAAGAGCGGTTTCGCCTTCATCGGCCCCCGCGGCGACACGATCCGCCTCATGGGCGACAAGGTGAACGCGAAGCGCGCCATGATTGAAGCAGGCGTTCCCTGCGTTCCGGGAAGCGACGGCGCGCTCCCCGAAGATCCGAAAGCCATTCTCGCCGTTGCGAAGAAAGTGGGCTACCCCGTCATCATCAAGGCGAGCGCAGGCGGCGGCGGACGCGGCATGCGCATCGTGCGCACGGAAGCAGCCCTCATTAATTCGGTGGCGACCACCAAGGCCGAAGCCAAAGCCGCTTTCGGCAGCGACAAGGTTTATCTCGAAAAATTCCTGGAGAACCCGCGTCACATCGAAATTCAGGTGTTGTCCGACAACTTCCAGAACGCCGTTTTCTTAGGCGAGCGCGACTGCTCCATGCAGCGCCGCAACCAGAAGGTGCTCGAAGAGTCCCCGGCGCCCGGCATTCCCCGCAAACTCATTGACAAACTCGGCGCCCGCTGCGTCGAGGCCTGCAAGCGCATCGGCTACCGCGGAGCCGGCACCTTTGAGTTTCTGTACGAAAACGGGGAGTTCTACTTCATCGAAATGAACACCCGAGTGCAGGTCGAACACCCTGTGACGGAATTCGTGACCGGCATCGACATCGTCCGCGAGCAGATTGCGATTGCCGCGGGCGAACGCCTCTCCTTTAGGCAAAAGGACATTCAGATCAAGGGACACGCCGTCGAATGCCGCATCAACGCGGAAGACCCCTTTACGTTCCGGCCCTGCCCCGGTACGGTGAAACTCTGGCACATGCCGGGCGGCCCCGGCATCCGCTTGGACAGCCACGTATTTGCGGGCTACAAAGTGCCGCCTTACTACGACAGCATGATCGGCAAACTCATTGCCTACGGGGAAACGCGCGAAACCGCCCTCGCCCGCATGCAGGTCGCCTTGAGCGAAGTCGCGGTGGACGGCATCACGACGAACATACCGCTGCACCGGCTTATCTTGTCCGACAGCCACTTCCTCGAGGGCGGCACGAGCATTCACTATCTTGAAAAAAAACTTGCCGAGTGGAAGGCGGTTCCCGATCAACCTATTTCGGCCTGACTCCTGACTTATGACAGATCCCATCCTGCATGAAGCCGCGTTTCTTACGCGCGAAGACTTGGCCGAAGAATTTTCCGACCTCCTGATGGATGCCGGCGTTTTAAGCGTCTCCACCGAAGACGCCGACGCCGACAGCCCGGATGAAAAACCGCTTTACGGCGAACCGGGGCTGGAACCGGAAGTTCAGGCCTGGACCCGTACCCGTCTGAAGCTTCTCTACGAAGCCGGTTTTGACGTGCGCGGGGCCGTGCGGGCCGCGGCCGAACAGTTGGGCATTGATACGCCCGCGATCGAAAGCGATACGGCGGTGCCGGATGCCGATTGGGTACGCGTCACGCAGGCGCAGTTCGGGCCCGTGAAAGTGAGCGACCGTCTGTGGATCGTACCGAGCTGGAATGAACCGCCCGTGCCCGACGCCCTCAACATCCGCTTGGATCCGGGCGTTGCCTTCGGAACGGGCTCTCATCCCACAACGCATCTGTGCCTGGCGTGGCTTGACGAAAACTGCCCCGCGGGCGCGAGCGTCCTTGACTACGGCTGCGGCACCGGCATTCTCGCGATCGCCGCCGCCAAAGTGGGGGCCGGCCTCGTGCGCGGTACCGACATTGATCCGCAGGCGGTGGAAGCCGCCAACTTCAATGCCGGCGAAAACCACGTGGACGCAAAGTTCGTGCTCCCCAAGGATTTACCCGAAGAACGCTTTGACATCGTCATTGCCAACATTCTCTGCAATCCTCTCAAAGTACTGGCACCGGCGCTCGTCGACCGCACCAAAGCGGGCGGCACGCTCGTTTTGTCGGGACTTCTCGCGCACCAGGCCGACGAAATCCGCGCTTGCTACGAAAAGCTCGGGGTTTGCCTCTCGCTTTGGAAGGAGGACAACGGCTGGATTTGTCTTTCGGGTAAAAAAGCAGCTTAGTCCCGCTTTCGGTAAGATATCCGCACTCGACTCAATGCCGGGCGGCGCTTGGCGCGACAGCCCGGTTTTCTTTCAGGAAGACTTTTATGGCTTACGTTACGCGCTGTCCCTACTGCGGATCCGTCTGGCTCGTGCCCGACAAGGAAACGGCGGATCGTACGCCCTTAAAGTGCCCGGACTGCCGGCACAGTTTCGACGCCACGTGCTCTCTCTTGAAGGTTCCGGGCGAACTCTTTCCGGGTCGAACCGCCGTACCGCTTTTCCCGACGGGGTCTTCCGTTGCCAAACCCCGCCCCGCCGCGCCTTCCGACATTCCGACGGCTCCGGCCATCGTTCCCACTTCCGCAATACCTGCCGCCCCCGCAGCGCCTGCACCGCATGAGGACACGCTCGACGCGGCCGTCTTTACACCGCGCCCCGTCATGACGGAACCGAAGTCTGCCGAAGAGCCCTTCGTTCCGACCGCACCGGTCGAGTCCATGACCGAGTCTCCCTTACCCACTGTCGAGGCTCACGAAGAACCGGTGACGGTTCGGGTATCCGATTTGGGAGCCGACTCGAAGCCCCTGGCCGCACCGACGTTTGAAGCCATGCCTTCGGATGCGCCGACAACGCCGTCGCCGGAATTGCCTGCGACGGCACCGGTTGCCGCGGAAACTGAAATGACACCGGTTGAAAAACCCGCGGTCGACGAAGTCGTCCCTGACGTTCAACCCGTCCCCGTTCAAGAACCCGCTCAGGAAGTCCCGGTTGTCCCGGTAACGCCGACCCCGGAACCGGCTCCTGCGGTGAGCGCACCGGCCCCCGTACAGGAACCCCCGAAGTCCGCATCGGACGATGTGCTCCCGTCACCCGCATTAACGCCCAAGGTTATCAGCAGTCAGGCCAAAGACGCCGCCACGGCGCTTTCTTTGATGCAGACGCCCAACCTCACTTCCGAACCCCGTCTCGGCAACCTGTCCGGTCTGAAAAAAGTCGTCGCAGAAAATGAAAAGACGACGCCGATAAGAACGCCGCGCGTCACGACTTCCGCGGCGCCCGCCCCTGCGGCTGCCTCCGCACCGAGAAGGCCGCTGCGTACCGCCAAAAAGAAGGGGGCAACCGCCAGCCTGATCCTCGTAACGGCGCTCTTTCTCGTGATCGCCGCCGTCGCGGCCGTGGTTTTCAATCAGAAAGTCATGGAAGTTCTGCCGCAGACCGCGCCCTACTACAACAACGTCTGCCGCACCGTGCCGTGCCCCGGGTTCTATCTGCACGACATCAACGCGTTTGCCGTCAGCAAGACGCAGCTGCGTCCTTTGGATGAATCCGGCAACTACGCGCTCGAAGTCGTCGTCCTCAACGGTTCGGAAACCGCACAGGCCGTGCCTTACCTACAGATTGAACTCGTCGACGACAACGACGGTTCGCTCCTGCGTCGTACGCTCGCCCCCGAAGAGTACCTCGACAAGGGGCAGAAACTCGTGGCCATTGCGCCTCAGGGGCAATTGACCGTGCGCATCAACCTGCAGACGAACGTCACCAGCGCCCGCTGCATCGTAACGCCGCTCTACCCCTGAAAAACGCCCCTCTCAGCAAAAAAGCCGCTCAGTTTTCCGGGCGGTTTTTTTGTAAGTAAAAACTATCGTAATGTCGTTTTCTATAAAATTAATTCATGTATCAGGTTCAAGTATCAGGTACGAAAGATACTATATATTTTAGTGATACTTGATTGCAATAACTTGTTTTCAGACGAATTTATGGCAAAAGAAATCGAAAGAAAGTTTCTGATCGTCGGCAATGGCTGGCGAAAACTTGCTCCCGGCGTGCACTATCGTCAAGGTTATTTGAACAGCGCCAAAGAACGCACCGTCCGTGTGCGTACCGTTGCCAATCAAGCTTTCCTCACCGTCAAGGGTCCCACCGTCGGCGTCACCCGTGCTGAATTTGAATATTCAATTCCGTTTGAGGATGCCGTTGCCATGCTTCAACTCGCGGAATCCTCCGTAATTGATAAAACACGCTATCGGATTCCCATCGGCAACTTTGTCTGGGAAGTGGACGAATTTCACGGGGACAACGAAGGACTCGTCATCGCCGAAATTGAATTGCCGACAGAAGACACGGTATTTGAAAAGCCTCAATGGGTCGGGAAAGAAATTTCGGGGGACCCCCGTTACTACAATTCGATGTTGGCCCGGCATCCTTACCGCACTTGGCAAGAGCGCTGATCCCGCAAGTCATCGAACTCAAACAGGCATTCGTTTCCGCCGAGGCGGTCGCGGGAGCAGTCGCCGCCCGTTGTCCGGCGTTCCGATTCAGTCGCCATTCCGACGCAACCGCATTCAATACGACGGGCTGCCTAAATTACCTCGGGCGCTTCACTTCCGTTAGTTCGAAAACTCCCAAATCTACCATCTCGAGTCGGAGGAGCCTCGTTCGCTCTCGGCATCATGGTAGGTATCAGCGGTGAAAACCGTCTGCTCTGCCGGGCCGAAGAAGTGCATTCCCTTGCGGAATAGCTCCGTAATTTTCCGGTGAAACTGAGTCAGTGTCGATGCGCAGACTCTTCGTTCAAAAGGACGGAGATAAGGTGGTCGCAGAAGCTCTGAAGTAACTTAGAACCCCGCGACTTTAGCCGTCGGGAGCTGTCAGTCGTTGCTAAGGCTGATCCGCCTTCTTTTCCTCATCCTCCCGCACTGCCGGGAGAATGAGCGTAAAGGTCGCACCGGGCCCGTCCGCGTTGTTTTTGGCAATGAGCTGCGCTCCGTGCACGCGGGCGATCATGCGGCTCACGGCCAACCCCAACCCTACCCCGGTCACGCCTTCTTTCTTGTCGCCGCGGCGGAAGGGGTCAAAAAGCCGGTTCACGTCGTCTTCCGGGAGTCCCGGTCCATTGTCCGTCACGCTCACCAACACGTTTTCAGCCGCCCGCTCACCGGTCAGTTCAATGGCAGACCCCGGCGGACAGTATTTCACGGCGTTATCAAGGAGGTTCGCCAAAAGGCGTCGAATCAATTCAGGATCGACGTTCACCGCCGGACACGCCTTGTCCACGGTCACCGTCACCCGATAGCGACTCTTGGCGGCATCGGTGAGATCGTCCACGGCTTCCTGCAGCAAATCCGCCACCGCGGTCTTTTTAAGGGTCGGCTCAAATCCCGCCCCCTGAAGCCGCGACATCTCCAGCAGGTTCCCCGTAAGACGCGTCATCCGGCGCACGTCGGCTAAGAGTTTGCGCGCTTCGGGCGCCTGTTTGGCGCTGCTTCCCGCCAATTGCGTCGAAAGTTCTTCCGCGCCGTAAGAAAGCTCATCCAAAGGTTCGCGCAATTCGTCGGCTAAATCCTGCACCAAAGACTGACGGAAGCGGTCGTTTTCCATTTCCACGACGGTCTTCTGCGACACATCGACGTAGTGCAGGCGCTCCAAAGCACTCGCGGCGGAATCAGCCATCCCGGCCGCGATCCCCCGCATTTCCTTATTCACCCAACGATCCGGATCCGCCACGGACAACACCATCGCCCCGTGTACCCGCATTTGGCCCTTTAAGGGCAGATACAGGTACGGGGAATCCGGCTGCGTGTGCGTCCCGCGTCCCGCGGCTTCCGCGTGATCCATGCACCACAACACGAGCGACCGATCCACATTCTTGATGTTGAACGTGAGTCGCTTCACATCCGTAATCGTGCCGCCCGTCGTCCAAAGATCCACGACGGCCCCGAAGTCGGACGTCGCATATTTTCCCACCGTCTCACAGACTTCTTCCACCATCAGGGCCTGCCCCAATTCCCGGGAGAGGGTATAGAGCATCCGCACGTGCGCCGTTCGGTCGTTGGCCTCTTCGGAAAGTGTCCGCAGCCGCGACACCAGCGTTCCGGTTCCGGCACCCACCGCCAACAGGACGAAAAAGACGATGCCGTAGGACCAATCTTTTACGGTAAAGGAAAACGCCGGTTCCACAAAGACGTATACAAAGGCTGCCGCGGACAACAGAGCCACCAAAGCCGCCGGCCCCCGCCCGTAGCGAAGCGCCGCCGCCATGATGGGAATTAAAAACATCAGGACGGCGTTCGTCGGATGAATGATCGGCTCCAACCAATAAAGAAGTGCCGTCGTCAAGGCCGTCAGAAGCACCGACTGCCACCAGCCGTCCCGTTCCGTCACACTGAAAAACGTCGCCGCCGTCTGCAGTCGCCCGGTGTCTTCGTCTTCAGGATCCTCGTCCACGTCCACCGACACTTCCAGAAGCCGCAGATCCTGCGCCACCCGCATCAGTTTGCGGCGCCGCCAGAAAGTGAGATAGTCCCGCATCACCATGAGCGTTCGCACGCTGTGGCTTTCCGCGTAACCGACGACCGCCGATTCCGCTTCATACCCCCCGAGAATCTGCGTGGCGGCCCCCAATTCGTCGGCGAGCGCCAAGGCCCGCAACATCCGACGGCGCTTTTTTTCGCCCGCCGTTCCGCCGTCAAACCACACGACATGCCACACGGCCTGATGGCTGCCCGCCAACCGCGCCCCGTCGCGTACGAGTTCTTCGGCACCCTTGGGGCCGGTGAGCCACACGAGCACGGCGTCTCCTGCGGGATTAGCACGGTCTTCCACGGGGCGCCGCGCACTGTTTTCCGCGTCCGCCCTCTGCGCCATGCGCCGCAGCGACAGTTCCCGCAGCGCGAGAAGATTCCCTTTCTTAAAGAACCCCGCCAACGCCGCCGGGATGGTCTGTTTGAGGTAAATTTTTCCCGCTTTGAGTCGTGCGATGAGATCCGCGGGCGGCAGATCAACGAGCCGAACCTCGTCGGCTTCGTCAAACAACCGATCCGGCACCGTTTCCCGAACGTCCACCCCGATCATGCGCTCGACGACGTCGTTCAAACTTTCCAGGTGCTGCACGTTCAACGCACTGTAGACGTCGATCCCCGCCGCCAAGAGTTCTTCCACATCCTGCCAACGCTTGGGGTGGCGCGACCCCGGGGCATTGCTGTGCGCGAGTTCGTCCACAATGACCAAGGCCGGGCGCTTTGCGAGCACAGCGTCGATGTCGAATTCTTCGTACGTGAAATCCGCGGTTTTGATGATCTTTCGCGGCAAAACCGTGAGCCCCGCCAACTTCATCTCGGTATCGGCCCGATGGTGGGTATCGACCCACCCCACCAACACATCGAGTCCCTGCGCCCGTTTTTCCTGCGCTTCCTGCAGCATCGTGTAGGTCTTGCCGACGCCCGGCGCCGCTCCGAAAAAGAGCTTGAGCTTTCCGCGATGCGCCTTCTGCACGGTTTTAAGGAGTTCGTCCGGGGTCTTATCGGTGTTTTCCGTCATCGTGAGTCTCCTAGCGGCGGCGCAACGCCGTCATCCGTTCGTTCAGCCGCAGTACGTTGAGAAAGCGTTCCCCGCTGAAAAGCCCGACCTCGGCTTCTTCCTCAATCACCGCCTTCACCTCGTCTTCCGTCAAACCCGTGTTGCGGGCCACGAAAGGCACCTGCCACAGAGCCCCGGCTTCACTGATGTGGGGATCCAATCCCGAAGCCGACGCCGTCACCAAATCCGCGGGCGGAAGCGTCGTCAAGCCCGTGCGCTGCTGCCACGCCGCAACGGCCGCCTTCACGCGTGCCTTAAACCGGGGGTTACCCGGGGCGAGGTTCGTCGCCCGACTTTCCCGGGCGTCATACGGTACGGCGTTGGCCGAAGGGCGTCCGGCAAACAAGTCCGTCCGCCAAAAATCCTGACCGATGAGGCGGCTTCCGACCACGCGTCCCTCAAACTGTACCAGGGTACCTTCGCGGGCCGCCGGAAAAAGCAGCGCCACCCCCGTGACGGCCGCCGGGTACAGAACGCCGAACACCGCCGTCATCACCGCCACGAACACCAAACTTTTTAAGAGGGCCGGCACCCACTGCAGCGGCACCTTCGTTTGAAACAGTACCTTCACGTCAGAAACACCCGGAGTAAGTGAGAAGCCAATCCGCCGCCTTAATAAGTAGGAAGGGCAGCACGAGTCCGCCCACGCCGTAAAAAAGGAGATGGCGCCTCAAAAGTCTCGCGGCCGGCATCGGCCGATAAGGAACGCCCTTCAAAGCTAAGGGCGTCAACAACACGAGGGACGCGATGTTGAAAATCATCGTCGCCAAGAGCGCGGTTTCGCTTCCCGTTAGCCCCATGACGTTAAAGCGCGCCAATCCCGGGTACAGTCCCGCAAACGTCGTCGGAATGACGGCGAAATATTTACCGATGTCGTTTGCGAGCGAGAACGTAATGAGCGCACCGCGCGTCATCAGGAGCTGCTTGCCGATTTTGACGATTTTGATGAGTTTTGCCGGGCTCGAATCCAAATCCACCATGTTGGCGGCTTCGCGCGCGGCCTGCGTCCCGCTGTTCATCGCGACGGCGACGTCCGCCTGCGCAAGCGCCGGCGAATCGTTCGTACCGTCCCCGGTCATCGCCACCATGTGCCCTTCGCTCTGCAGTTCCCGAATTTTCGCGAGTTTCTTCTCAGGCGTGGCTTCCGCAAGGTAGTCGTCGATCCCCGCTTCCCGCGCGATGCTCGCGGCCGTCAACGCATTGTCCCCGGTAATCATCACCGTGCGGATGCCCATGCGCTTTAATTGCGTAAAGTGCAGCGCCATCGCGGGTTTCACGGTGTCTTTGAGTTCAATGACGCCCAACACCCGCCGGTCTTCAAAAAGAAGCAGCGGCGTCGCTCCGCGGCTTGCGACGGCATCCGCGGTCGACGTCACTCCGTCCGGAACCGCAATGCCGAAAGTGGCCAAGTAATTTTTGACCGCATCCGGCGCCCCCTTACGAATCGTACGGCTGCCGATCGTAATGCCCGACATCCGCGTCATCGCGGAAAAAGGCACATAAGACGCGCCGTCAGGGACAATAAGCAACCTCGAAGACAGGCGCCGCGTCACGAATTCCACGATGGAACGCCCTTCGGGCGTGGTATCGGCCGAGGAGGCCAAAAACGCGGCCTGCAGCGCTTCGCGTTCTTTTACCCCGGGCGCCATATAGACGGCGGACGCCTGCCGGTCGCCGAACGTCACCGTCCCCGTCTTATCGAGAAAGAGGATATCCACGTCGCCTGCCGCCTCAATGGCGCGGCCTGAATTCGCGATCACGTTTTCCCGCATGAGACGCGCGATCCCCGCCACGCCCGCGGCGGCCAAGAGTCCCCCCACGGTCGTCGGCATCAGGCTCACGAGAAGCCCCACCACCGTCGTGTAGGTAATGCGGTGATTTTCCCCCGTCAATTGTCCGGCAAAGTCCGTAAAGGGCAGCAATGTCGCCGCCACCAATACAAAGAGAAGCGTCACGGCCAGAAGCAGAATCGTCAGCGCCCGTTCGTTCGGGGTTTTGCGGCGTTCCGCGCCTTCCACCATGGCAATCATGCGGTCAAGAAAACTGTCCCCGGGGTTACTCGTGACGCGTACGACGATCCAATCGGACAAAACCGTCGTGCCGCCCGTCACTCCGCTCTTGTCGCTCCCCTCACCGCGCACGACGGGCGCGGATTCCCCCGTCACCGCGGCTTCGTTGACAGAGGCAATGCCGCGCACCACTTCGCCGTCCGTGGGGATCACTTCACCTGCGAGCACCAAAATCAGATCGCCCTCCCGAAGTTCGGTGCCGTTTACCGTTTCCCCGACGGTTTCCGCCGAAACGCCGTAGAGGTCGCTTTCTTCAAGGCGCCTGCCCGTCACGTTGTTTCGGAGGTTTCTTAAAGCCGCCGCCCGGGATTTCGCCCCCGTCGCCGCCAGCGATTCCGCAAAATTGGCCGCAAAGACCGTGCCCCACAAAAGAAGCGCCATGAGCCCCACAAACGTTGCCTTCTCTGCGTACACCCCCGCTAAGGAAGCGACCCAGAGCCCCGTCGTCACCGCGGCGCCCAACCAAACGATAAACATCACCGGATTGTCGCGGCGCACCCGGGGATTCAAACGCATCACGGCGCCCAAAAAGGCCCGCTTTAAAAGCGTCCGGCGAAAGAGGCTGCTTGGTCTGCGTCTCACGGCACCGTCCCTCCGACAAACACCGCCACCGGCCCCAGGGCCAAGGCCGGCACATAAGTGAGCGCTCCCACGAGCAATACGGTCAGCGTCAGAAACACCGTAAAGAATAACCCGTAGGTCTGCAGCGTCCCCGCATTCGCGGCGACCGTTTTCTGTCGCGCCAGCGACCCCGCAAGCGCCATCATCGCTACCATCGGCACAAAGCGTCCGAGCCACATCGCAACGGCCAAGCCGATATTAAAAAAGGCGTTGTCAACCGCAAGACCCGCAAACGCGGAACCGTTATTTTTAGCGGCCGAGGACCACGCGTAAAGAATTTCCGAAAAACCTTGCGCACCGCCGTTGCCGAGATTATCCGTCATTCCCGGTACCAGAGTCGTCAGGGCCGTACCCACCAACACGATCACCGGAGGCGTCAGCATCGCCGTTACCGCCAATTTCATCTGCAGCGGCTCGATGCGCTTACCGATGTATTCGGGCGTACGTCCCACCATCAGTCCTGCGGCAAAAACCCCGATCACGGCAAAAACCATCATGCCGATGAAGCCGACGCCCACGCCGCCGAACACGACTTCGTCACTTTGCATCAGCCACATCGGAAAGAGCCCCGCAGCCGGAGAGAACGAGTCGTGCATGGCGTTTACCGCGCCCCCCGACGCCGCCGTCATGGCAATCGCAAACAACGCCACGGACGCTTCCCCGAAGCGCACTTCCTTACCTTCGGGATTCATGAGACCGGGGCCGTACCCCAAATCCAAGAGTGCCTGCGGCGTTTCGCTCTCAAACCACGCAAACCCCACCATCGCCGCGGCGAAAATCACCCACATGGCGCCCCACACGGTCCACCCCTGACGGGTATCGCGCACCGTGACGCCGAACGTATAAGTTAAGCCTGCGGCAACCAGAAGAGACGCCAACGCCGACATGAAATTCACGATCTGCGACGGGTTTTCAAAGGGATGCGCGGCGTTGGCGCCGAAAAAGCCGCCGCCGTTCGTGCCCAAATACTTAATCGCCGCCTGACTGGCCGCAGGCCCCACGGCGATCGTCTGTGCGTCGCCCGCCAAGGTCGTCACCGTCGGATAGTCACCGTACGTCTGAACGACACCCTGCGTCACGAAAAAAACGGCCAAAAGAAACGAAAGCGGCAGCAGCAGCCACAGCGCAATATGCGTGAGATCGACCCAGAAATTGCCGACGCGATCCGTGAGTTTCTGCGAAAACCCGCGCATCACCACAAACGACGCCGCAATGCCGGTAGCCGCGGCCGAGAATCCCGCAACCGCCAAACCCACGGTCTGCGTAAAGTAGGAGAGCGTCGTTTCCCCGGCATAGTTCTGCCAGTCGGTGCCGGTAATAAAGGCGACTGCGATATTGAAAGCCGCCAACGGGGGAACCCCTTCCATCCCCCGGGGATTCAAAGGAAGCAGCCCCTGACAGCGCAGGATGAGGTAGAGCACCACGACGCCCACGGCATTAAAGAAAAAGAGCGAAACGGTGTACTGCGCCCAGGTCTGCGGCAGAGGCGCGACGCCGAGTCCCTTTAACACCCACCGATCCACCCCCGCCGCCCACAAAGGAGCGCGGCCTGCCGCCAAAGGCGCCATCCAAAGCCCCATGGGTTTGGTGAGCAGAAAAAGCACGACGGAAAAAATCGCCAGGGCCAATAAAGAAGCCGTCATCGTACCCGCCTAAGCCGTCCACATCCGATAAAAAAGCCAACCGGCCACCACCCCGGTGCCCAAGAGAAACCACAGGTCGTCCACGTTAATTCCCCTCGGCTTCCATGCGGGCGATCAGGCGGCGGCACGCCGGAATCAGGAGTCCCGGCACCGCGAAAAGCGCCGCCAACAGTAAAAGGGCGAGCCCGTCGCCCGCCCAACCGGAAAAATCCAACGCCGACATCGGGATCAATAGAGGAAAGCGCCCGAAGAGAGCGGCGCCGCAAACCGCAAAACGAGGTTTGCGACAATAAAGAGCACCACGGGCGACAAGTCAAAGCCGCCGATACGCGGCATAAAGCGGCGGATCGGGCGCAGGAACGGATCAATCAGCGTTCCCAAGAGACGGTAGACGGGCGACATCTGGCCTCGGGTGAAACTTAAGAAGCAGTAGATGATCGTGCCCCAAATCAAAAGGTCGACGGCCCAGCGGATGATGAGCGCCACGGGCATCAGGAAAAAGCCCGTGACCGTCGCCGGCAGTCCCGCCGCTTCTCGCAAAAGGAGCGTATAGACCACCGCCGTCAGCAGCGTCGCCGCCAAAGACGTCCAGTCCCAGTTACCGCGGGGCTTGACGGCGTAGCCGATAGGGTTGCAGAGCCAGTCCGTAATCGTCCACACGAAGCGTACGATCGGATCCCGGGGACTGATCGCCATCGTCCACAGGTAGGCGCGCAGAATCAGAAGGCTCCCGAAAAAGCCGAAAGCGATGGACAGCAGCGTAAACAAGATTCCCATGATGCGGTATCCCGTTGAAATGATTTAATTTCCTACGGCTTTACGGCCGTACTTATCGTTTAATAACCGTGAGTTTAGCGGTTATCTCAGTCGCACGGAATTTCGTTCGCGTTTACGCTGATAATTTTGCTGGAACGGGCGGAAAGTGGCAACGTTACTATTTTTTTCATGGGAGGTCGTTGTGATTACATTTACTTCTAGGGAATTCAACAAAAATGTCAGCAAAATTCAAGCAGCTGTCTTGTCTGGTCCAGTCATGATCACCAAGCGAGGAACTCCGTCTCTCGTCATTCTTCGTGCAGACGATTATCGACGGCTTACCAAAGAAAGCGTTCCAACTCCGAACGACTTTCCATGCCTCCTGATGAATATGTTGACGATTTTGAGCCGCCGAAGCTGGGCGCGGACTCTTCGATTCGTCCGGCCGAATTTTGAGTCACTTGTTTGAGTCTTCTGCCCACCCCCTGCCGACATCAGTCGTCTTAATCGAATCAGGGACAGTCACCTTACGAGATACAGCAATCCCCCCATTGTCGCTTTATTTTTGACAAAACCGAAAGGCTTTTCTGCAGTTAACCCACCTGAGGCGCTAAACTTCGTGGTTTGCAGTGATTTAGAAAGTTGCGGAGACTTTTCTCCCGGCTTTCCTCAAGTTTTAGATTAGAAAGACGGAGTACTCAAATGCGTACCGTTTACAGTGGCTTGGTTGATGAGAAGTACATCGGCCAGACCGTCACCCTCTATGGGTGGGCTCACCGTCGCCGTGACCACGGCGGCGTGATCTTCATCGACCTCCGCGACCGCGAAGGTCTGGTTCAGGTGGTGTGCGACCCCGACAATCCGCAGGTGTTCGCCACGGCCGACAAGGTGCGCAACGAATACTGCCTCAAGGTAGTGGGTCTCGTGCGCGCTCGTCCGGAAGGCACCAAGAACGAAGCCCTCATTTCGGGCGGCGTCGAAGTGCTCTGCCGCGAGCTGACGATTCTCAACCCCTCCAAGCAGATTCCCTTCCAGTTGGACGACGACACGGTGAGCGAATCCGCGCGTCTCACGTACCGCGTGCTCGATCTTCGCCGCGAATACATGCAGAAGAACCTCAAACTGCGCTTTAAGGTCACGCAGGCCGTGCGCCACTTCCTGGACGATCACGGCTTCATCGACATCGAAACGCCGGTTCTCACCAAGTCCACCCCGGAAGGCGCCCGCGACTACCTCGTGCCGAGCCGCGTGCAGGACGGTCACTTCTTCGCACTGCCTCAGTCGCCGCAGCTCTTTAAGCAGCTTTTGATGGTGGCGGGCTTTGATCGCTACTACCAGATCGTGAAGTGCTTCCGCGACGAAGACCTGCGTGCCGACCGTCAGCCCGAATTCACGCAGATCGATATCGAAACGAGCTTCCTCACCGAACTCGAAATCCGCGAACTCATGGAAAACATGATTCGCTCCGTCTTCAAGAAGTGCCTCGACGTGGATCTGGTGGCCCCGGAAACCCGCTTCCCCATCATGCCCTACGACGAAGCCATGGCGCGCTTCGGTTCGGATAAGCCCGACCTTCGCGTGAAGCTCGAGCTCGTGGAAGTCACGGATCTCGTGAAGGACTGCGAGTTCAAGGTTTTCTCCGGCGTGAAGGCGCTGCATAACGGCAAAGTGGTGGCCCTGAAGGTCCCCAACGCCTGCACGATGCCGCGCTCCGAAATCGACGCCTACACGGAATTCGTGAAGATCTACGGTGCCAAGGGCCTCGCCTACATCAAGGTGAACGACCGCGCCGCCGGCCGCGAAGGTCTGCAGAGCCCGATCGTCAAAAACATCTCCGACGAAATCCTCGAAGGCATTTTGAACGCCGTCGACGCGAAATCGGGCGACGTCGTCTTCTTCGGCGCCGACAAGGCGAAGATCGTTTACGACAGCCTGGGTGCCCTGCGTCTGAAGATCGGTCACAGCGAATTCGGCAAGAAGAACGGTCTCTTTGAAGACACTTGGAAGCCCCTCTGGGTGGTGGACTTCCCGATGTTCGAATACTCCGAAGAAGAAGGCCGCTGGATGTCGTGCCACCATCCGTTCACGATGCCGCACGATGAAGACGTGGATCGCCTTGAAACGGATCCGGAACACTGCCACGCCAAGGCTTACGACATGGTGTTGAACGGCTGGGAAATCGGCGGCGGCTCCATCCGTATTCACGACGAAAAGGTGCAGGAAAAGGTGTTCTCTGCCCTCAAGATCGGTCCGGAAGAAGCGAAGATGAAGTTCGGCTTCTTGTTGGACGCCCTGCAGTTCGGTGCGCCTCCTCACGGCGGTCTCGCCTTCGGGCTTGATCGTATCGTCACGATGATGACGGGTGCGCCCTCCATCCGCGACGTGATCGCCTTCCCGAAGACGCAGCGTGCTCAGTGCCTCCTCACCGGTGCGCCGAGCCCCGTGGACGAAAAGCAGCTCCGCGAACTGCATATTCGTCTCCGCAACGAAGTGAAGAAGGACTGATTCTTTACTTCACCGAGCTTCTCCCCGTGAGAAGCTCGGCCGTCAAGCCCCGGCCCTCGTGTCGGGGTTTTCTTTTTGTTTTTCCGTCATGCTCTGCAATCTCTGCCCCCGCCGCTGCAACGCGGATCGCTCCACACCCGCGGGACTCAAAAAAAGCATCTGCCGCGCCTCAGACACCGCCGAAGTCGCGCTCGTGAGCCTTCACCCTTGGGAAGAACCCATCATCAGCGGCAAAAACGGCGCCGGAACCGTTTTCTTTTCGCATTGCAATTTACGGTGCTGCTTTTGCCAGAACCACGAGATTTCAACAGAAGGCAAAGGTTTCCCGGTGACGACGGCGCGCCTCACGGACATTTTCTTGGAACAACAGGCCCGCGGTGCATCTTGTGTGGAACTCGTCACGCCGGGGCACTACACAGAAGCGATCATTGACGCTCTCACCGCCGCCAAAACCCGAGGACTCACGATTCCCGTCGCCTGGAACAGCAACGGGTATGAAAGCCCGGAGAGCCTTCGGCGCCTCACGGGACTCGTCGACATTTTCATGCCCGATCTGAAGTACTTTGATTCCTCGCTCGGGGAAAAGTATTCGGGCGTCCCGCACTACTTTGAATCCGCGTCGGAAGCGATCCGCACGATGTTTGCCATGACGGGACCCGCCGTTATCGGCGAGGACGGGCTTTTGAAAAAGGGGCTCGTCGTACGGCACCTGGTGCTCCCATGGCAGTGGAAAGACTCCTGCCGCGCGATCGACTGGCTGTGGAAAACATTCGGCGACGCCGTTTACGTGTCCGTCATGAATCAATACATGCCGCTTTACAAAGCGTGCCGGCACCCAGAGATCAACCGCAAACTCACAACGCTCGAATACCAGAAGGTGCTGCGGCACATTCGGGAACTGGGCATGACAAAGGTCTTTCGCCAAGTGGGCACGACGAGTTTGGCGAAATTTATTCCGCACTTTGACGGAAGCGGCGTTGAGCCGATCGCTTCTTGTTAAGGTTTTGCGTTTTGCAAATTAGCTGCATTGCGTTTTGTAAAGTACAACCTTTGCGTTTTGCCAATTAACCGAAAAAATCAACGGATGACATCGTCCCTAAACCTATCCGTATGCCATTAGAAAAAATCCTTCCCTCTGGCTATTTCTAATGGCTTTCGAATGGAAATTCGAGTTTTCGGATGGTTTCTAATGTTTTAAAATGTCAAGCAATGCCTTTATAATGGTTTCTAATGTATTTCTACTAGAAACTAATGGAGAAGCTAATGAGACTCTGTCTCAACGAAAAATCCTTCGTCTTCACGGACGAAATTGTCCGAGCTCTCTTGGAGATTGAAGAATTTAAGGGCGGTTGGAAAGCCTACGGCAATCTCGCCCCGGCGCGTCTCACCGAACTTCAGCGCATCGCCACCATTGAAAGCATCGGCTCGTCCACACGTATCGAGGGCTCACAACTAACGGACGCTGAAGTAGCTCGCATCATGGCAGGATTGTCCTCACAATCTTTTCGTTCCCGTGATGAACAGGAGGTCGCCGGCTATGCTCTGCTGATGTATGAAATTTTCGATTCTTGGGAGGAAATGCCCTTGACCGAAAACATCATCAAACAGATGCACAGCATTCTGATGCGTGTAAGCGACAAAGACGAACGCCACCGAGGTCAGTACAAAACGGTTGAAAACAACGTGGCCGCCTTTGATAAGAGCGGCCAACAAATCGGCATTGTTTTCGAAACCGCCAGCGCTTTTGAGACGCCGCAATGCATGGAACAGTTGGTTGATTGGACCAACCTGCGGCTTGAAGAAAAAAAACTGCCGGCCTCCGTCATCATCGGCATGTTCATCGTTGCCTTTCTGGCTATTCATCCATTCCAAGACGGCAACGGCCGCTTGTCCCGTGCACTGACAATTTTGCTGCTGTTGCGTTCCGGATACGTCTACGTCCCCTACAGCTCGCTTGAAAGCATTATCGAGGCTACCAAACAGTCCTATTACATTGCACTCAGAACCACGCAAAAAACGCTGCAGACCGCAGAACCCAACTGGAATGTCTGGCTCACCTACTTTCTGCAGTCGCTCGTAAAACAGGTTCGTCATCTGAAAACCAAAATTGAAGATGAGCATCTGCTGAAGTCCATGCCGGAAATTTCATTACGGATCATTGAACAAATTCGTACACACGGCTCATTAAGTATTACGGAAGCTGAATCTCTGCTGAAAATTAATAAATTCACCCTGCGAGACCACTTCAAACGTTTGACGGCAGAAGGTCATCTTCTGAAAACAGGTAACGGCCGTGCCACTCGATACATTCTGAAAATTTAGAACCTTCTGAAAAACCGCCGGGATTGCTGAAATTTCGCTTTCTTCGTCCCGGCTTCTATACTTCGGTCATGACTAACCGGTACGGATACGCATCGCTATGGCTCTTACGACGACAAAACAGCGCAAAGAGATCGGCGAACGCCTCAGAGTCGAGCGCGAGCGCCTCACCTACACCACGCTTCAGATTGCCCAACTGATCGGAGTTCCCGAGTCGGTTTACCTTACGTACGAAACGGGCGAAGCCGATCCCGGCATCTTCTGCATGCCGCGTCTCTCCGCCTGCGGGTTTGACGTGCAGTTCATCATCACCGGCGAACGCTTAAAGCCGGTGCCCGAAGAAAACGAACTCCTGCAGCGCTTCCGCGAACTGTCCTTAAAAGGCAAAAGCTCCATCTTCATGACGTTGGACGCCTTGGAACGTCTGGCTCCCAACCTCAAAAAGACGCTGAAGGACAAGTGGCGCAACAACTTCGGGGAATGATCCTCCCGAAAACCACTGAGGCCGCAATACGCGGCCTCGTTTGTTTTTAGGGTTGGGGTTTATCGGCATCCTTCGATTCAACCGGTGCCGCCGGAACATCAGGCTCCGTTTTTTCTACTTTCGCCGGATGCGACGTCCAATGACGGCGCCGACGGGGTTTTCTCACCGGTGCCGCATCCTCTGCAGCCGGTTGATCAGATTCCGCAGGCGTCGCTTCAGCAGTCGGCGTCGGTTGATTTTCTGCCGGCTGCGCGGCAGGCGTCACAATCCCTGCGGCATTTTTCGCCGCTTCCGTCACGGTCTTCACGACGTCAATCATGGATTGGACGAGCTCTTTTGCGTCTTTCATCCACGCGTCCATCTTCCCCGTCAAAGCCCCCACGACGGCCTTCACGTCCTTGGGGCTCACGACGTAAGCCGTCAAGAGCGCGATAAGACACACCGCGGCCATTGCCAACACCGCCGCCACCGCAAACGCCAAGACGCTTGCCGCCGCCATCGCCACCACACACAAAACGAGCGCCTTCACGACGCGCACCAACCAACCGTCCGCCATAAAAAACCTCCGCACCGAGCGAAATTGCCGAAAAGGGCATTTTCGCACGACGCGGAGGTTGTCACGGCGTCAGATCAGCCGGAAATCAGAGCACGGTTCGATGCTGATAAAGATGCACCAGCGCCATCGCGGCAAAGACCCACCCCATCGAAGCGTGAGCGGAACCCCGCAACGCAAGAAGCGCCACGCTCCCCACGCCCGCCGCCAACATCAGGCGGTTCTGCGTCACGCGACGGCGCCGCGCCGCATTTTTCTGATCGGGTGCAATCCAAGGGGCGAGCACATCAAGTCCCGCGTCGGTATAAACCTTGGCGTTCGCGATCGCAGAGGCCGCAAGTTCCTTACCCGCGGCTTTTCCTTCGGCAATCTTCGCTGCGACGGGAGAGCACGGTTGAGCCGCTTCATCCGTTTCGTCCGCGTCTTCCGCAGAAGCTTCCGCCGTCGTTTCCCCGAGGGCATCCCCCGGAATAAACGCCGCCCAGAAGGAGAGGTACCCCAAGAGGTCTTCTTCGGTGAGTGCGTGACGATCCCAGGTGAGAAGAAGACTCCCCACCTCGGGGTTGATCGTGCAGCCCGTAATCCCTGCCGCCGACGTCACCGTTTCCACGATGAGTTTCTCCGTGTCCGCATCAATCCCCTTTAACCCCGGATGACGCAGGCGAAGGCGCCCCGGCACATAAGAACGGATGTACTGCTTCACTTCGTCCAACATGATTACGCCTCCTCTTCTGCGGCAATTAATTGTTCCGCGGCCGCGTCGCCGTTCGTCGTCTGAGCCGGGGCCGTCAAAAGCCCCAGCGCCTGCGAGAGCCACCCCTTCGGGTTCGTTCTTTCACCGGTGGGCGAACGCATGGCGTTCAAACACACGCCGATCGTCGTGAGGTTGTGCAGAACCGCCCCCAAAGCCGGCGTGAGAACGCCGAAGAGTCCGCCCGCCATAAAGCCCGTGTTGAGCCCCACGGAAACGGTGAAGTTCTCTTTGATGCGGCGCATCGTCGCGCGCCCCAGGTCGATCGCCATCGGCAGATCGGCAAGGTTGTTGTTCGTCAACACCACGTCCGCCACTTCCTGCGCGATGTCGCTCCCTTCCTTCAGGGTGGCGCCGACGTCGGCGCTCGACAACGCGGGGCTGTCGTTCACGCCGTCGCCGATCATGAGAACCTTGCAGCCCTCTTTCTTCAGCGCCAAAACGTGGCTTGCCTTATCGGTGGGCAGCACCTGCGCCCGGAATTCCGTAATACCCAACTGACCCGCCACATTCTTCGCGGTGCGTGTGTCATCCCCGGTGAGCATGACGATGCGCTTGATGCCGCGCTTTTTGAGTTCGCGGATGACGTCCTTTGCTTCCGGACGCAGCGGATCGACGATACCGAGAATGCCGATCAACTTGCCGCCCTGCGCCATGTAGAGCACCGACTTCCCTTCGGCGGCCAGACGCTCCACGTGCGGCAACCCCGCCGTCACATCCACTTTCTCGTCTTCTTCCACGAAGTGACGCGAACCGATGATGACCTTCTGACCGTCCACTGACGAGCAGATGCCGTGCGCCACAACGTACTTCACTTCCGCGTCGTGTTCTTCGTTGTAGTGGTTCACGCCCTGTGCTTGCGCCGCGCGTACCACGGCCCGCGACACGGGGTGCGGGAAGTGTTCTTCGAGGCACGCCGCCAGCGCCAGGACTTCCTTTTCGTCGCGTTCGGCGTCAAGCGACACCACGTCGGACAACTGCGGCGACGCCTGCGTGAGCGTTCCCGTCTTATCGAGCACCACGGTGTCGACTTCCGCCAAGGCTTCGAGGTAACGACCGCCCTTTACGAGCACGCCGCTTTTTGTGCCCTGCTTCATGGCGGTCAAAATCGCCAAGGGCGTTGCAAGACGCAGCGCGCAGGAGTAGTCCACCATCAGGACGGCCGCGGTACGCGCGAGGCTTCTCGTGCAGAGGAACACCAACCCCGCCAGCGCGAAGTTAAAGGGCACGATGGCGTCGGCCAGATGTTCCGCCTTCCCCTGAATGCCGGCTTTACTCTTTTCAGAGGTTTCAATAAATTTGACGATCTGGTTCAGACGCGTGCCGTCCCCCATCTTCGTCGCCTGAATATCGATTTCGCCGTCTTCGACGACCGTCCCCGCAAACACGATGCCGCCCGATTCGCGGTGCACCGGCAGGGGTTCCCCGGTCATCGTCGCCTGGTTTACTTCGGCGTTGCCCGCCACCACTTTGCCGTCCACCGGGATGGTGTTCCCCGTACGAACGACGATGACGTCTTCGGGCGTGATGTCTTTCAAGGCCTTTTCGATGACGGCGTCGCCCTGACGCACCCAAACGCGGTCAACCTTGAGAGCCAACTGATCCGCGAGGCTCGCCAAGGACTTCTTTCGCGTGTAGCGCTCGAGCATTTCGCCCATGCCGAGAAGCAGAATCACCAACCCCGCGGTCTTAAAGTCGCGCAGCAAAAGCGACACGCCGATCGCGGACGCGTCCAATACCTCGACGTTGAGTTTTCCCTTAAAGAGGTTCTTCACCCCGCGGAAGAAGTAGGGAATGGCTCCGAGAAAAACGTTCGCGGTGTTGATCAGCATCGGCAACACTGGACGCAGCACCAACCAACGCGCCAAGGGCGAGAAATCCAAGTCGGCGGCTTCGTCCTTTGCCGCGATCGCCGTTTCGCTCATGAAGGGACGCTTCACGGTGTCGACGACCGGCATTCCGGCCACCGCGCGCTTCATCAGATCAGAAACCCCCTTCACAATCGCCGTCGTCCGGTTTTCGACGACGTCGGTTTCCTTTAAGAGTTCCTCACGCAGGGCGACTTTCTTCGGCGCAGCCTTCACCGCCTTTTTGCGCTTCAAAATGACGGGCTTTGTTTCCAGTCCCGCCAAGTAACGGATGAGCGCGGCCTTTGCGTCTTCATGCGCGTAGGTAACGAGTACGCTCCCCGTCAAGGCATTCACCTTGACGCTCGTGATGCCGTCGATCGCGCCTACCGCGGCGGCGATCTCCCGCCCCGTCGCGGCACTCATCACATTGTCCGTGCGCCAGCGCATGCGGCGGCCGACGCTGTGAGCAAGATAAAACTTCATAGCTCTTTTGCTTTGTGTTTATTCAGGCTGATTGAATGGTTTTGCGTCGAAACGAATGGAATTTTTATTTGAGAATCGTTTCGATTTCATTTTCTCCATAGCGAGAAAGCCCTGCACCGCCTGTTTTTACGCAGGCAGCCGGGCTTTCAG
>OIWS01001398.1_pt1 | contig 24262 bp, 20 predicted proteins | sample 1587611 | NCBI WGS metagenome assembly OIWS01 (sample SAMEA3888919, study PRJEB22519) | human gut metagenome | biome: human gut; feature: human-associated habitat; material: faeces | place: Denmark | collected 2010 | reverse complement strand
TGCTGTCTCTCAACGACCGCTAGGCTATTATAAGCCCAGAAGAGGCCAAATGTCAACCTTTTTTTGCAAGAAAAAGCAAAAATTTTTACCGTATGAAAAATGCCGGAAAAGCACGGTATTCCAGAACTTTTCCGGCATCTTTTTCTCAAATTTGCGCGAGCGTCTCCCCCACCGCACCGGTGATGACAAGATCCGCACCAAGGCCGCGGTCAAGCGGCGTCTTGTTGATGACAACGAGCTTGTGCCCGCGGTAATAGCGCACAAGCCCCGCCGCGGGATAGACCGCGAGCGACGTGCCCGCGATGATGAGCACGTCCGCTTGCGCAATGTACTCGACGGCGCGCAAAAGCGTCCTTTCGTCAAGCCCTTCCTCATAAAGCACCACGTCGGGCTTAACCCGTCCGCCGCAGGTGCAGCGCGGCATGCCGGTCGAGTTCTTAATATAACTCGCGTCGTAGAACTTTCCACATTTCTCGCAGTAGTTGCGAAGCGTGCTGCCGTGCAGCTCGAGGACATTTTTGCTGTCGGCCGCCTGATGCAGCCCGTCGATATTCTGCGTGATGACGGCCTTCAGCTTCCCCTCGCGCTCCCATTCGGCAAGCTTCAAGTGCGCGGCATTCGGCTTTGCACCCTCGCAGAGAAGCTTTGCGCGGTAAAAGGCGAAAAACTTCTCGGGATAGCGCTCATAATAGGTGTGGCTCAGGATCGTCTCAGGCGGGTCATCCCACTGCTGGTGGTACAGCCCGTCCACGCTGCGGAAATCCGGGATGCCGCTCTCGGTCGATACCCCCGCTCCGCCGAAAAACACAATATTGTCCGAATGGTCGACAAGCTCCTTGAGCTTTTTGACTTCTTCCGTCATCGTTTCTCCTTTGGCGCGCGTGCGCTCACATCACATAGCTCTTGTCGATCTGCACCACGGCAAAATAATGCGGGTCCAGCTCGTGTACCGCCTTTTTGATCTTTTCCTCCGCTTCCCTGTCGCTCATCTTGCAGCGGTACGGCACCACCGCGTCGAAGATGACGTTCGTGTGCGTCGGCCCCACGACCATACGGAAGTCGTGGATGGAAATGTTTTCATCGATGCTGCGCACGAGCACGGCGATCTTTTCATGCGCGGCGTTCACCGCCTCGTCGTTCGTCACGATGGGGTCCATGTGGATGACGGCCTCGCAGCCGAGGCGGTCGTGCAGTTCCTTTTCCACGTTGTCGATCTCGTCATGCAGGGCGAGAATGTCGCCGTGCGCGGGGACCTCGGCATGCAGCGAGATCATCACGCGGCCGGGGCCGTAGTCGTGCACGACAAGGTCGTGGATGCCGCAGATGCTCTTATTCGCCATGACGATGTCGTGGATCTGCTGCACGAACTCCTCCGTCGGCGGCTGGCCGAGCAAGGGCGAGAGCGTGTCCTTCGCCGCCTGAAAGCCCGCCCACAGGATGAGCAGCGACACGACAAGGCCGCACCAGCCATCGATCTGCCAGTGCAGAAAATGCCCCGCGAGCGTTGCAAGCAGCACCGCCGTCGTCGCCGCGCAGTCGGAAAGGCTGTCCGCCGCCGTGGCCTGCATGGCGGCGGCGTTGAGCTTTTTGCCCACACCGTGATTGTAGCAGTACATATAGCACTTGGCGCAGATGGAGATAAGCAGGATCGACACCGTCAGCGCGCTGCACTCCACCGCCTCGGGGTGAAGGATCGCGCCCACCGCGTCGCGCAGCAGCTCAAAGCCCATGAGAAGGATGACGAGCGAGACGATGAGGCCCGAAATGTACTCGATACGGCCGTGGCCGAAGGGATGCTCGGTGTCCGGCTTCTGCCCGGCGAGGCGAAAGCCCAGCAGCGTCACGATGGACGCGCCCGCGTCGGAGAGGTTGTTGAAGGCGTCCGCCGTGATAGCGACGGAGCCGGCAAGCGTGCCGGCGAGGAGCTTGAGCGCGAAGAGCAGCAGGTTGATGGCGATGCCCACCGCGCCGCAAAGCACGCCGTAGGCGCGCCGTACCTCCGGCGCAGTGATGTTCTGATAGTCTTTTATCAAATGCTTTGCAAGCAGTCCGATCATTGTTTTTTCCCTCACTCGCTCTTGATCTTGAGCTTCATGCGGCAGCACAGCCGGTCGAGATCCTCGTCCGTTGCCGCGGGGATGCGCAGCCGCGCGCCGCAGCGGCGGCACACAAGGTCCACATAGGTGCTGCGGATCTCCATGGTGTAGTCGCTGCTGCCGCAGCCGCAGGTGATGCCGTCCTTGCGCGCGGCGATCTCCTTGAGCTCGGAGAGCACCTCATACATGATAACGCTGTCAGCAAAGGCGGCGGGATCGTCGCCCTGCTCGCGCTCCTTGGCTGCCGCGAGGGAGAACTGCTCCATTTCGTGCTCCACGGCGTAGTCCTCGCCGATGAAGCAGCAGAGCATCTTCGTCTCGGGGCAGGCAAGGCCGATGCCGCGCCCGTGCAGCAGCTTTTCCGCGCTGCACTCTGCCGTATGTTCCCCGCCGCACACGCCGCAGGGCACGCGCAGGCGGAATTTGCTCTCGTCCGCCTCGATCTCAAGGCTCGACTGTCCGCATTCGCAGCTCACGACTGCGCCCGAGGCGCTCAGCGCGAAGACGCTCCGCTGCTGGATGACGCGCTTATGACACGCGGGGCAAAGATAGCCGATGGTACGCATTTCTTCTTTCATCCCGTTTTCCTCCCGGAAAGCAAAATCTTGCATGATAATTAGAATATTATACTGCATCCGCGCAAAAAAAGAAAGGGAGAAACCGCGCGTTTCTCCCTTTTCTTTTCTGTTTTTGCGTTTACGGCTTGACCGCGATGGCCTCGATCTCAACCAGCGCGCCCTTGGGCAGCGCGCTGACCTGCATCGCGCAGCGCGCGGGGCAGTCGCCGCTGAAATACTTGGCGTAGACCTCGTTGACAACGGAGAAATCGCCGATATCGATCATGAAGACGGTCGTCTTGACAACGTCCTCCGCTTTGCAGCCTGCTGCCTCGAGCACAGCCAGCAGATTCTTGATACTCTGCTCCGCCTGCTCGGCGGTATTGTCGGAAACAAAAGCGCCGGTGGCGGGGTCGAGCGGGAGCTGGCCGGAGACGAAGACAAAGCCGTTCGCCTCGATGGCCTGAGAGTAAGGGCCGACAGCGCCGGGCGCGGAAGTAGTAGCGATCACACGTTTCACAGGAATATCCTCCTCCTTTGATATATATTTATCATATCATTTTGTGCATATCGCGTCAAGTGCTCATATTTTTGGAAAAGCTGCGGAAACTAAGGCCGATTTTAGTGATTCAGTTGAAGTTAGAAAGGATGGCTGCCATGACCTGCATGACCGGCGCGCAGACGCGCTGCCTGCGCAACGCCCCCTCCGTGCTCTCGTTCGCCGCCGTCGGCGGGCGCTTTGAAGGCGAGGGCCCGCTGCGCGACTATTTCGACGAGCTGAGCGAAGACCACTTTTTCGGCGAAAAAACATGGGAAAAAGGCGAGAGCGCCATGCAGCGCCGCGCGCTTTTCCACGCGCTTGAAAAGGCCGCACTGCGCGAGCGCGACCTCGACCTCATCTTTGCGGGGGATCTTCTCAACCAATGCACCGGCTCGTCGTTCGCCCTGCGCGGCAGCCGCATCCCCTTCTACGGCGTCTACGGCGCGTGCTCCACGATGGGCGAGAGCCTGTCGCTCGCCGCGATCATGATCGACGGCGGCTATGCCGAGCGCGCCGCCGCGCTCACGTCCTCGCACTTCTGCACCGCTGAGCGGCAGTATCGTATGCCCGTGCCCTACGGCTCGCAGCGCACGCCCACCGCGCAGTGGACGGCGACGGGCAGCGGCTGCTGCATCCTCTCCCGTGAGGGCGAGGGGCCGTATCTCACGCACGTCACAGCCGGCAGAATCGTTGACAAGGGCGTGACCGACGCGAACAACATGGGCGCTGCGATGGCGCCTGATGATGTTCAATTAACACAATACATTCTTAACCTTTGATAAGGCTATACTACACAAATTCCCTTATCTATCAACATATTCCGCCAACAAAAAACAGACAGGAGGCCACCCATGGCAGACTATCAGCTTGAACTCAGGCAGGTTGTAGATTATCCACGATGCCGAATTTATCGAGAATTTATGCAAACTCTGATTGCAGACCGGAGCATTCGCACAGGCGGATGCTCCGGTCTTTTTTATTATGTCGTTCTTTGCTCCTATGCCAACTTCAGAACCTCTTATCGGCGCATAGACGGGATCTCATACACGGTATATCCGGGCGAATGGATATGCTCCATCACTGACATCACGGAATGGTTCCGTGTACGCTTTCACTACCAGGCATTTGCAATCCTAAAATCCTTGCAGGATCGGCAGCTCATTACATTTACCCGCCTCGGCCGCGGGCATATCGTAAAGTTCTCCATTACGGACTGGCGGCGCAATAACACCGCGCTCGATTATAACTGCCCATGCCAAAAAGATTCCGGTTTTTTCTTCATTCCTGTTTCAACGGCAACGGAGTTGATCTCCGCGGGACGCGCATCCGAGATGGATGTCATTCTGGATCTTTGGATCTCTGCGATTTATAAGGATCAGCAAGTACGCGGCTCTGAGATCGGGCCAGTTGCGTATTTCAGAAACGGCACCGGGAATCCGCTCGTCAATTACAGCGAATTATCCGCGCGCTGGGGAATCTCCCGTTCCAGCGTGGGGCGGCTGCTCAAAAAACTGGCCGATTTTGATTATCTTTCTCTGCTGACTTTCCCAGGCCGCAGCGGAACGGTAATTTACCTAAAGAATTATCTCTCAACCATGTTCCAAATTTCGGATGTCATGATAGACAAAGAGGAGGTTGCTATGTGTCTGAACCTTCGCGTATCTGTGCCAGATACCATTTCGCCAGAGTCCGGCTCAATTTCTGATGAGCAGATCTGCGTTTCAACAGAGCTTCCCAGCGTTTCAAAACCTCACATGCTGTACTTCGTTCGGAAAGTGCTGCGAACCCTTGAAGCGCAAGGCATTTCCTGCCTTTCATGCCCAAAATCCAAATATATGTTATATCCATTATCCGACGACTGCACGGTAGGAATAGAGAAAGGCACTATCTCAGCGGGACTTGCGATCTGCTGCGGCGCCGGCAGTCCGTTGTATCGGTTTGAAATGACGATCATCCCAAATGCTGAAGCGGAAGGAGTGTGCGACAATGTCAGGAAAGATGTATGAAAAACGGCCGGAAGAGGATGCCCGCTATCACGACACATGGAGACTGCTCAAAAAATATCGAGATGTAACATGGAGCCTGGAACTGTCTATCCGACAGGTCAAAAATCAGTTTCGCATTGATTATGATTGCAGCATTGAAGATTTTTTGGAGTCCATCTATATGGCAGGCGCGGATCTCGGCGGCACGGACATAGAAAATCATGCCAGGTGCATCGAGCGCAGCTACAAAATGCTGACCCTGCTTGAAAATTCCGTCAACCTTCTCCGCACGCACCACCAGAGCGGAGAGGTGTACTACTGGATTTTGTATTACTCATTTTTATCCCCACAGAAGCTGAAAAATGTGGAGGAGATCATTGAAGCGCTCCACCCGCATATCAGGGACATTAGCTTCAGCACCTACTACCGCCTGCGCAAAGCTGCCGTGGAAGCGTTAAGCTCTGTCCTTTGGGGATTTTCCGCGCAGGACACTTTGAAAACGCTGGACTGCTTTTTCCCGCCAGATGTGTGAGAGTATTTTGAAAGAGAATTGGGAGGAAATTGGAAGGGTTTTGCTATTGAACGCAAAATCGCCGTATGTTAAACTAAGTATGCTCAAAACTATAAACAAACCAAAAGCAGCCGCAGGAGGACGCCATTTTTGATGTGCGTCTTTTTTTATGCCCTTCTGCGGTCAATGAAACAGCATCCGGCTTTCGCTGGGTGCTGTTTCCTGCTTTTGGGCAACACAAGGAGGTAATGCTTTTGAAGCACAAGTGTCCGTCTCCCCGTATTGGGAAAAAGCCACGTGGCAATATTGGCCGTTGGCTGTATGCGGCGTTTCTGACCGCCACGCTATCCGCTTCTCTCTGTCAGCCGGCCTCTGCCGCAACCGTGTGGGAGAAGGCCAATGAGATCATGCGGGATGTCTATACGCAGATCCTCGGCATCTCCACGATTGCAGCCATCGTTACGGCCGCAGTCGCACTGCTGATGATGAATTTCTCCCGCAGCGGCCGAACCGTCGATGAAAGCCGGGCTTGGCTCAAGCGAATCATCATCACATGGGCTGTTTTGAACGGCCTCGGCTTCATTATGAGCTATGTTACGCCCTTCTTCAGCGGCGGGCAGTGGACCGCCCCGTAAAAGCTATGGGAATTTTAGACGGTATTGTAGAGTGGATCGCGGAGCAGATCATGTACGGTCTGGATATGATCAACACCTCTGTTTTGGGGGCATTGGGCTGTGACATGAACACATTTCTGCGATATTTTCCCGCAGCGGAAACCATGTATAGCCTTCTGGTGGCACTTGCCATCGGGCTGATCCTGTTGGGCTGGGTCTGGAATCTGTTCAAGAACTATGGACTGGGCTTGGGCGTGGACGCAGAGGATCCGGTCAAGCTGACCGCCAAGGCGATTCTGTTCATTGTGCTTGCGTACTATGCAGATGAAATCGTAAACATTGCGCTGACGATAGGCGGAACGCCTTATGCGTGGATACTGTCCTCAGAGCTTCCTTCTTTGGACTTTGCCAGCTTCAATTCTGTTCTGCTGACCATCATCGGCGTCTGTGCCAACGGCGGCGTTGCGCTGATCGTTCTGATTCTGACACTGATTCTTGCGTGGAACTACATTAAGCTGCTGTTTGAAGCGGCAGAACGGTATGTACTGCTGGGCGTCCTGGTCTATACCGCACCGGTAGCCTTTGCCATGGGCGCATCGCAATCCACCGCAAATATTTTTAAGAGCTGGTGCCGGATGTTCGGCGGGCAGATATTCCTGCTGCTGATGAACGCATGGTGTCTTCGGCTGTTTATCACGATGGTCGGCACATTCATCTCAAATCCGCTTTCCATGTAGGAGGTCATTACCACGAAGAAATATCATAGAATCATTCCGCTGCTGGGCACCGTTCTTTTGCTTGCGCTCACCTTGGCGGTACCTGCGTTTGCTCTGGAGGAAAGCGATGTTGAAGCCGCAGTCAGCAGTTCCAGCCGCGAGGCCGTGACGGGGAATGTCCTGGTCTGGTTTCTCTGCGCGGTTGGCTTTCTCAAAGTCTCGCAGAAAATCGACAGCTTCATGGCAAGCATCGGCGTCAACGTGGGGCATACCGGCGGTTCCATGCTGGGTGAGGCGATGGTGGCATTCAAGGGTGTCTCCCTCGCTGCCGGCATGGCTGGAAAAGTTGTCGGGAACTTTGCCGACAGAGCCTCCAGCCGCGCAGGCGGCGCCGCATCCGGCTCTTCCGGCTTTCTGCAAGGCGGTCTGGCCGGCGTTGTCAGTCGAAAAATCACCAATGACGCCGTAAGAACCGCGACGCAAACGACACAGAAAGCGTCTTCCTCCACCATGTCCGCCGCGCATCAGGCCACGGAGCGTACTGTAAATGCCGAGCGGCAGGCGTCAAGCGTTGTTCATCAGGCAAAGCAGACGCGCAGCGAAAGCGCTTCTCAAAAGTCGCAGATGGGCGTGACCCATCAGCAAGTCGCTTCCAGTACCCGAACCACCTCGGTTTCCTCACTCCGCAGGGAGTCGCAGCATTCCGTTGGCCTCGGCGGGCGTATTTTTACCAATTCCATGCTGGAGGGCGGACGTTTTGCCAACGATGTGATCGGTATGGTCGCAGCCGGAGACCTGCACTCCACCGGCTCCATCACCGGAGAGTTTGCGTCACAGGCGTTGTCCTCCTACATGGGCATTGCCGCTCAGGGAGACGCCGCACCGCAAATATCCTATTCCAACATTGAGATCGGCGGCGGGCGCATCACCGGCACAGAGTATTCTCCGGAGCATCCGGAGGGCATTTCCTTTGGAATGTACCATACCGGGCAATATGCCGCGCCGGACGGTGAACACCAGAAGGTCTTCTCTGCCGATGGTGTCCAATGGTACAAGCAGTATGCTGTTGATACCGTAATCAAGAAGCCCTTTACCGCACCGGACGGTGAAATCGACTATCATAAGGAGATCGTCAAGAAGATGCCCGATCCGCCGAAGCGGAAAGACCGGATGTAAGGGAGGCTGTCTATGAAACCGGAAGAATTTGAGGTTTATGTGATTCCTCCCAACTTTATGGAGGGCGGCACACTCTTCGGCGGGCTTTTGAAAACCCGCAATACGATTGAGGCGGTCATCCTTGGCCTCGCGGTTGGTGTGCCGGTTTTGCACCTTCCGTTTTCCCTCACCGTCCGCGTTGTGATTTTATGCCTGACAGCTCTTCCGCTGGTGCTTCTCGCTTTGATTGGCGTATCCGGCATGAGCCTGTCCGCTTTTATCCGCCTGTTCTTTTGCTTTCTGCACAACCGCAGAATCCTTTCACGCGATGGGACGCAGGGCGGCAAAAATGGAAAAACGCTGCTGCCCAGCTGGGCGCAGCAGCGGAAAAGCGACTGCGAAGCAGAAGATCCTCCGCTCCCCAAAAGCCGCAGCCGATTTTCTGTTGATCTGAAGCAGCGCAGCGTGACGCAGTTCAAGACCTTCTTGCAGGAGGAAGAAGCCGTTCAGCCGCTCAATGCCCTGGCGGACTATATCCCTATCGAGAAGATTGAGCACGGCGTCATTTATACAAGAGATCACCGCTATGTCAAGGTTGTAGAGGTGGTTCCCGTCAACTTCCTGCTGCGCAGCGCGAGAGAGCAGCGCAGCATCATTTACTCCTTCATTTCCTATCTGAAAATTGCCCCGGTCAAGGTGCAATTCAAGGCATTGACAAAACGTGCGGACATTAACCGGCATCTGGATACCGTCCGCAGGGAGCTGGAGCATGAGCAGGATCCGCGCTGCCGTGTCCTGCAGGAAGACTACCTGAAGCTCATTCGGCAGCTTGGCTCCCGTGAGGCAATCACAAGGCGCTTTTTTCTCGTTTTCGAGTATGAGCCGCTGCCCGGAACCAAACGCGGCCATGAGGAAGAGGATGCAATCGCTTCCCTGCAAACAGCCGCACGCACGGCGGCAAATTATCTGCGGCAGTGCGGCAACGAGGTCATTTCCCCTGAGAACGAGGACGACGCCACGGCGGAGATTCTTTATAACATTCTCTGCCGCAGGGCCAGCAGTGAGCCGTTCTACCAGCGGGTGAAGTCCGTTCTGGCGGACTACATGGCCTCCGGACGGGACATCAACGCAATTCCCGTCAATGAATTCTATGCCCCTGACAGCATCGACCTTACCCATGGAAACTACCTCTGTGTAGATGGGCTGTATTATGCCTATCTTCTTGTCCCATCAGATGGTTATAAAGCGCGCGTTCCCGCCGGTTGGCTCAGCCTTTTGGTCAACGCCGGCGACGGGATCGATCTGGACGTCTTTCTCGCGCGGCAGCCAAAGGACCGCATGGTCAGAAAGCTGGGGCAGCAGCTCCGTATCAACCGCAGCAAAATCAAGGAAACCAGCGATACCAATACGGATTTTGACGACCTCGACGGTGCGATCCGCAGCGGCTATTTTCTAAAAGACGGTCTTTCCAACAATGAGGATTTTTATTATCTGAACCTGCTTATCACCGTCACAGCCGGCAGCGTGGATGACCTTGAATGGAAGGTCGCGGAAATGAAAAAACTCCTGCTTTCGCAGGACATGGATGTGCAGACCTGTTCCTTTTGTCAGGAGCAGGCTTTTTTATCCTCTCTTCCTCTGGTTTCTCTGGAGCGCCAGCTCTATGAGCGGTCTAAGCGGAATGTTCTGACAACGGGAGCCGCCAGCTGTTATCCCTTCACCAGCTATGAGATGTGCGATGACAACGGCATTCTTCTCGGCGTCAACAAGCACAACAATTCTCTCATCATCGTGGACATCTTCGATTCCCGCGTCTACAAGAATGCCAATATCGCCATTCTCGGAACCAGCGGAGCCGGAAAAACCTTTACACTTCAGCTGATGGCTCTGCGTATGCGCCGCAAGGGAATTCAGGTCTTTATCATCGCGCCGCTCAAAGGGCATGAGTTTCACCGGGCCTGTTCCAACATCGGCGGTCAGTTCATTTCCATATCCCCGGCATCCCAAAACTGCATCAACATCATGGAGATCCGCAAGGCAGATAAGTCCGTGGACGATCTGCTGGATGGCCCCGGCGCGGAAAAATCTCTGCTGGCAGCCAAAATTCAGCGGCTGCACACGTTTTTCAGTCTCTTAATTCCGGACATGTCCCACGAGGAGCGGCAGCTTCTGGATGATGCCATGATCTGCACCTACGGGGTCAAGGGCATCACACATGACAATGCTTCTCTGGAACAGCCGGAACATCCCGGGCGCTATAAAGAAATGCCGATCCTGGGCGACCTGTATGAAATTCTCGCCGCCTCTCCGGAAACAAAGCGCCTTGCCAACATCCTGAACCGGCTGGTCAACGGCTCTGCCCGCTCTTTCAATCAGCAAACCAATGTGGCGCTGGACAACAAGTACATCGTCCTTGATATTTCTGAGCTGACCGGTGATCTGCTGACGGTGGGGATGTTTGTTGCTCTCGACTTTGTATGGGACAAGGCCAAAGAGAACCGCACGGAGGAAAAGGCCATCTTCGTGGACGAATGCTGGCAGCTCATCGGCGCCAGCAGCAACCGACAGGCCGCCGAATCCGTTCTGGAGCTTGCCAAGACGATCCGCGGCTATGGCGGCAGCCTTGTCTGCGCCACACAGGACCTCAATGACTTTTTTGCGCTGGACGACGGTAAATATGGCAAGGGCATCATCAACAACAGCAAAACGAAGATCCTGCTGAATCTGGAGGAGGAAGAAGCCCAGCGTGTCCAAGGTGTCCTGCACCTTTCCGAAGCTGAGCTGATGGAAATTACGCACTTTGAGCGCGGCAGCGCTCTCATCAGCACAAATAACAATAATATTGCCGTGGAGATCAAGTGCAGTCAAATGGAAAAGGAATTGATCACCACGGATCGCCGGGAGCTGGCCGAGCTTGCTCAGCGTGCTGCGCCAAAGCAGCATCCATGCTAATCCGTACACAATACGCATTTAAGACGTATAACGCTCCACAACCAACAGCAATACGGCGATTATACGGCTTCAATACGCATAACGAGGAGATGTTTCAATGAAAACGAGGGAACAGATCTATGGGCAGGAAGCCGCCGGCATCCTGCGGGATGTTTCCATGTACCGCGCTCTGACGGAGATGCAGCTTTTGAAGCTCTATCCGCACAAGGAAAGTAAAATCCGAAATCTGCTGTCCTACCTGCAAAAGCAGGGCCGCATTGTGCAGCGCGGCGAGTATTACCGCATTCCCGCTGATGCGGAGGAGAGCATCGATCACGGGCTTTCAAAGGCCGTTTGGGTTCTTACCGACTTTATGGAGCAGGTGGAATATCATTCTGTCAGTGACTATCCCGCCAAAATCATCTTTTTTGCGGATGGCGAAGTTTACGAGATCATTTACGCGGAGCCGGGTAAAGAGCAGCTTATCAACCAAATGCTCTCCGCGGTAAAAGAGGTTCCGCCCAAATACATCGTTCTGATTGAGCAGCCGGAGCAGATCGCCGAGATCCACACACCAAACACCAGCGGCTACTGTACCGTCTCTTCGGGCGGCGAAGTGCAGTATTATCAAATCGAATAAGGAGTTTTTTCTTGAACAGGGCCATCATATCACAAAGAATTACATCTATTCTGGCTGAGATCGAACGGCTGAACAATGCGCTCTATGCCATGAACACGACGGATATTCAGCGTTATCCCGACAACTACGAGGTGCTGTCCACGGATGCGGCGCTGCGGGCCGAGCGGATCACCTGCCGGCTGCGCCACCTGATCTATGCCACTACCAGCATCAAAAAAGAGGAATATCTGCGGTCTGCTGAAACCATGCAGGGTATTGAGATCAGCGAAAATGACGGCATTCTGGAGATCAAGCTCCCGTGCCTTCTGCCAAAGCGCAGGCAGCGCCAAAGCACGGAGTTCCTGTTGGATCCGTTTACCTCCGCGCTCTCCGATTACGCCGCCCACCACACTATGCCGCAATTTCAGCATTGTGTGGTCTGCTTTTCCCATATCTATGCGCAGGAGCTGCCAGAGCGGCGTATCCGTGATTATGACAATCTGGAACTGAAGCAGTTTCTGGATGTTGCGGCCTCCTTCATCTTGACGGATGACAATGGGCTGCTGTGCGACGCCTACAACACCACGGAGCTGGGCGAAGAGGATTGCACACGGCTTTTTCTCATGGACAGCACGCAGTTTCCGGCCTGGCTTGCAGAGCGCCAGAACAGCGTAAAAACCATATCGGATTTTTAGCGGTTTTCAGGCCGACTTTTCCCGAGGTGTGAAAAGCTGGCCGCACATACTGGAAATCCTGCCTTTTTTCAAGTCATGCAGCTCCAAAAATTACCCAAGCTATAAAGCCCTACGGTAAAATTTCGTACAAGGAGACAGTGCGGCTCATGCCTCGCCCCCCCCGCCGACTACCGGCGCAAAACACGCTCTCGTATCTGCTTTTGACATTGACCGCTCTCTGCGGCGAATACCCCATCAGCCAAATCAGCCGTCTGCCGGGTGGTCCCGCTTATCTCGAAAGCATGGTCACTTCTCTCCGACAAAGCGGACTTCTTCACACCTTCTCCAAAGACGGCCTGCGTGGACTTCGGCTCACCTCGTCAGCCAAACGGCTGCTGTTGGCTGATGCTCCCGAATGGTTTTCAGCCTACCTGACCGGCAGTTCTGAGCCAAACAAGCTCAAAAGCGAAATTCCCAGACGGCTCCGGCTTCACCGGATGGCTGAGATCCTGACCATCATGCACAACGCTGACATTCCGGCCTTTCCATGGGAAAAGGCTCCTTTTTCCGCTGCCAGTCAAAGTGCGGCAATCCCCGCCTATTACACCTCCAGAGAGGTTAAAGAGATCGGCCCGCAAGGGGCGAAAATCAAAAGTTCACGCGCAACCGGCATCCTGCTGACGGATGGCGGTATTTTTTTGACCTATAACACCGCCAAAGCGCAGATGAAATGGGAGTACAAGGCTGAACTGCGGTTCAAAGCTCTGCTGCAAACCGAAGGGGTCATGCCCGACGCGGAGATTTCCGGGATCGTGTTCGGCTCCACCATGGAACAGCTTTCTATCCTGACGCAGCCGGACGCGCACAGCTATTTCCTGCTGGATGGCAACTTTCCGCATTTCTACTATCTGACCAATGACCGTTATGGCGAAGCGATCCTTCGCCTCTTATGCGACGCGCAGCAGCGCAGGACGCTTGATACGATCCTTGCAGACGGGCTCCATGAGGGGATACCAAATTGGCGCGTCGAGAACGACGCCATTGACAGCGAGGGGAATCCTGTTCTATTCGCCTACACCTGTGATTTTCCTCGCATCCGGCGTTTCGATACCGCGCTGGAGCTGCACGGAATGACGGGGACATTGATCTGCTTCGATTACCAGGAAGAAGCCTTGCGGGAGATCTGCGGGCAGTGTGTGATGCTGCAAAGCATTGATTTTCAACAGTTTGAAAGGAGCGTGCTCTATTCCTAAAAAGAAGCTGATTCAGCTTTTCATTATCATTCCAATCGCTGCGCTGGCGCTGCTCTACGGGAGCGGCTACCTCTCGCAGCTTTTTTCCAATTACCGTGCATGGCAGGAGGCTGGCGCCGTGTTTGGGACGTCTCCCGCATTCCCGGACGCCGGATTCGTTCCCTGCCTTGCGGCAGCCTTCCACTTTCCGTATGGGCTGTATGGCCTCGGACTCTGTATCGGTGCGCTGGCGCTGCTGATCCTCATGGTCATGCGGATGGGCTACAGCGAAGGTGGCGAATACGACCGGCGGCGCAACCTTGTCTATTCCAACAAGGGAACCTACGGCACCGCAGGGTTTATGTCCCGCAAGGAACTGGCGGGGGTGCTTGATCTTGTTTCAGATATTCGCAAGCATTCCGGTACGATTCTCGGAGAGCTGGATCATCAGGTCATTTGTATTCCTCCAAAGACTCGATTTAACGGGAATCTTGCGGTTTACGGCGCCAGCGGCTCCAAGAAGACAAGAGCCTTTTGCGTCAACATGATTCTCCAATGCGCAGCGCGGAAGTCAAGCCTTGTGATCTGTGATCCAAAGTCCGAATTATACGAAAAGACCAGCGAATATCTGCGGGATCAGGGCTACACCGTCCGTGTGTTCAATCTGGTCACACCATCAGCCTCCGATTCATGGAATTGTCTTGCGGAGGTCGGCGGTCAGGAATTGATGGCCCAGCTTTTTTGTGACGTCATCATCAAGAATACCGGCGGCGAGGAACGCGACCACTTCTGGGACAGCGCAGAAATGAATCTGCTCAAAGCACTGGTCCTCTATGTTTCCATCAGCTACCCCAAGAAAAAGCAAAATATCGGCGAGGTGTATCAGTTGATTGCCGCCAGCTCCGAACAGGAGTTGAACGCGCTTTTTGGCGTTCTTCCGGTTACGCATCCTGCCAAAGCGCCATACAGCATTTTCAAGCAGGCGTCAGAGGGTGTGCGCGGTGGCGTTATCATCGGGCTCGGCTCCAGACTGCAGGTTTTCCAAAACCGGGATATTCGCAACATCACATCCTACAACGAGATCGATTTGGAACTCCCGGGAAAGCAGCCATGCGCGTATTACTGCATTACCAGCGATCAGGACAGCACCTTTGATTTCCTCTCCTCGCTGTTTCTTTCCTTTGTGTTTATCCGCCTGGTTCGCTATGCGGACGAACATTGTCCCGGCGGGGAGCTTCCGGTTCCTGTTCATGTACTTGGTGAAGAGCTGTGCGCCTGTGGAGTGATCCCAGATCTATCGAGAAAAATTTCGGTCATTCGTTCCAGAAATCTGTCCATGTCATGCGTGTTCCAGAACTTAGCTGGTCTTCAGAACCGCTATCCCTACAACCAGTGGCAGGAAATTCTGGGCAACTGCGATGTGCAGCTTTTTCTTGGCTGTACAGATGCTCTGACGGCGGAATTTATTTCTGACCGGACCGGCGAGGCCAGTATCTCTGTCACCAGTAAAGCCAAACAGCTCGGAACATGGCGTGTATCCAATTACACGCCTGAATACCGGGAAACCAGCGGTGTCGGCCGGCGCAAGCTGATGACCATGGACGAGGTGCTGCGTATGGATATTGATAAAGCCCTGATCCTCATTCGGGGCAAGAATGTACTGGAGGTGGATAAGTACGACTATTCCAAACATCCCGAGGCGAAGAAGCTGCGGCCGAGCAAGGCCGCCTCCCATGTCCCTGCATGGCGGGCAAATCAGCCGCAGGAAAAGCAAACTCCATCGGCGCCGCCATCTCAGGCAGCGGATAAGAAGCCGGCGCAAAAGAAAAAGCCTGCACCGGCTGAAAAAGTCGTTGCCGTAACCAAAGAATCCATTATGAAGAAAAAGGAGGATACTTAATGCCCAAGAAAAAAACGATCCCGCCCCCTGATGATTTCTCCTCAGAGTTCATGGAAACCGAATCCGCCAAAGAACTTTCTGAGCAGCAGGTGGAGGCCGCCGGCAGCGACAACACGGAAACTCCGCTGGCAGGACCCCCGGAAGTTGATCTCGGCTCCGGCGATGTGAGCGGCACAGCAGATGTTGAGGAAAACGAGCTGGATGCCGAAAACACCGCTGATGCCGCAGAGACTGTCCCTGTTTCCGATGAAAAGGCTGAGGACCCGGAGTACGACAGCATTTTGCAGGAGCTGAACAGCAGCACTCCGGCACCCCTTGACAGCAGCGGCGAAAATGCTCTGGATGCGCTTTTGCTGGAAGGAAATGTGGAAAATGCTCCGCCCGCTGAAGATGAAACGGAATCCGCAGATGGGGAAGCTGCTCCGCAGCCTGCTGCACCTCCCGCACCTGCCGGACGCCGTGACTCCTACATTCTGACCGTTGATGCAAAAGACCGTATCGAAACGGAAGAAGAACGCCGTGAGGTCATCTGGCATGAGATCAAGACCTCGCATATTGCCGGTCGTATTTTGACCGGAACGTTGGACGGCGTGGAGCAGACCCCTTCCGGCCGTACTATCGTTGTCGTTGACTACAAGGGTTATCGCATTGCGATCCCGCTGAAAGAAATGATGCTCTATTCCGGGCCCGTTCCGTATGGGGCGAAATACAAGCCGTTTATGGAGCGGATGAACAGTATCCTTGCAACCATGCTCACCGCGGAGATCGATTTCATCGTCCGGGGTCTGGATAACACCGCCCGCAGCGTTGTGGCAAGCCGCAAGGCCGCCATGCTCCGTAAGCGTCAGACCTTCTATCTGGACACCAACGAAGATGGCGTCCCCATGATCTATGAAGGGCGCGTCGTACAGGCGCGCGTCATTGGCGTTGCGGAAAAAGTCCTGCGAGTAGAAGTGTTCGGCGTGGAGTGTACGATTTTCGCCCGTGATCTGTCTGCCGCATGGTTCGGTGACGCCCGCGAGTATTACAGCGTCGGCGACCGTGTTCTTGTCCGTGTGCTCACCATTGACCGCGACGACATCAACCATATTTCCATCACAGCAGATATCCGCAGCGTTTCGTCCGCCGCCAACCAGAGCAATCTGGATAAATGCGTCCTGCAGGGCAAATATGCCGGCAGAGTGACCGATGTGCGGCACGGCGTTGTGTTCATCCGGCTCAACAACGGTGTCAACGCGGTTGCCCACACCTGCTATGACCGGCGAATGCCCGGAAAAAAAGACGACGTCAGCTTTGCCGTTACCCGTCTGGATGAGGAACGCGGCATCGCCGTCGGCATCATCACCAGAATCATCAAACAGAATTTGTAAAAAAGGAGAGGCCACCATGAAGAGCTTATCAAAGCTGGCCCTTTGCCTGCTGCTTGCCATGTCGCTGACGGTCAGCGCCTTTGCCGCTCAGGTTCCCGATTCATTGGTAGCGGAAAACCTGAACGGCCAGCAGCGGCTTGTAAAAACCTACACGCTTTCCCCGGAGGTTGACCCAGATGAGCTGAAGGAAGAGGACTTTTCCTACGACGGCTATCTTTATACCTGGGCCTATACCACCAAGGTGGAACACCCGTATCTGGAAAGCAAAACTGTAACGGAAACCGTCACAGTCAACACCGCCAAAAATGACCTTGCGCAGATCCTCGCAGAGCTTTCGCCCAGTATGCCCTATGAAAAAGACGGCTTCTCCGGCGAGTTGGCGCTGGATCATACCACGCTTTCCACAGAGGCGTCCGGCTACACCACCAAATACAGCAAAACCACCGAGACGAAGGTAATCGGCAATCTGGACCGCAACGACATGTCTTATGTGCCGGCCACGACCGTCAAAAATGGGAAAACGCTCACCCTTGCCAATGTGGAATGGCAGGTCACCGGCACGGCGCTCGTCGGCGAGGCGCTGGTTCCCGCCCAGTATCAGGCGGTCGCCACCTATTCCGCCTCCAGCAGCTATCAGGCTGCCACAGGCTATGTCACCACGGCGGAATATCACGGAACCGTTACTTCGGAAGGCGTGGACAGCATCACTTATACCGTGGTTTACACCGGAAGTGAGATCGTCCCCGTAAAAACACATATCTGGGATAACGGCAGCCTTGCCGCTCCGCTGCTGATCATCGCTGCCGTGCTGCTCTGCGCGGGCATCGCCGCCGCTGCACTCATCCTGATGCGCCGCCGCAAAAATGTCTATGTGTATGTTCCGGACAGCAAGCCCCGAGAGTACCGGCTGATTGCAAAGTTCCGTGTGGAGCCTGACAGCGAGGTTCCCGCTATCGATGCAGGCTCTCTCACACTGAATCCGGGAGATACCGTCGCGGTTGAGGTGAAAAAATCCCTTGCCAGGCATCTGGCTGGGCGCGAGTTCACCGTTTCTTTCCCGCAGAGTGACCATACTTACACGATCCAAGCCAGCAAGCACAATGACTGGCATGAATTTACCGTTCCCGCTGAAGAAGAACAGGAGGCTCCCGTATGAAGAAGTTTTTCTCATTGACTTTGACTCTGGCTGCCATGCTTTCTGCGATGGCGGTCAGCGCACAGGCTGCCGATTATTCCTTTGAAACCGATGGCACCCCGGAATACTATCCCTCCTCTTCCTATGAGGACGTCTACGGCTCCCGCTACAATTACGGTGGAAAAAATGTGGTGGACTACCAGATCCCCGAGCTGGAGTACGGGCAGCTCAGCACCACCCAAACCGGGGTGATGGAGAAAATCATGCTGCCCGGTCTTCAGGGCATCTCTGCATCCGGCGGCGGCATTTACGGAATTTCTTCCGGCGGCGGGACCGTGGAGATCCCCGGTTTTCTGCAGGGCGGCTCCACAGCTACTCCTGCGACGCCCGCTTTCACGGAGCTGACACAGGATTTTCTGCTCTCCAACGGCGCCGTCGGAAAGATCTCCATTCCTGCCATCGGAGTTAAGAATTACTATCTCTGGGAAGGTGAAACGACTGCCAGCATGAAAAAGGGGCTGGGGCATTTCACCAGTACCAGCGTCTGGAACGGCAATGTGGCTGTCTGCGGGCATAATCGCGGCGCCAAATATGTGATCGGCAGCATCAAGGATCTCGATGTGGGCGATAAAATCACCTATACCACATCCATGGGTACCCGCACCTATCTGGTGGAGACTGTGACCAAAATCAGCAGCAGCGATTGGAGCTATTTGTCCTCTACCGCGGATAACCGAATGACTCTCCTTACCTGCGTTGCCGGAGATTCCAGTCAGCGCTGGTGTGTGCAGGCTGTTCAGGCCTCTTAAAAATCTTTTGTTGAAAAAGCCGCTTTATGATCGTAAAGGAATAGTAGATCAAAAATAAGGAGGCTTTTCCATGAAGAAGCAGATCCTCACGATGTTTACGGGCCTTTTTATCGGCGCTATTATCACAGGCGGAGCTTCCGCCTATGCTGCGGGAATCCTCGCTGAACGCAGCAACCATCGTATTTTTGTCGATGGGCAGGAGGTGCAAATGGAAGCGTATGGTATTGCTGGACACAACTATGTGAAACTCCGCGACATTGGCAAAGCGGTCGGCTTCAATGTGTTCTGGGATGCGGACAGCGGATGTGTGCAAATTGAAACCGGTGCACCTTACTCCGGCGAGGCTCCCTCCGCTGAAGCTGTTCCGCCTGCTGCTGCGCCTTCTGATGTGGATGCTGCAAAGCAGGATATTGTAGCTCGCACCAACGCCCTCCGTGCGGAGCGAGGCATCGCAGCTTTGACGGCCGACGATCAACTGATGCGGGCCGCGCAGGTGCGGGCCGATGAAATGGCTGCCACAGGTGCCTATTCTCATACCAGACCAGACGGCAGGAAGTATTACACCGTTACGGACTGCAGGCAGGTTGGGGAAAATATCCACCAGATCCCGCTGCTCTATCTTGCGCAGCAAAAAACCGCGCTTGCGGAAACGCTCGTATATTCATGGTCAAAATCCGCAGGACACATGGAAAACATGACCGATGAAAGCTATGCGGCTATCGGCGTCGGCCTTGCACGAGGGACTGACGCCAACGGCTTGGAGTGCTGGTACTGTGTCCAACTATTTCTTCGCAGCGGATACAGCATTTCGGCGGTGGACAAGCCGGCAACGAAGTAAATTCTGTTATCCTATATCACGAATCAGACCGGGGAGCCTCGGTCTGATTTTTTCTTGTGCAATTTTGCAAGGAGGTAGCTCATTGAAAAAACTAAGAACCAGGCTCGTCTCGGCGTTTCTCGTTATCATGACGCTGTTGACGCTGCTCCCGACTTCCGCGCTGGCCGCGTCCGGCAGCGGAACGGGCATCAAGCCCACCGACAATACCAATTACTGGACAACACGACTGCTCCATGACGGTACGCCTTACAGCTACAAGCCCCCGATGGCGGCAGGCAAGCTGCTGTACTGCCTTGACCGCGGCTACGGCTACCGCTGGGGCACTGCCAGCTTTCTGAACAGCTACACCTATACCTCCTTTTTGCTTCTCGTTCTGTATATCATTTGCACCAAAAAACAAATAATATTTCCCGTTAGCCTGAATTACCGATGGAGCCCAGAGAGCATATTTTGCCCATTTTACATTTTTTATCGACAAGACTTCCGGATGCTTAACCCAATGAACCAGATCCTTGGAAGAAAAAGCATCAAAATGCGTCTGAAGATTATACTCCTGATTGATTGCATCTGTCTCTCGTTTTAAATCCTGACCGTATTTTTCAACATCTTCACCATATAGTAAAGAAAGAGTAGGATATACCCAGAATGTATCTCCATATATAATACCTTCCGGATCGGCATACCAGCCAGCAAATATCGGATTTCCGTTTTTCTTATCTCCCTTATTTTGTGATGATACTATACCTGGCAAACATAAAAACAGTACAGCAGCGTAAAAAAATCGTTTTAAAATCATAGATTATCCAATCATACTTTATAAATTATACATGCCTGATTAAAAAACAGGACTATCATGACTATCTGAAGGAATACTATTTTCTACCTCAGGCCAACCATCTTTCCATTGTAACGGATCGAGCATCAATACCCGACCTTCAGGATCGGCAACTTTTACAGCATGATAAAACAGCCAGTCCTGTCCTTTTTTATCAGTTATAACCTCTGAATTGTGCCCCGTTCCAACAAAATTAGTACTACCCTTGATTAATATTTCGTGCTGATTGTCAAGCATTGACCGGCCTTCTTTATTCCAATAGGGTCCCATCAAAGACTCAGACCTTCCAACTACCGTCGTATAAGTACTTTTCAACCCCTCGCAACAACGACCGATTGAAGCAAACAAATAATAATATTTTCCCCTTTTATGGATATAAGTACCTTCGTACGCATCACCTGCAACTCGTAACGGGCGGGTATTTTCTTTCAAAGACAATCCATCATCCGATAACTCTACAGCATAAATTCCATGAAAACTTCCAAAAAACAAGTATTTTTTGCCTCCATCTTCTATGTAAAAAGGATCGATACTATTTCTGACTCCTATTTCATTACTTCGAAAAAGCATCCCATGATCTTCGAACGGTCCTTGAGGAGAATCAGAAGTAGCAACTCCAATTCCACAAGTCCACTCGCCACCCCATGTAGACATTGAGTAATACAAGACATATTTTCCATCAATCAGATTGATATCGGGTGCCCAAAGGCTTCCATTTGGTACAAAATGCGGACGTGTATTATCAGTGAAGGCAGTTCCCTGAAAACTCCAGTCGACTAAGTTTGTAGAACGATAAATCGGCAGATTACGGATATTCTCCGTAGCATAAAGCCAGAAAGTTCCATCAGAGGCACGAATTACGGTAGGATCAGGCAAACTTTCATCTATTATCGGATTGTGATATCTATTTTGTGCCACTCCCCCATATGCCACAAAAGACAAAACAATAGATGCCCATATTTTTGTTTTCATAATAATAAAATTATAAAATAAGGATCAACAGCATAAAAAGAGATATTTACACTCCTTTTATGCTGTTGTATTAACAACTCTTTTACAAAGATGAGGAAAAGAAACGAGCCTGACACGCAAAAATTATTCAGAAAAGAAAAAAATCTAACCTTTCATTGAAAATTTTATTACATGTCACTTTTAAAGCAATAGTTTCCAGAGCCTAATTCAATTATCCAATTATCCCCTTCACACTGTATACTATGAGCTTTTGCCATTTCTGGTTTTTCGGGATGTAGAGATAAAGGAATATACAATGTTGCAGAACAGTTAGCAGGAATAGCTACATTCCACGAAAAACGTCCTTCAGTTCGAGTCCAGTTGCTAACAATTTTACCAGATACAGACTGATAAGAAGCATTGACATAGTCCAGTCCGTCCGGGAAACATGGCTTCATCTCAATATGACGGAATCCAACAGATTCTTTTGAATTTTTTATGCCTGCAAGGTTTTCATAATACCATATCAGCAAGTCACCTAGAAGCATAACATGATTGGCCGAGTTCATATCAGGTGCTGCTGTGTCTCCATTCCATAATTCCCAAATTGTAGTGGCTCCTTTTTCAATCATATATCCCCAGCTAGGATAGTCTGTATTAGTCACAATTTTATAAGCAAGATCTTCTCGACCATGTTCTGTCAGTCCCCTCATTAAATGCTGTATTCCTACAACTCCTGTGCTGACATGCCCTTTACAATCTTTTTCAGTTTTTTCGACGACATTACTAAAAACACGTTTTTCGTAACCATCCGGTACTAACCCATAACGAAGAGACAACAAATTTCCCGTAACTGAATTATTTCCATACTGGGCAGTTTCATAATTGAAAAAGCGTTTATTATATGCTTTCTTCAAGGCCTCAGCATGTGTCTTATAATTGTCAATATCTTCCGAATGACCTGATATCCGAGCAAAATCAATCATTTTATACAACAATCCATAAAATGTAGTACTACCTAAAATCGCCCCATCAGTTTTTCTCATCGGATCTTGAGAGTGAATCAATTCCGGAGCTTCTGGAGGCATACACCAGACGCCCCACTCATCACGAACCACAAGTCCGTCTTTCATTGAGTTCTTGTAAATATACTCTACCCAGCGCTTCATCGAATCATAATGTTTTACGATAGCAGTAGCATCTCCATAATGACGATACAGCATTTCGGCTGCTAAGATATAAACAGACGGCCATGTCACATCTCCTGCATAAATAGTCCAAAAACGAGGAGATACGGCTGAAATTACACCATCCTCACGTTGGGATTCTTCTATGTCCTGCAACCATTTGCGGTATAACAACGCATTATCAAATACAAAACTTTCTCCCCAGCAGCCGGTTGCACGATCACCAAGCCATCCATGGCGTTCATCCCGTTGAGGACAGTCTGTCGGCATATTATGATAGTTTCCTCTAATGCCCCAATAAGCATTTTTGAAAATCTGATTGATAATAAAATCTGAAGTTTCGAAATGTCCTGTCTGCTGCATTCTGTCATACATAACCTCACCAACAAAATCTTTGATATCAAGATCTCCTTCAACACCATCGATTTCAACATAGCGGAAACCATGATAAACAAAAACTGGTGCCCAAGAAAAATAGCCATCAACAGAAGGAGTAAAAATATCGGTAGCTTTCGCCGAACGTAAATTAGCTACATACAATGTACTATCAGGATTAATGATTTCAGCAAAACGCATAACAACTTTTTGCCCTGCTTTTCCTTTAAAAGATGCTTTCAGTCTGCCTACCATATTCTGTCCCATATCTATCAAGACTTTTCCTGATGCCAGTCGGGTAACCGATGACGGATGAATGCGTTCCATAATGGCAACTGACGGAGATGGCTGGGCTAACAATCGTTTGCATGGAACGGACATTATATCCACGTTCTTCCATGTAGAATCATCATATCCGCCCAAGTTCCACCCGGGCAATTCTTTCTTCATATCATACTCTTCTCCATCGAACTCATTATTTGCGACAATAGGTCCTTTCGATGTAACTTTCCAGGTTTCATCCGAAGCTATGATTTTCTTGCTACCATCAGTGTATTCTATTTCTAGTTGCGCCAATAAACGAGGCAGACCAAATCCTTCCATTCCACTTCCTCTCACCCAAAAATATCGTCCATTACCGAGGATAACTCCTAAGGCATTATCCCCTTCCTGCAATAAATCAGTAACATCATATGTATTATAATATACTGTTTCAGAATAAAATGTAATGGAAGGAGTAAGTAAATCTTCACTCACACTTTTCCCATTCAGAAAAGCCTGATAATATCCTAATCCACTAATATAAAGCGTTGCACGATCGATATGAGACGAAGCCTGAAAGTCTTTTCGCAAATATCTGGCAGCCAACCGTGTATGAAGTTCCGTCTGTGACTCTCCTGAATTTGACATTGCATTTTCACCAATCCATTTAGCATGCCAGTCTTCGGCATGCAACATTCCAGTAGAAAATCGTTGAATCGCACTCCAACTACTCATTCCATGATTTGTCTGCACACGAACTCTCCAATAATATTCTTCGCATGACTGCATTGGCAATCCTTCATACTCAATCTGCATTTTATCCGATTGAACCAAACCTGATTTCCAAATAAGATTATCACCACGTTTAAGGTCACGCAAATCAGCAGCTAACTGAATTTCGTACCCCATTTGTTTTACATCTTTTACATCAGATGCCAGCTGCCATGAAAAATGAGGATTTTTAAGATCT
>OIWS01001379.1_pt1 | contig 24530 bp, 21 predicted proteins | sample 1587611 | NCBI WGS metagenome assembly OIWS01 (sample SAMEA3888919, study PRJEB22519) | human gut metagenome | biome: human gut; feature: human-associated habitat; material: faeces | place: Denmark | collected 2010 | reverse complement strand
AGTCGATGCAGATGCAGGTCAGCTTCTGCCCATCTGCCATCAGGGTGGTGCTGTGGCTTTCCAGATAGGTCTGAAAGCGGTAAATATCCTCCACCGTCAGGGATACGATGGTGCTGTGCCCATCGGTGCGGTAGAAGATGACCGGACCTGTCAGGTACCGCTTTCCTGCCAGCTTGAGGACCTGCGCCGGATTGTAGCTGATAAACAACGGCGCACCCTTCACGGAAATCAGGGCATCGTCCTCGTCAAAATAAGGCAGAATGGAAGGGGCATCCTCCTCCACGATAATGGTCAGTTCCATGTTCGGGCCGATGGCGGCAAGGTAGACATTCTCGCTTGCCATTTCGGTCAGGCAGGATGCCGCCTGTTTCAGCATGGTCAGGATGTTCACGTCCACCGTGATCTGCGGAGCGTGAGTTGCGGAGTGAAAAGGAATCGTGTTGTTCATAGGCGTTACCTCCAAATTTTTGCAAACAAAAAAGACCCAATCGGGTCTTGCATTACGAATCAGCGTTCGTTGTGGCGCTGCTGCTTTTTCTGCCACGCATCCAGAAGCTGGATGATCTTCTCCTCCATCTGTTTGGGCGTGTAGCTGCGGGGAAAATACTTCCGCAGGGTCTCGTTTTTGATAGTTACGGTATCCTGCTCACTCTTCTTTTCCTGCCCCAAAATATCAAACGCCTTTTCATAGGTGAACTCACCACACTGCGCCATCTTCTTTAGTTGCTGAGCCTGCGATACAGATGGGGCATTTTGGGTACCATCCATGGCTTCTAAAAATTCCCGCTGTTGGCTTTCGTCCAAATAGGACAGTTCCACAGCGGGATTAAAGGAGATCTTCTTTTCGTCTACCATGTCCAGCAGTTCGGGGATAAGGTTGGTCAGACGGATGAAGCGGCGAATAGTATCTTTACTTACCCCAGCATCATCGCCTACTTTTTCAACAGACAACTTCTGCGCAACTTGCGTAGAAGTTAAATCTGACCTAGCACCTTGATTTTTTATTGCGTCCAGCTTCATTTTGTAGGCAAAAGCCCTCTCACTGGGCAGGATGTGTTCACGTTGGAGATTGCTGTCCACCATCAATATCACAGCAGCATCGTCCGACATCTGCCGCACGATAACCGGCAGAGTATCCAGCCCGGCAAGTTTAGTAGCATACTGACGGCGGTGCCCGGAGATGATCTCATAGCCGTCACCGTCCGGACGTGGGCGGGCGATGAGCGGCGTCAACACGCCGTACTGCGAGATGCTTTTGACGGCATTCTCCATCTCTTCGTCATCCTGCACCCGGAATGGATGGTCTTTGAAAGGAAACAGCTCTTCAACCAGAATCTGCTGCACCTGTTCCCGCTGCTCTGCCTGCCGGGATTCTTCGGTGGAGAAGATGTCATCTGCTCCTTTCAGTGACACGTTTAAGCTGCCTTTCGGCATTCGCCATCACCTCCCCCGTCAGAGATTGGTAGGCTTCTGCCACCTTGCCTTTGGGGTCGTGCTGGAAAATGCTTTTGCCCACGGCACTGATTTCCGCAGCGCGGACAGACCGGGGAATGGTCTGGTCGAACACCTTGATCTTGCTGCCGTAAGCACCCCGAATCAGATTGTCGATCTGCTGTCCATAGTTGGTGCGGCTGTCGGTCATAGTCAGCAGGATGCCCTCAATTTTCAGTTTGGGGTTGATCTGCCGCCGAACCTTCTGCACGGTCTGCAAAAGCTGTTCCAAGCCCTTCGCAGACAGGTACTGCGCCTGCACCGGAATCAGGGTGGTGTCGGCTGCTGCCAGTGCATTGACGGTCAGCATCCCAAGGGAAGGAGTGCAGTCCAGCAGAATAAAATCATACTCATGCTTTGCGCCTTCCAGCACCTGTTTCAGCATCTTCTCCCGGTTCATGCAGTTGACAAGGGAAACTTCCAGCCCTGCCAGTTCAATGTTTGCCGGAATCAGGTCAACGCCCTCTGCGTGGTGCAGAATGCCCTCGCCGGGCTGGATGGGCTGGTCGTTTATGGCTTTCTGCATCAGGGTGGAAAGGGTGGTGGGCAGTTCATCGGGCTGCTGCCAGCCCATGCTGATGGTCAAGCTGCCCTGCGGGTCAGCGTCCACCAACAGGACTTTCTTACCTTCCATCGCCAGCCCAATGCCAAGATTTTCACAGGTGGTGGTCTTGCCAGTGCCGCCTTTCTGGTTGACGATGGCTACCGTGGTTGCTTTCTTTGAAATTTTCATCACCTCCGCATCGCTAAGTCGTGGTTGGTTTGGTTCTGGTAGGAAAGCTGCATCGTGGTGGGTGCGTTGTACAGAGAAGCGAGCAGATATTGTTTCATGTTTCGGATCGGGCTGCTGTTCTCTGCAAGGCACTTCAGCACAAAACGGATATGATCAGCATTCAGCTTCATAAACCGGCTGCGTACCACTTCGGCGGGCTTATCGTCCCCGGCAATGCGCAGCAGCTTGCGGTTGGTAGCGCAGGTGTCCACCAACAAATCTACGATCTGATAGATGGTGTCCTCATCATCCAGGCAGAGCCGGAGCAGAAGGTCTATCTCCAAAGACTGAGAAAAATATTCTTCCAGTTGGGTGCGTTTGCTCATCCCATCCGCTTCTTCAGAATAGAATGGATCAGTCTCACTCATTTCAGTATCATTCTCTTTAGTCTTATTACATCGTGATTTTGAAGGGTCTTGACTTGCGTTTTTGAAGCCTCCAGAATCGTGAAAATCACGATTCTGGAATATTGATTTTGACGATTCTGCCGAAAAGTTCTTCACATATACCAAACTTGGCTTTCCCAGACCTCTGCGTTTTCGTTCAATCAGACCAAACTTTTCGAGTTCCCGGAGCAGCTTGGTCGCTTTGTTGTCTGCGCAACACAACGCCCTCTTGACATCCTCTATCGAGAAGATAATGAACACCCGGTTCTGCTCGTCCAGCCAGCCGTTTTTCACGGACAGGCTCATGCGGTCAAGCAGGATACCGTACAGGGTCTTGGCATCGGTTGACAGGCTCTGGAACCGTGGCTCCTGAAACAGAGCCTTTGGAATGCGGTAGAAGGAGAACAGCTCTCCGGCTTGTCCGTAGAAGTAGTCAAGGGTCATGTGGCTTTTTCAACGTTTTACTCCAGCTTGTATTCAAAAAATCGACCGCCTTTCATTTGAAAATAAAAAGCGCACTCTTTTCTTATTGAAAAGTGGTGCGCTATGTAATATAATGGCTGTATAATTTAGCTATCCAAAAGATAGTCGATGAGATATTCTTTCGGAATCATGAAAGATCGTCCGACTTTCAGGCAGCGAATTCTATGTTGATGGATTCTTCTGATGATGGCAGTCTGGCTTTTGAAACCGAGTAAAGTTGTTGCTTCTTCGACAGACAGCACATCAGGATAGTTCACAAATAATTTTTTATAATACTCTTTTGCTTGATTTTGATTCATTATCCTTGACTTTCCTTTCGTTTTGTGCCTAAGCAGAGGAGCGTTTTGCCCTGCATCCCTCCTGAACATCCCTCTAATTTCCATTTGGGCGGTCCAAACCGAAAAAACAGAGTAGGGGGAAAACGCATCGAAAAATCGTGGATATTCCAAATTATTGTTCGTTGAGGCGTGAATTTTGCCTTTGCACAGTGGGAACCAGATATCACTAGATATCACTGGATGACACCAGATGGAAGATGAGGACAAAAACTCAAAATCCCTTGTGCTAATAACACGTGTGGGTTCGACCCCCACCACCGGCATAGTGAAAGCAGTCTGAGATGAAAATTTCGGGCTGCTTTTCTTTTTAATTTTTCCCTTGTCCATCAGGAACGCCGGGAACTGAAATGCTGCAAAATTCAGCGGCGGGGCTGACTGTTTTAACTACTGTTTAAGACTTTGTGCTTTTCTGTTCATAAACTTCTGGTATCCTGTACACAACGAAACGAGAAAGAGGGAGCCTTATGAACGCCGAACTCACCTTCCTGACCGCCCTGCAATCCCTGCACAGCCCCATGCTGGATGGAAGCATGGGCTTTATTACCCGTCTGGGAGACTCCGGTATTCTCTGGGTGACGCTGACAGCGCTGCTGCTGGTGTTCCGCAAAACGCGGCGGGTCGGCTGCGTGCTGGCAGCGGCGCTCCTCATCGACGCTGTCCTCTGCAATCTTCTTCTCAAGCCGCTGGTGGCCCGCGTCCGTCCATGCGACATCCTCACGGAGGTACAGCTGCTTATCCCGCACCCGGACGATTTCTCCTTCCCTTCGGGCCATACGGCGGCGTCCTTCGCCTCGGTGACAGCCCTCTGGCTGGCCGGGAAAAAGCAGTGGGCGATGGCGGCTCTGCCGGTAGGTGTTCTCATCGCATTCTCGCGGATGTACCTCTGTGTCCATTACCCGACGGATATTCTGGGTGGTGTCATTTTGGGAGCTGCCTGTGGATGGGCGGGAGCATGGCTCGTAAAGAAAGCAGAGCGACGAATGGCCATCCCGCGGAGCTAAAAAAGAAGAAGAGACCGCTGTGCAGCAGCTTGCTGTACTGTGGTCTCTTTTGTTATGAGGCAGATCCGCTTATCTGAGGAAACATCCCGGTTTTCCGCAAAAGCTCAAAAGACATGCAGGCAACTCAATGCATCCCCAAAAATTTGGCCTCGAAAAAAGAAAAGCACCGTACTTCATACGAAGTACAGTGCTTTTTTGGTGGAGAATAGCGGGATCGAACCGCTGACCTCTTGCATGCCATGCAAGCGCTCTCCCAGCTGAGCTAATCCCCCATAGCTGGCGTGTCATTCCTGACGACGCATATTATTATACCAGCCAAAAGGAGAGTTGTCAATAACTTTTTTATTTTTTGTGAGCGACGCTGCGGCGGGTGCTGCGCTTGTAGTAGAACAGGTACTGCTGTACGATGCCAGCCTGCTGACCATAGGAAGGAAAAGGGTCGCGGCCGCCGAATTCCTCATCAATGAGTCGCTGTATCCAAACATCAATGGGAGCCATCGCGGTACGGCCATAGCCAAAGAGGCAGACGCAGTTTGCTACCTTTTTGCCGACGCCGTCCAGCTCGAGGAGGCGGGAAAAGAGAGCGTCGTCGGGCAGCGCTGCCAGAGCACCGAGGTCGAGTGTGCCGCTGGAAGCCTGTGCGGCAGCGTTCTGGATGTAACGGGTGCGGTAGCCCAGACCACAGCCCATCAGCTGCGCTCCAGAGAGGCCGCAGAGCTGCTGCGGGGTGGGGAAGAGGAAGACTTCATCGCCTTCGGCACTGAGCGGTTCGCCGCAGCACCGGGCAAGGCGTTCTACGGCGGTGCGGATGGCCGGAATGCTCTTGCGCTGGGAGATAAGAAAGGTGATGAGCATTTCCCATGGGTCCTGATGCAGGATTCGGATGCCCTGCCCAAATTCGAGCGATTTGTCCAGATAGCTGCTCTGTCCCGCCAAGCTGCACCGCAGCGCGGCATAGTTCCGGCCCAAATCAAAGTAGTTGGCCCAGCACTCCCAATCTGAGCCATACCATGCAGCGTCGTATTGCCCAGCGCCCAGCGGAGTCAGATAAAGGAGTGCGCCGCCGGAAAGAAAACGGTAGCGCCCGTCGGCCAGTTTCTGCGGCCGGAAGCACTGGCCGCTTTCGATGATTTTGTCGAGGTCAAAGTCGTCCTGGATGGTGACGAGCTGATGGGTAAGGGGAACGGTATGCATGGAAAACTCCTTTTTGGAAAAATTGTGGCGATGCCCGATTCGAGGTGGAAACTGATTTCTATCCGTACCCTTTGCGGGGAGGGCAACCTTGATGCTGAAAAGACCGGCGTGGTTGTGACAATTTCTATCTGCGCCCTCGGTGAAGAGGACGTCTTGGTTACGCCTTTGAGAACCGCGATATGATTATTATGTTATTCTATCCACACCCCTCAAATAGGAGCGACTTCAAGTCGAAGAATGCACCGGGGAACACAAACTGATTTCAACCAACGTCTTTAAGAGACGGAATTGTAGGTCAAAATACTCAGTTCCTTAGAGAGCGCATGGCAACAACTTAATAAGAGTTTACCATATTTTTGTGTCGATTTCTACCTGCGCCCTCCGCGAGGAGGGCGACTGCGTGATGGCGTTTTCCAGTGGGGTTATGCGGTATTTCTATCCACGCCCTCCGCGAGGAAGGCGACGTGAGAACATCCAGTGCGAAGCCAAACTTCTTGCCATTTCTATCCACGCCCTCCGCGAGGAGGGCGACGGTGCGGTGCGGCTTGCTTCCACCTACCCGATATGATTTCTATCCACGCCCTCCGCGAGGAGGGCGACCTGGACAGCGACATTGCGCAGATCATTTACAAAATTTCTATCCACGCCCTCCGCGAGGAGGGCGACCGTGTTCGTGTCGCCGGAGAGTTCCCCCGGCAGGAATTTCTATCCACGCCCTCCGCGAGGAGGGCGACGCTCTCCAACCGTCTTTGGCTGGGGCGTCTTTTTATTTCTATCCACGCCCTCCGCGAGGAGGGCGACGCCTATGAGCCGTTCCATCTGCGCGAGAAGATCGAAATTTCTATCCACGCCCTCCGCGAGGAGGGCGACTCGAGCACGACCTTCTCGTGAGAATCGTCCAGAAATTTCTATCCACGCCCTCCGCGAGGAGGGCGACGTGACGCGCAGGGTGCCGTTGACCTTGACGCTGTATTTCTATCCACGCCCTCCGCGAGGAGGGCGACCCATTCTCCGCAGTGCGGTTCTGGCTGCAAAAGGTATTTCTATCCACGCCCTCCGCGAGGAGGGCGACCCTCGCCGCTTGCGCCGCGCTCCACGCTGACGCGATTTCTATCCACGCCCTCCGCGAGGAGGGCGACTCCAGCCCGTTTTTCAAGGGGAAAATTGCTGTCTTAATTTCTATCCACGCCCTCCGCGAGGAGGGCGACGTTGTCATACGGATGATTGCCGCTTGGTCGATTGAATTTCTATCCACGCCCTCCGCGAGGAGGGCGACTTTGGAGTTCGGCCAATGTCTGTGGCGCTTCCGTATTTCTATCCACGCCCTCCGCGAGGAGGGCGACGAGCGGTTCACCTCTTTCTAAAATTATTTTGTATATTTCTATCCACGCCCTCCGCGAGGAGGGCGACCTATCAACCTGGGGAGCGGCGCAATGCGAGGGGATTTCTATCCACGCCCTCCGCGAGGAGGGCGACGGAGAGCCGAGAACGTAGTGACCGCGGACACCCTATTTCTATCCACGCCCTCCGCGAGGAGGGCGACGCATCCGCGTTTCTGCTGTTCTGGAGAGTCAGGAATTTCTATCCACGCCCTCCGCGAGGAGGGCGACGTTTGCGGCAGCCCTCATGCCGGCCACCACAAAGGATTTCTATCCACGCCCTCCGCGAGGAGGGCGACAAAGGTAGGCGGTCACGGATTACAGGTCAGAAGGATTTCTATCCACGCCCTCCGCGAGGAGGGCGACTTTCTTCCGGTGTACTTCGTGCTGGATAGATACAATTTCTATCCACGCCCTCCGCGAGGAGGGCGACATCCTGCGCGGCATCGGCCAGTGGCGCAACAGCGATTTCTATCCACGCCCTCCGCGAGGAGGGCGACTTCTATTTCGATGTCATTTGCAAAGGCTTTTTTGCATTTCTATCCACGCCCTCCGCGAGGAGGGCGACCGAAAACGACACAGGGCCGTGGGCACAGACACAAATTTCTATCCACGCCCTCCGCGAGGAGGGCGACTATCAACGGGCAGTTGCTTTTGCTTGACCTTGTGATTTCTATCCACGCCCTCCGCGAGGAGGGCGACTCGAGGTACAGAGGCTATTGGCCAACGCTTCTGTAATTTCTATCCACGCCCTCCGCGAGGAGGGCGACAATGCAATCACAGCAAAGGAAACACCGCAAAACAATTTCTATCCACGCCCTCCGCGAGGAGGGCGACGAATATCAACCATACATAGAAAGGAAAAATTTATATTTCTATCCACGCCCTCCGCGAGGAGGGCGACCGGGAACTGAGGGCGATCCCCTTGATCTGGCAAAATTTCTATCCACGCCCTCCGCGAGGAGGGCGACCAGCGGCGTTCCGTTCATCCGAAACCCATCAAAATTTCTATCCACGCCCTCCGCGAGGAGGGCGACCGGCTGGCCCGTATGTTGTTGCTGGCGAAACCGATTTCTATCCACGCCCTCCGCGAGGAGGGCGACACCGGGCACAGCTTGATAGCTGGCGATTCTGCAATATTTCTATCCACGCCCTCCGCGAGGAGGGCGACTCGCCACCTCCGGGATTGTGCCTGTGATTTTCGGATTTCTATCCACGCCCTCCGCGAGGAGGGCGACCAGAGCAGCAGCACAAGGCAAGCACCAGAAAAAAATTTCTATCCACGCCCTCCGCGAGGAGGGCGACGTTGCGGCGGACGCGGAGCTGTACGTTGCCGAAAAATTTCTATCCACGCCCTCCGCGAGGAGGGCGACACGACGGTCTGAGCAGAGCCGTCATGTTTCAGCTTATTTCTATCCACGCCCTCCGCGAGGAGGGCGACGGCTTGTCTTGCTTATTTCAGCAGGGCGAATTTATTTCTATCCACGCCCTCCGCGAGGAGGGCGACCACGGCTTCGGGTCCTTGACCCATTTGTGCTGGAAATTTCTATCCACGCCCTCCGCGAGGAGGGCGACGATGATCCTGCCGATGACCGAATCCCGATTGTGGTTATTTCTATCCACGCCCTCCGCGAGGAGGGCGACCTCATGATGTTATGTTCGTCTGTCAGTGCAATTTTATTTCTATCCACGCCCTCCGCGAGGAGGGCGACGCGGGCAGAGAAGGCCGCAGAGGCCGCCCGGGAAATTTCTATCCACGCCCTCCGCGAGGAGGGCGACTATAAAGTTTGGTCGCGCTGCCGGGCATTTTAAGATTTCTATCCACGCCCTCCGCGAGGAGGGCGACCGCAGGGCATCTGCATGGCCCCGTTCCTGACTGGATTTCTATCCACGCCCTCCGCGAGGAGGGCGACTTCAGCTCCCACATGGATGCCAACCGGGCCTTGAATTTCTATCCACGCCCTCCGCGAGGAGGGCGACACGATACAATCGGTGGACAAAACGTCTACACAATCATTTCTATCCACGCCCTCCGCGAGGAGGGCGACGCGACAGGCATTCCAAGTTCAAAAGTATTACGAGATTTCTATCCACGCCCTCCGCGAGGAGGGCGACCTCGGCAGAGGCAGCAGCAAACAGAGCATGGCAAATTTCTATCCACGCCCTCCGCGAGGAGGGCGACAATTCTTTCCAGTGCTCCCAGAGCAGTCGATTGGATTTCTATCCACGCCCTCCGCGAGGAGGGCGACCTTATGTGGCAGGATACGTAACCAAAAAGACATACGATTTCTATCCACGCCCTCCGCGAGGAGGGCGACTCCGGCACAGTAGCAAACTACAGCAAGACAAAGGCTATTTCTATCCACGCCCTCCGCGAGGAGGGCGACTATCAACGGGCAGTTGCTTTTGCTTGACCTTGTGATTTCTATCCACGCCCTCCGCGAGGAGGGCGACTCGAGGTACAGAGGCTATTGGCCAACGCTTCTGTAATTTCTATCCACGCCCTCCGCGAGGAGGGCGACAATGCAATCACAGCAAAGGAAACACCGCAAAACAATTTCTATCCACGCCCTCCGCGAGGAGGGCGACTAGGTGTCCATGCGGTCTCCATGTTCTCTCCCATATTTCTATCCACGCCCTCTGCGAGGAGGGCGACTCGGGCGGATTGCCCGGCGGAGTAAGGCATGGGAATTTCTATCCACGCCCTCTGCGAGGAGGGCGACGCTGGTCGTCCAACCAACCTCATAACCAGACAGCAGATTTCTATCCACGCCCTCTGCGAGGAGGGCGACATAACAGCCATATCATTCACCACCTTTCTAAATAATTTCTATCCACGCCCTCTGCGAGGAGGGCGACTGACAGTTGGGAACATCTTTCCGCATTGCTTCTTATTTCTATCCACGCCCTCTGCGAGGAGGGCGACCGATACACTGCTCATGTCTGCGTAGAGTTCATTATTTCTATCCACGCCCTCTGCGAGGAGGGCGACCGCTGCTTGGTCGATACTAAAGGTGTCTCCCGGGAATTTCTATCCACGCCCTCTGCGAGGAGGGCGACCCGGCACGACCATACCTACCAGCAGGGACTCGAACATTTCTATCCACGCCCTCTGCGAGGAGGGCGACCTGAGTCTGCATCCTAGACATTTGCCACATGGTAATTTCTATCCACGCCCTCTGCGAGGAGGGCGACCAACTGCCAGACCCATGATAAAGCCGTGTTCCGTATTTCTATCCACGCCCTCTGCGAGGAGGGCGACGGCTTCGGTTGGTTTTGCTGTTGCGGTTTCTCTATTTCTATCCACGCCCTCTGCGAGGAGGGCGACTTGATGGCGATGCGCGTACCGCCCAGATACTCCGATTTCTATCCACGCCCTCTGCGAGGAGGGCGACCGAATGGGCGAAAAACCTAGGTCTATATCGTGAAATTTCTATCCACGCCCTCTGCGAGGAGGGCGACAGCAAAAACAGAGACAAAATCTCTATTTTCAAACAAATTATACAACATTCTGCACGAATTTAGAAGAGCCTTGATTTACAACGGGTCAAAGAGCTATCCAAATCATGCAAAATGACACAAAAATCCGGTGCGAAGGTGCCGGAAAAATACTGAGAACTCGCCCTTCGCACCGGGGTGGGAAACTCAGAACAACAGCAGGCCGTCCTGCTCGAAGGGCGGATGAACGCCGATATGCTCCACCTTGCTCTTATAGCTGTTGCCCAGCTGGTAGAAGCGCAGACTGTCCAGCGCAGGGTCGATGAGAGACGTCAGCTCCGCCTTGAGAACGGCATACTGCGCGGCATCCAGCAGACACTCGAACACGGAGTTCTGCACCCGCTGGCCGTGGTCCACACAGCGCTTGGCGACTTTGCGCAGACGTTTGCGCCCGGCAGGAGTTTCGGTATTGACGTCGTAGGTGATAAGGACCAGCATACACATCCCTCACTTCCAGAAAAATGGCGGGTAAAGCTCCATATCGCCCCGCAGGGTGCGGGCCAGAAGCAGAGCCTGCACATAAGGCACGAGGCCCCACGGAAGCTTTTCGTTCAGGAACGGGTGGGTGATAGTCTCCTGCTTGCGGGTCTGCCACCCGCCCAGAAAGGCGCGGCGGCCCTCATCGGTGAGAAGGACGGCCCCGTTCTCCTGCTTCTGGAAATGCTTCGGCGTCATGATTTTCTGGTTGATGCAGGAGAGCACGAAGCGGTCGGCATAAACTGCACGCAGCTCTTCCATGAGGTCGAGGGCGAGGCTCCTGCGCCCGGGCCGGGCGCGGTGGAGAAAGCCGACGTAGGGGTCGAGGCCCACACTCTGAAGAGCCGCCGTGCAGTCGGAGGCCAGAAGCGAATAAGCGAAAGAGAGCAGGGCATTGGTATTGTCCAGCGGCGGGCGGCGGCTCCGACCGGTGAAGGCAAAATCATCGTGCTGCTGCAGGATGAGTGAATCAAAGCAGTCGAAATACCGCTGTGCCGCCTCGCCCTCCAGACCGCGAAGCTGGTCGAGGTCGTCACACTGCTCGATGAGGGGCAGCGCCGCCGCCAGCTGGGCGCTGGTGCGCTTGAGCTGTTCCACCGGCACCCGCTGGGGGTGGTCGCGGGTGGCCCGTTCCAGCACCCAGCGGGCGTTATAGACTTTGCCCAGGATGAAATTGCGCGCATAGAGACAGCTCTCTGCCTCGCTGTCTGCGATGCGGTACTGGGTCTGCCGCAGCAGGACGTTGCCCCGCTCTTCGCCTACGGCCCGGGCCAGAAAGCGGCCCTGCGGGCTGAAAAAGCTCAAATCGACCCCGAGGCTGGCGCATTTACCCATCAAGGCAGGGCTTGCGCCGGGATAGCTGAAGCAGACGATGCCTTCCAGCGTGTGGAGCGGGACCCGGCCAATTTCAGCCTTGTTGCAGAGCAGGACGATGTTCTCCCCCTCGAGGGAAAGGTAGGCGTCCTTGTTGAGGACGTAGAGCGTGTTCAAAAACTTTCTCATGGCGCGGCCTCCTGCATCTCGTCCAGATGGGCGCGGAGATAGGCTTTCGGGTCGGCACGCTGATACAGCACGGGGAGGCAGAGCTCTTTGAGGGAGCAGGCGTTGCAGTGAGTGCCGGGCTTTGACTTGGGGGTATAGCCCCGGGCAAAATAGGCGTGCATCTCATCGGCCATCTTCTGGGTGGTCTGGCGCAGTTCTTCGGTCAGCGGCACGACCTCCCGCCGCCGCGTCTCTTCGTAGAAGAGCGCACCCTCCGGGATGCTGCACACCAGCATCTCTTCCAGCGCCATGGCCTGTGCGCAGAGCTGCAGCCGATCAGCGTCGCTGGCCTTGGCGCGGCCATGCTTGTACTCGACAGGCATGGGCTTCCAAAGCCCTTCCGTGCTTTGCAGGGGGATGCCCTCCGGGTCGGCCCGGAACTCGACGACATCGCAGTTTCCGCTCAGGCCAAGCCGACGGCTGACCACCTGCATCCCTCGGGTGATGAGCAGGCCGCCGCGCCGTTCGGTCTGGTTTGTGTCATGGCAGCGGGCGTGGTCGAGCTGGCCTTCGACGGTGCGGCGGTTCTCCGCCCACTGCTGTTCCAGATGGATGAGCGCCCACTGGCGGCGGCAGAAGCAGAAGTGCTGGATGCCCGACAGGGGCAGCCAGTCGTCTGCGCCGCCCATCAGGACAGCCTCTCGCAGGTGACTCCTTCCGGCAGAGTGTCTGCCACCGTGACGGTGTAGTCGCGGTAGCTGCGGGCGGCGTCCACATCGGGCTTGCGCTGGACGGCGACGGAGTCGAAGAGCTTATAGGCCGGGGCATTGCCCAGCTCAGAATCGTGCTTGAACACGATGAGCTCCCGCACGGCCATCTTGCCCCGGGCAGCGCTGTGGTCGTTCTCGAACATGTTCAGAATGGCAGTCCACAGAAGTTTCAAATCATCCTCGGAGAAGCCGGTGGTCTTCCGGGCGAGGTTGGCCGAAACATAGCCCTCGGCGCGGTAGAGGGCGTAAGGCACGATGTGCTTGCGGCCCATCTCAGTACCCTTCTTCTCGGCATCGGCCTCGGTAGTGATGGCCACGCGGGTGATGGTGACTTCCTGCGGGACGATGGGGTCTACCGAGCGGGCAAAGCTCAGCTGGACGGGGCCGCGCACCTGACCGCAGTTCAGCGCACCCTTGACGAAGGTGGTCATGACAGCACCGAAGGTGCGGATGTCGAAGTAGTTCTCACACATATAGTCCCGCAGCTTGGCATCGATGTCGGGGTCGGCCTTTTTGGCAGCTTTCAGGTCGGGGTCGATGCCCAGCGTGCTGATGGCCTCGGCGTCGCTGCGGTTGAGGGGAACGCCGTCCTTGATGTAGATACGATAGCCTTTTTCGTCCTCTTTCAGGGTCTCGACATAGTTGCGGATCTTCCGCTTGAGGCAGACATCAGTCACCAGACCGTAGCCCGTCTCGGGGTCGATGCGGGGCATATTGCCTGCATCGGGGTCGCCGTTGGGGTTGCCGTTCTCGACGTCGAACAGGATGACGAAATCATAGCGGTTCTTAATGGGCTCAGACATAGTTTATTCCTCCTCATTCTTTTTGGCGTAGCGTTTCTGGGTCTGGTGGTAGTAGCCGATCTCAAAGGCACCCTGCTCCGGCAGGCTGAGCCGCGCCGGGAAGCCTGTCTCGGGCAGCTGGGCCATCAGCTCGGTGAGCTGTTTGTTGAAATGCACCTCGTTGGGGGTGCTCATCTTCTGCAGATGCTTCTGAGCCAGCTTGACCAGCGTAGGGAAGGCCGTTGCCGGGGTGGCACAGGCCGAGTTGAAGTACCGGTCTTTGATGGTGGCGTTGATGCCGGGATTGGCGACGCTCTGGATCGTCTCCAGCACAGAGAAGAGACGCCCCAGAACATAGGGGACATTGCTGCTTTCGTTCAGGCTCACGGTAAATACCTCCTTGTTGAGCTCAGTGGGGTAGTTGCGGAGATAGTAGGCTTTCAGGATAGCGGCGCGGCCCCGGGTGACTTCCCGTTCGGCCCGGATGCGGAGGGTCACGCCGTTGAGCAGAGTGGCGGGGTACGGCCCGCCGGTGAGGATGGCCCGGAGCAGATCGCCCACCAGCTGGGGCGATGGATTTTTGTCCCGGGATTTCTGGTTGACCGTCTCCTGCGCCAGCGCCCAGACCGACAGGTTTTCCCGCTTGTCGAAGGCGGGGCGGGTGATGCTGAGCCGGTCGGCGTGGTCCTGCAGATTTTTGGCAAACTGTCCGAAGCTGCTGTGCAGGAAGAACCGGACGGAGAGCCGGGCCGCGTTGGGCGAGATGCCCAGCACATAGAAGTTCTGATTCGGGTCCAGCTTGTCGTCGAGGAAGGAGACGGGGCGTCCCTGAGAAAGGGCTTTCAGTGCGGCTGCAAGGTCGCTTTCCGAGACGCCGCGCGCCTCGGCACCGCCGCAGAAAAACATCAGCATGGCATTTGAGTAGGCGGGAGCGGCGTTTTCGGCCCAGCAGACGATGGTGGTGTCGCCGATGCGCTGGCAGCAGTTCCGGTCAGCCAGCAGCAGATTGAGGGCCGTGGTGTAGGCGAAAGCTGCGTACTCGCTGACAGGGGCGTTGGCACCCTGCTCATGGCCATAGGAGCAGAAAGCGGGCGCGTTGAAGGAGACCAGTGCCGCACCGGCGGCCTGTGCGCCCATCACACCTTTGATGGCGGGGTGGATGCGGGCGATGCCGGCTTCTTTGCCGGTGATGAGGCAGCGGGCCGTCTCGGCGTCTGCATCGGAGGTGTCAAAGGCAGACTGCCATGCGGTCCGGATGGCGTCATCTGTGGTGGCCAGCCAGTGGGCGCCGTCGGGGGATTCGTAGCCGAACACAAGGTTCGCGTTGTTGTTCAGGTCGGCCCACTGCTCTGCCAGCAGCGGGTGGGTGGGGGCTGTATCCGGTACCCAGCTGTCAAAAAAGGCGAGGATGGCTTTGGCAGCAGGGGAGTCCACGCCGTCGAGCACTTTGTGGTGGAGGGCGGCACAGGCTTCGAAGCACTGGCGGGAGCGCTCGGGCTTGCCCTTCTCGTCTGCGCCCAGCAGATAGGACGTATTGTCGCACAAAAAGTTCGCGGCGACGCCGGAGGCGCGCTTGACCCGGTGGGGGACAGGGAGCTCACGGGGGGCGATGACGGTCTTTTTGCCCTTGGGGACTTCCTGCCGCAGGTCGTTGAGGGCGAGGAGCTGGCCGTCGGGGCCGAGGCGCAGTTCATAGCTGACTTTGAAGCGGCTGTCCCAGCCGGGGGCCTCCACCTTGCCCTGCTTCAAGAGCTGTTCATAATAGGCGGTGAGTGCTTGGAGTATCATGTGAACACCTCCACGTCCCGGCATTCCATCACGCCGTCCACCAGCTTTGCGCGGAAGAACTGGCTGCGGATGTTAGCCGAATCAGAGTAATCGAGGCTGTGGAGCATGAAGCCGAGGTCCTGCGTGACCTTCAGCGCCGGAATGCTGCCGCCCGGCCACTCCCGGAAGTTGGCCGGGAACTCCCGGCACCCGAAACAGGGCTGGTGATAGCACTGACCTTTGCGCAGGCGTCGGCGCAGGATGTCCTGGAACTTGCCGGGATTGTCGCTGGGGGCGGCCTTGTCCGTCAAATCGAAGTGGCACTCGATGACGTAGTGGACGTCCTGCAGGACCATCGCGGCCCGCTGCTGGATGTCCTCCGAGGTGTAGAGCACCGGCGGCGTGCCGCCTTTGGCCGCACTGAGGGCGGCGGAGGACAGCAGGGTGGACTTGACCTCGTTGCGCCGGATGTTGGTGAACCGGATGGGCCGCTGGGTGTATTCCTCGGTGAACGCTTCATCCTCGGGGTCAAGGCCGAAGGGCCTGAGCAGATAGATGCGGTCAACCGTATAACGCAGCCCGGGGTGCCAGTAGATGGCCTCCACAAGGCCCCGCGCAGCGGATGGAGTGATCATGTCGTAGCTCACACGCTCGGTCTTCATTTCCGGACGAGTGAAACAGGCATAGTCGCCCCATACTTCAATGAGCATGGACATCAGCATCGCCTCCTTTCCGGGTGAAGTTGAATTTTCAGACTAAGATGAATATCGGTCATTGAAACCACCTCTTTCTTTTAGAAGTAAAGGCCGATGCCAGTCTCCACATCCATGGCAAGGCCGGTCTTTTCACTGTAGCAGCTGGTGTCGGTGAGGATGGCCGAGCCATCGGGCCGCAGTTCTAGCGCCCCGGCGGCGTCAAGCTTGTCGAACTGGTCCTTATAGCAGGAGACGCTGTAAACGCCCAGCTTCCGCAGCAGCGTCCGGGTAACATGACCGCTGCGCAGCTGTTCACAGAGGGCTGCGCCCTCGCCGACGGGCAGATAGACCGTGTGGGCAGCGTTCTCGATGAGGCGGAATTCCTCCGCCACCTGTGCAAAGGGGAACTGGCAGCCCCGGATGCCCCGGAGAAAGGCATCCAGAATGCAGTGCTTGTCCACGGCGTCGGGGCCGCGCAGGTCGGAAAGCTCGTTGAAGTAGAGCTGAATGGCCCGGGGCGTGTCCAGTGTGTCCTGATGCCGGGCGGTGTAGTCCAGCGCGCTGACGTTCTGCCTGAGCATCTGGGGCGTGGAACACTCGTCCAGCCGGAACCGGTAGACGATGCTTTCCTCTGCGCCCCGCCGCCCCTCGCGGTTGCAGCGCCCGGCAGTCTGTAAGAGCGAGTCAAGACCGCACAGCTCGCGGTAAGCGACGGGAAAATCCACGTCCACGCCCGCCTCGATGAGAGAGGTGGACACCACCCGGCAGGGCAGACCCTCTTTCAGCCGCTGGCGGATGTCGTCCAGCTGACGGCGGCGGTCGGCGGCGCAGAGCAGGGTGGTCAGGCAGTAGCTGCCCTCGGCGGGCAGAGCAGCGTAGAGCTGCTGGGCCGTCTTGCGGCGGTTGACCACGCAGAGCACCTGCGGGTGATTTGCCAGCCGGGCGGCGAACTCCTCCTGCGGCAGGGTGCCGAGGTCTTGCAGTGTGGTGCGCCGGAGCACTTCGTAGAGACGGGCCGCGTCGGGCGTGATCTCCTGCGGGTGGAGCTCCGGCGCAAAGCGCCGGAACAGCGGCTCAAGGGCAGGCTGGGTGGCCGTGCAGAGGACGGCCGTGGAGTGGTAATGCTGGATGAGCTGGGCGATGGCACTGACGCAGGGGGCAAGGTAGTCGCCCGGGAGGGTCTGCGCCTCGTCGAAGATGATGACGCTGTCGGCGATGTTGTGGAGCTTGCGGCAGCGGCTGCTGCGGTTGGCGTAGAGCGACTCGAAGAACTGCACCGCCGTCGTCACCACGACGGGGGCGTCCCAGTTTTCGCTGGCCAGCATCTGGCGGTACTGGGCGGGGGTCAGGTCGTCCTGCTCAACAGTCTTGTACTCGGCGTTGGAGAAGTCGGCCAGAACATTTTCTGCGCCCAGCAAGCCCGAGAAAACGGCGGCGGTCTGGTCGATGATGGACATATAAGGGATGACGTAGATGACCCGCTTCATCTTCTGGGCGGCGGCGTGCTCCAGCGCAAAGGCGAGGGAGGCGAAGGTCTTGCCGCCGCCGGTGGGTACGGTGAGGGTGTAGAGCCCCTGCGGGCCGTGCGCGCCTTTCTCGAGGCAGGCGCGGAGGACGGTGTTGCGCTGGACGCTGACGGGCGAGGGCGATTCGGCACTGAGATAGCGCTGCGCCTGTGCCGAGACGATGTCCCGCAGCGCGGCGATGTCCGTGCCGCTGCCCCGGGGTGCGGCCTTGCCGTCCATGAAGGTCTCGGTGTCGATGAAGTCGGCGTCCACGAGGCAGGAGTAGAGCATCCGGGTAAAGAACGCGAGGCTCAGCGGGTCGGCGCAGGCCCACGCGGGCGGCGTCGAAGCGGGGAGCGTTACTTCCTGCCAGCCGTCGTAGGGGGCTACCGGCTTCTTGCTCCGGCCAAACAGGGTGGCGTCGCCCGGGTCATCGGCGGGGCTCCCGCCGTCGGGCAGGCCGCTGTGGTGTCCGGCCACGGCAAAGGCAGTGTGGAGATGTTGGCGAACCCAGGCCTCCTGCGCCCCGGCGGTGGAGTGGTCCACCTTGGGGCCGCCTTTGAGCCGCAGCTGGAAGGCGTCGCTGTATTTGCCGACGTCGTGGAGCCACGCGGCAAATTCGGCCTCGCTCTGCGCCCCGAAGGGGGCTGCGAAGGAACCGGCCAGTCTGGCAGTGCCGGCGAGATGGTCGTAGACGGTCTGGGTGCGGGTGCCGTCCTCGCTGATGTGGGCAAGACGTGTGGAGTGCTCCATAAAATGACCTCCTGACTCTGGTTTGCAATAAGGATACGCTTTTCAAAAAGCGGCTGTCAACAAAACGCGCTTTTCGACGAAAAATTCTGGGACTTTGCACAAAAAGCAGACGGAAAAATCTGCAATGTGCCAAAGAAGAAAGAAACGAGTCTTTTCTTGTTTTTATGATAATGCAAATACTGTCCAATAAACTGGACTTTTACTGATTTTTCAGGCAGAAATGAAAAGAGAACTGCGTTTGCTGTACTGCGGGAGGAAGACCGCCCATCAGAAAAGAAAAAATGAAGATGTTGTGTACAACAACACCGCATTAAGATGGAATTAAGGCAGGGTTAAGAAAGCCGCAAGAAAAGTGCTGAGTTATTCCATCTGGGAATGGACTTTCGGGAAAATCAAGGCGAATATCCCCCTTTTCATTTGCTGAAATCTGTTGTATTATGAATAACAGACATGGAATCTGAGAAAAAAGCGCCGCGATGAAGCGCAAACAGGAATGATAAGAAAAATAAAGGGCAATAGGGGGAGAGCTACGATGGACGAAAAAGATTACGAGCTGCTGCACGCGCTGGACGAGACGCGCAACATCACCCACGCAGCGGACAAACTGTACATGACCCAGTCGGCACTTTCCAAGCGCATCAAGGCGCTGGAACAGGAGCTGGGGGTGGAGATCGTGCTGCGCTCACGGCAAGGCATCCGCTTCACGCCGGCAGGCGAACAGGTGCTGCTCCACAGCGCCGCCGCCGCCCGCGAGATGGAAAAGATGCGCCGCCAGCTGGCTTCCATCCAGGGCGAAGCCTGCGGCACCCTGCGGGCAGGTATCTCGGTGAACTTCTCCTACTACCGCCTGCCCGAGGTGCTGACCGAGTACCACAAAGCCTACCCGAAGGTACGCCTCGACATCGCTACCGGCCACAGCCGGAACATCTACCAGCAGATGCTGGACTCTTCGCTGGACGTGGCAGTGCTGCGGGGCGAGTATCCGTGGGACGGTACCCAGTTCCTGCTCTCGCAGGAGAATATCTGCCTGATCTGCAGCGAGGAGAACAAGGACAGGCCCATCTCCGATTACCTTTATATCGACCACAGTAGCGACGCCACCATCAGCGCCCAGATGGCCCGCTGGCGCTACGAGAATGGCGTGACCAACGATGCGGGTAATTTTGTGGTGGATAACATCATGGTCTGCCGCGAGATGGTGGAGCGGGGCCTTGGCTGGGCGCTGATGCCGGAAGTGGCGCTGAATAACTTCAAAGGATATGTCAAGCCCTGCACCTTCGAGAACGGTGAGCCCTTCGTCCGGCGCACCTATATTTTCTGCCAGAGAGATGCAGCCGCCCTGCCGCAGGTGCAGCTCTTTATGGACATGCTCAAAAAGCACCGCTGAGAGGAGAAAAACATGGAAACGACTGTTTCGCTGGTCCAGATGCTGGATGCACGGGAGCGCCGGGTGCAGCATCAGCAGGAGCTGTTGGCCCAGTACCACAAGCCGCTCATCTGCTTTACCATGAATATCTGCGGCCCGATAAAGGATTCGCCCCTCATCCGGTGGGGCTTTGCGCGGGGGCGTCAGCTGCTGCGCCAGCAGTTTCTGCGGGCAAAGCTGACGCCGCTGTATCAGAACGCCGTCCGGGAAGTGACCGGCTGCGAGGCGTTCTATGTGCTGGACGCCGACCCGCTGACCATCAAGAAATTTACCACCGACATCGAGGACGCCACCCCGCTGGGGCGGCTGTTCGACATGGACGTCATCCGCCCGGACGGCCTCAAAGTGGACAGAGAAGAGCTAAACCTCGAAGGCCGCCGCTGTCTCATCTGCGGCGGGCCTGCTAAGGTGTGCAGCAGCCGCCGCGTCCATACCGTGGCCGAACTGCAGGAAAAGACGACGGAGATCTTGACCGAGGCCCGGGACGCGCAGGACATTGCCGACGCGGCCCGTCTGGCCGTCCGCGCCCTGCTCTACGAAGTGACCACCACCCCGAAGCCCGGCCTTGTGGACCGGCGTAACAGCGGAAGCCATAAAGACATGGACGTCTTCACCTTCATGGACAGCGCTGCGGCGCTCTACCCCTATTTTGAAGACTGCGCCCAGACGGGCCGCGAGACGGCGGAACAGCCCGCGCCCGAGACGTTCGCGGCCCTGCGGCCTCTGGGCTGTGAGGCCGAGGGCGAGATGCTGGACGTCACCGGCGGCGTCAACACCCACAAGGGCGCGGTCTTTTCGGTGGGCATCGTCTGCGCGGCGCTGGGACGCCTCGACCGCTCCCTCTGGGCCGAAGCAGCCCGCGTTCTGGCGGAAGTATCCGCAATGACGGCGGGCCTGACCGAGAAGGATTTTGCAGGCGTCACTGCCGAGAACGCCGCCACCGTGGGCCAGAAGCTTTATATTCAGTACGGCATCACCGGTGTGCGCGGGCAGGTGGAAGCTGGACTTCCCACGGTGCTGAATGTCGGTCTGCCGGTGCTGGAAGAGGGCCTTGCCAAGGGTTACGACTTCGACCGCACTGGCGGCGGCGCACTGCTGGCCATCCTGGCCAACAGCACCGATACCAACATCATCGCCCGCTCGAGCCGGGAGCGTCAGCTGGCCCTCACCGAAGAGCTGAAAGCCCTTCTCGCCCAGACACCTTACCCGGATAAAGATGTGCTCGCGGCGCTGGATGACCGGTTCATTGCGGAAAATCTCTCGCCCGGCGGCAGTGCCGACCTGCTGGCGCTGACCTGGCTGCTCCATTTTGTTACTACTGAGGGGAATATCAATGAGTGAATATACCATTTCGCAGGTCTATCCGACCGATAAAACCGTTCTGGCCCAAATCGACACACTGCTGTGTCAGGAGGGCATCTGCCGCGACGGCAATCTGGACTACATCTGCGCCATGTTCGACGAGGAATACAATGTCATCGGCACCGGCAGCTGCTTCGGCAACACCCTGCGGTGCTTCGCCGTCAGCAGCGCCCATCAGGGCGAGGGTCTGCTGAACCAGATCATCACCCATCTCATCGAGGTGCAGTGCGCGCGGGGGAATATGCACCTGTTTCTCTACACCAAGGTAAAAAGCTCCAAGTTTTTCGGCGACCTCGGCTTCTACGAGATCGCCCGGGTGGAGGATACCCTTGTCTTCATGGAGAACCGCCGCGACGGCTTCGGGGCTTATCTGCGCGATCTGGAAAAGACCAGGACCGAGGGCAAAAGTGCGGCCCTCGTCATGAATGCGAACCCTTTTACCCTCGGTCATCAGTATCTTGTGGAAAAAGCCGCTGCCGCCTGCGACACGCTCCACCTGTTCGTGGTCAGTGAGGACGCGAGCCTCGTGCCTTTTGCCGTGCGCAGGAAGCTGGTGGAGGCGGGCGTGGCCCATCTGCCGAATGTGGTGCTCCACGACAGCGGCCCCTACATCATCTCGAATGCCACCTTCCCCAGTTACTTCCTGAAGGATGAGGCAGCTGTCATCGACGGCCACGCCCGGCTGGACCTCGCCGTCTTTACGAAAATCGCGGCGGCGCTGAACATCACTGCCCGCTATGTGGGCGAGGAGCCTACCAGTCAGGTGACGGGGCTTTATAACCAGATTATGTGCGAGCAGCTGCCCAAAGCGGGTATCGAGTGTGTCGTTGTACCCCGCAAAGAAGCAAACGGCAAGGCCATCAGTGCTTCCACCGTCCGCCAGTGCCTGCAGAGCGGCGACTGGGATACCCTCGAGACGCTGCTACCCAAGACCAGCCTCGACTATTTCCGCAGCCCGGAGGCAGAGCCGGTGCTGGCACGCATCCGCAATGCGGGCAATGTCGTGCATTACTGAGAAAAACTTCCTCTCTCTTTGTGGTCATGACAACAGAAATAGGACGAAACATCTGTTATAATAGGCCCATCAAGAAAAGGAGAGTGTGGATATGATACGTAAAATCATTCATATAGACGAAGAAAAATGCAATGGCTGTGGTGCCTGTGTCACTGCCTGCCATGAGGGTGCCATCGGCCTCGTGAACGGAAAGGCCAAGCTTATGCGCGACGACTACTGCGACGGCTTCGGCGACTGCCTGCCCGGCTGCCCCACCGGTGCCATCACCTTCGAGGAGCGGGAGGCCGCTGCCTACGATGAGCAGGCTGTGCTGGAAAACAAACAGAAAAAGGCTGCTGCCGCTGCCGAAAAGCCCGTCTTCCACGGTTGCCCGGGCAGCGCCATGCGCCAGTTTGACCGCCAGCAGGCCGCACCGGCTGCAGCTCCTGCCGCCGCCCAGCCCTCGCAGCTGGCCCAGTGGCCCTGCCAGATCAAGCTCGTGCCGGTGAATGCACCCTATTTTGACGGTGCCAAGCTGCTTATCGCCGCCGACTGCACCGCCTACGCCTACGCGAACATCCATCAGGAGTTCATGCGCGGCCATGTTACCCTCATTGGCTGCCCCAAGCTGGATGCCGTGGACTACAGCGAGAAGCTGACCGAGATCATCCGCAATAACGACATCAAGAGCGTTACCGTCCTGCGGATGGAGGTGCCTTGCTGCGGAGGTCTTGAACACGCTGCCGTCACTGCCCTCAAGAACAGCGGCAAGTTCATCCCCTGGAATGTCGTCACCTTTTCGGTGGATGGCCGTATCCTCGACCGGTAAATAATCGCAAACAAAAAAGCAGACGCTGTACAAAGCGTCTGCTTTTTTTGTATCATTCAGTTTGTGGTCTGGGTGGCGGACTGTATCATCTTCCAGACAGACTCGATGCTCTGGCGTATCTGAGCCAGCGTGGCGATGTCCTCGTCGCTCATCCGGGAAGCCGGGGGAGAGAGCACCGTCTTGGCAGAGGTCACCGTGCCGGTGAGCTGGATGTAGACGTTGTGGTCCGGGATGGTCAGCAGCACATGGATGGGCGTGGTCTTCGAGAAGAGAGCGTCCGTCGAAAAGCCGAGCACGAGGGTCATGCCGTCGGCTGCGGCGGGGAACTGATAGTAGTGGTAGCCGTCTCGCGCGGCAGAAGGAGAGACTTTTTTCAGCCCCTTGAGCGAGAGGGTGAAGCCGGAAAGCTCCTGAAGCTCGACCTTGTTCGTCTCGACGCCCAGCACGGCGGAAGCCTGCGTCTGGGAGATGTAGTCTCCGAGGCTCCACTCGGGCAGAAGAACGCTTGCGATGGAGAGTTTATCGGTGACAGCCTGACGCAGAACGGTGTAGAGCTGCCCGATGTCGAAGAGCGTCTCTTCCGAGTCGATATAGACCCGGGTGAAGGGAGACGTCTTGACGGAGTCGTCTTCGTTGAGCTGGTAGAAAGAGAGCTGCAGCTTTCCGGGCGCATACTGGCCGCTGATACTGCCGCTGGAAGCGTTCACCCGCTCGAGGATGTTCAGCAGCGGCGGCTTATCCGGGCTGTTGGGCACTATCTCATACCGGAAGGTGAAGGATGCACCGGTTTGCAGAGCCGAGATTTTGCTGTGCAGCTGGAAAAAGACCACGCCCACAGCGACCACTACGGCCACCAGCACGACCGCTAAAGCAACAAAAAGCGGATTGACACGTTTTTTTGGAGATGCCATCTGCAAGACCTCCTGTCATAGACTCTATGATTATAGCATACGAGCAGGTGGACGAAATGTCAAGCCGGAACTTGACGTTATCAGACGGGCAGCGTATACTGTCTGATACATCTTATATAAGGTAAAAGGAGGCAGAGATGAAAATAGCGATACTTGGTACCAGCGGCAGCGGGAAATCCACGCTGGCAAAGCGCCTGGGGGAGAGATACGGCCTGCCGGTGCTCCATATGGATACCGTGCATTTCCTGCCCGGCTGGGTGGAGCGGCCCTTCGCCGAGGAAGAAGCCATTGTCCGGCAATTTCTCGACGAGAACGCAGGCGGCTGGGTCATCGACGGCAATTATAGCAAGACCTGCTATGCCCGTCGGCTGAAAGAAGCGGATAAAATCATCGTGCTCTGGTTTTCACCGCTGGTCTGCCTTTGGCGGGCGATACGGCGCTGGCAGCAGAACAAAGGCCGTGTGAGGGAGTCGTCTGCGCCCGGGTGCGAAGAGAAGATAGATGCCGAATTTGTCCGCTGGATCCTCCACGATGGGCGCACGAAGCAAAAGTGGGCGAAGATGGAGAGGATCGGGGAAAAGTACCCGGAGAAATATGTATTGATTCGGAACCAGCGGGAGCTGGATGGGTTCTTAAAGGAACTTTGAACTGGTTCTCGCGCCGGTGGCGCGGGGGTAGAGCGCGGTTACGCGAGGTTAAGTTCTCTTTTGCGTGCCAAAAGAGAACCAGAAAAGCA
>OIWS01001376.1_pt1 | contig 24547 bp, 20 predicted proteins | sample 1587611 | NCBI WGS metagenome assembly OIWS01 (sample SAMEA3888919, study PRJEB22519) | human gut metagenome | biome: human gut; feature: human-associated habitat; material: faeces | place: Denmark | collected 2010 | reverse complement strand
CGGGCTGGTCGCCGAAGTCGGCAGCGGCGACAAGGTGATTGCCCTGCGGGCGGACATCGACGCGTTGCCCATCGAGGAGGCGACCGGTCTGCCTTACCGCTCGCAGAATCAAGGGGTAATGCATGCCTGCGGCCACGATATTCACACCAGCGTGATGCTGGGGGCGGCGCTGCTGCTGAAGGAGCGGGAAGCGGAACTCCCGGGGCGGGTGCGGATCCTGTTTCAGCCGGCGGAGGAAAATTTTGGCGGGGCGAAAACCCTGATCCGCGCCGGGGCGCTGGAGGAGGTGTCGGCGATCTTCGGCATGCACAATGAGCCCGGCCTGCCGGTGGGCGAATTTGCCACCCGCGGCGGCGCGTTCTACGCCAACGTCGACCGCTTCGTCTTCAAAGTGACCGGGAAGGGGGCGCATGCCGCCCGCCCACATGAAGGAAGGGATGCGATCCTGCTGGCCAGCCAGCTGGTGACGGTGCTGCAGAGCGTGGCCAGCCGGGAGGTGAACACCCTCGACTCGGTGGTGCTCAGCGTGACGCGGATCCAGGGAGGCAATACCTGGAACGTGCTGCCGGAGAGCGTCGAGCTGGAGGGGACGCTGCGCACCCACAGCAGTGAAGTGCAGCAGCGGGTCAAGGCCCGGGTCAGCGAGATTGCCGCCGGTTTCGCCAGCGCCTTTGGCGCGCAGATTGACGTCTTCTGGTACGCCGGCCCGACGGCGCTGGTCAACGACGCCCGCTGGGCCGACTTCGCCAGCGAGGTGGCAGCCCAGGCCGGGTATCGCACCCACCATGCCGATCTGCATCTCGGCGGCGAAGATTTTGCGGTCTATCTTCAGCATATTCCCGGGGCGTTTGTCAGCATCGGCAGCGCCAGCGAATATGGTTTGCACCATCCGGCATTTAATCCGGATGAACGGCTGATTGCGCCCGCGGCGCACTATTTCGCCCGTCTCGCGGAAGAAGCGTTACAACACATTTAACGAATGACAGGGGAAGGGGTAGCTATGTCTGAAAATCGACAATTGCGTCTGGGAACCATATTGCATGGCGCATCGGGAAATATGTCCGCCTGGCGTCATCCGGCGGCCCAGGCGGACGCCAGTATTAATTTTGCTTTCGTCACCCAGACGGCGCTAAAAGCAGAAGCGGGGAAGCTGGATTTTATTTTTGTCGCCGACGGTTTATATATTAACGAAAAATCGATTCCCCATTTTTTAAATCGCTTCGAACCCTTAACGGTACTTTCCGCGCTGGCCGCGATCACCCGGCGACTGGGGCTGGTGGGGACCTTATCGACTTCCTACAGCGAGCCGTTTACCACCGCCCGCCAGTTCGCCAGCCTTGACCATTTAAGCCAGGGACGGGCGGGGTGGAACGTGGTCACTTCCCCGCTGGAGGGGTCGGCGAAAAACTTCTCCCGGGCCCAACATCCGGATCATGCGCTGCGCTATCGCATTGCCGATGAATACCTGCAGGTGGTGAAAGGCTTATGGGATTCATGGGAAGAAGATGCCTTTGTGCGCAATAAGGAGACTGGCCAGTTCTTTGATAAAAATAAACTGCATACGCTCGACCACCACGGCGATTTCTTTAAAGTCGCCGGGCCACTAAATATTGCCCGCACGCCGCAGGGCCGACCGATTATTTTCCAGGCCGGCGCGTCGGATGACGGCAAAAAATTAGCCGCGCGCCACGCCGATGCCATTTTTACTCATCAGGACTCGCTGGCCGAGGCGCAGGCATTTTATCGGGATGTCAAAAGCCAACTCGCCGCATATCAGCGCAGTCCGGACCAACTGCATATCTTCCAGGGCGTCAGCGTCATCGTCGGAGATGACGCCGAGGACGCGGAGCGGCAGTACCAGACCACCGCGGCGTTGGTCTCCATCGAAGATGCGCTGAATTATCTCGGGCGCTATTTCGAACACCACGATTTCTCGCAGTACCCGCTCGACGAACCTTTCCCGGATATTGGCGACCTCGGACAAAACAGCTTCCGCAGCACCACCGACGAGATTAAACGTCACGCCCGCGAGCGGGGCTTAACCCTGCGCCAGGTGGCTCTGGAGGCAGCCAGCCCGCGTCCGCGCTTTACCGGCACCGCCAGCGATGTCGCTGATGGCCTGCAACTGTGGTTCGAGCAGCACGCGGCGGACGGCTTCATTATTCAGGGCGGCACGCCGGAAACCTTCCCGCGCTTTGTGGATGAGGTGGTTCCGCTGTTACAGGCGCGCGGACTGTTCCGTCGCGACTATCCGGGCACCACCCTGCGGGAAAGTCTGGGTCTGGCGCTACCCGCTAATCAATTCCAAAAATAATAAAAGAGAATCACGCTATGCAGAAAACAACACTCTTGCTGGCCGTCGCGTTGGCATTTAGCGCCTCATCGTGGGGTCAGGACGTCAAGATCAATGGCACCGGAGTGAGCCTGGAGGCCAACAAAACGCCGATTCATACAGCGAAAAATCCGCAGGCCATTGCCCTGTTGCCGCAAGATCTGCATCTGGCGGTGCCGGGGAAATTCACCGTCGCGGTGGCGGCCCTGAACTCTCCGCCGCTGACGGTCTTTGCCGATGACAACAAAACCCTGCTCGGCAGCGAGGCGGATATCGCCCGGCTGGTGGCGGAGAGCCTCGGGCTGGAAGTAAACGTGGTTCCCACTTCATGGGAAGACTGGCCGCTGGGCGTCACCTCCGGCAAATATGATGCCGCGATCAGCAATATTACCGTCACCAAAGAGCGGAAAGAGAAGTTCGATTTCGCCACCTACCGCAAAGACTCGCTGGGCTTCTACGTCAAAAGCACCAGTCCGCTGAGCAAGATTGACAAAGCGGAAGATATCGCCGGGCTAAAGATTATTGTCGGCTCCGGCACCAACCAGGAGGCGATCCTGCTGGCGTGGAACGCGGAGAACGTCAAGAAGGGGCTGAAGCCGTTTATCCCGGTCTACACCAAGGATGATGCCGCCCAGACGCTGGCCCTGCAGACCGGACGAGCCGACGCCTTCTTCGGCCCCAACGTGATTGGCGCGTGGAAGGCGGCGCTGACCGGCAAAACCAAACTCGTGGGCAGCGTCGATGGCGGCTGGCCGAAAGCGGCGCATATCGCGGTAACGCTGAAAAAAGACAGCGGGCTGGTGAATGCCGTCCAGGCGGCGCTGAACGGGGCTATCGCCAGCGGGGACTACGCCAAAGTGCTTAACCGCTGGGGCGAAGGGGTGGAAAGCATTCCGCAATCGGAAATCAATCCGCCCGGACTGGGCGACTGACAGGAGGCGCGATGAGCGAAGCATTCCGCGATATTTCTCCGGAGGCTCCGGAGCTGCAGCCGATTATTAGCGGGCTGTTTGCCGAATATGCCGCCCGCTACGGCGACTATTTTTCCCGCGATGCGGAAGTGGAGTTAAGTGAGTGGTATTTGCCGCCGCAGGGGCTGTTTATTGTCCTTGAGCGTGAGGGTGAAATTATCGCCACCGGCGCGTATAAGCCGAAGGATCGCCACACCGCAGAGATCAAACGTATCTGGACACACCGCCGTCTGCGCCAGCAGGGGCTGGCGGCGAAGGTGGTCCAGGAGCTGGAGCGACGGGCGGTGCTGGCCGGGTACAGCCATATCTACCTGACCACCGGTTTCCGTCAGCCGGAGGCGGTAAAGCTCTATCTCAGCCAGGGGTATGAGGCGCAGTTTGACCTCACGCGAGACCCGGAAGAGTACAGTCAGCCGCCGTACGATGGCCGGCTGCGGTTCACTAAAGCGCTGGCGGTGAGCGCCTACAGCCACAGCGCCTGAGGAGGCATTATGCATTCATCTGAAACGATCAAAGTGGTGCCGGCGCGCTATCCGCTGCGGGTGGTCGGGGCTCTGGTCGCCCTGCTGGTGCTGGCGGTGGTGATCCAGTCGGTGGCCTTTAACCCGCGCTGGGAGTGGGGCGTCTTCGCCCGCTGGGTCTTCGACCCGGTGATCCTCGAGGGGCTGGGGCAAACCCTGCTCCTGACCCTGCTCGGCACGGTGCTAAGCGTGATCTTCGGCGGCCTGCTGGCGCTGGCCCGTTTGTCCTCATCGTGGCTGCTCAGCAGTCTCGCCTGGGGCTATATCTGGCTGTTTCGCTCGCTGCCGCTGATTGTGGTGCTGATCATTCTCTATAACTTTTCCTATCTCTACGACACCCTGTCGCTGGGGATCCCGTTTACCGGCGTCACCTGGGCCAGCTATCAGACCATTAACGTGCTGGGGCAATTCTCCACGGCGGTGGTGGGCCTGACCCTGGTGCAGAGCGCCTATACCGCGGAGATTATTCGCGGCGGCTTTCTCGGCGTCGACCACGGGCAGTATGAAGCCGCCGCCGCGCTGGGGCTACCCGCCTGGCGGCGCACGCTGCGCATTATTCTGCCGCAGGCGCTGCGCACCATCCTGCCATCCGGCTTCAACGAGATCATCAGTCTGGCCAAGGGAACGGCGATGGTGTACGTCCTGGCGATGCCGGAACTGTTCTACACCATCCAGATGATCTACAACCGTACCCAGGAGGTGATCCCGCTGTTGATGGTCGGCGCCGCCTGGTATCTGGCGATCACCAGCGTCCTCTCCGCCATTCAGTATCTGGTGGAACGGGGTCTGGCGCGCAGCGAACGCCGCTCGGCGGTAAACAGCGCCCGCAGCAGCCGAACCACTCAATCCGCACGTCAACCACAGCCGCAGGAGGCCGTTCATGCCCAGCTCTCATAATGGCCATATCTCTATCACCGGGGTCAGCAAATACTATGGCCGCCACAAGGCGCTGGACGATGTGTCGCTGGAGATCCCCCCGGGCACGGTGACGGTGATCCTCGGCCCTTCCGGCTCGGGCAAGTCCACGCTGCTGCGCACCATAAATCACCTCGAACGGGTCGATGAGGGATTTATTCAGATTGATGGCGACTATATCGGTTATCGCCGCAAAGGCGACAAGCTGTATGAGATGAAAGAAAAGGAAATTCTTCGCCAGCGGATCAACGTCGGCTACGTGTTCCAGAACTTTAACCTGTTTCCGCACCTGACGGTGCTGGAGAACCTGATTGAGGCGCCGATCGCCCACCAGCAGGTCACGCGCAAAGAGGCCATTGCCCGTGCCTATGAACTGCTGGACGTCGTCGGACTGCGCAATAAAGCCGACGCCTGGTCCCGGCATCTCTCCGGCGGCCAGCAGCAGCGTATCGCCATTGCCCGGGCACTGGCGCTGAACCCGCGGGTGATCCTGTTTGATGAGCCCACCTCGGCGCTGGATCCGGAGCTGGTGGGCGAGGTGCTGGATGTGATCAAAAAGCTGGCGCGATCGGGCACCACCCTGGTGGTGGTCACCCATGAGATGGGCTTTGCCCGCGAGGTGGCCGACCAGGTGGTGTTTATGGTCGACGGCAGGATCGTCGAGCAGGGCAGCAGCGACGAGGTGCTCAACCATCCGCAGCATCCGCGTACCCGGCAGTTTTTATCCAGGGTGCTGCCGTCATGAACAGAGCGCTAATGACCCTTGTTCTCAGCGCTTTTGCCATGAGCGCTTACGCGGCGCTGGATCTGCGCGCCAATGAGCAGCCATTGCCGGTCACCCGCGACCCGCAGGCGATAGCGAAAATTCCGCCGGGCTATCGCTTCGTCGAGCCGGGGACGCTAACGGTGGCAATCTCGGCGCTCAATTCGCCGCCGCTGGCCCTGCTGGCCAGCGACAACCGCACGCGGATCGGTAGCGACCCGGATATAGCCCGCCTGCTGGCCGGAAGCCTTGGCCTGAAGCTCAGGCTGGTGCCCACCGCGTGGGAGGACTGGCCGCTGGGCATCGCCTCCGGCCGCTACGATGTGGCGCTGATCAATATCGCGGTAACCGAGAAGCGCAAAGAGAAGTTCGATTTTGCGACTTACCGGGTGGACTCCCTGGCCTTCTCGGTGAAATCCACCAGCGATATCGCCGCGGTAAACGGACCCGCCGACCTTGCCGGGCGCAAAGTGATCGTCGGGTCCGGCACCAATCAGGAGCGGATCCTGCTGGGCTGGAACGAGGACAACCGCGCCGCCGGACGGCCGCAGGCCCAGCCGGTCTACCTGACCGATGATGCCTCCGGCAATCTCTATATCCAGTCCGGGCGGGCGGATATCTTTTTCGGCCCGCAGTCGGTGGCAGCCTATAAAGCGGCGCTTAACGGCCAGACCCGGGTGGTGGGCCTGGGGCCGAAAAAAGCGTGGGTGGCGACAACCACCAAAAAAGGCAACGGTCTGGTCTATGCCCTGCAGGCGGCTCTCGACGGGGCGATTGCCCGCGGTGAATATCAGCAGGTGCTGGCGCGTTGGGGGGAGCAGGGCGAAGCGGTGGCGCAGTCGTTGGTCAACCCGCCGGGGATAACCTACTAACCCCCAGTGGCATGGTGTGCCGGGTGGGTGAGCGGCAAATTTCTGCCTACACTTAGGCTTTACCCTGGAGGCAGACCATGATAACCGTTTATGGCGTGCCGGGATGGGGCTCGACGATTAGCGAGCTGATGCTCTCCCTGGCCGATATTCCCTACGAGGTGGTTGACGTGGAGGGCTTTGACCAGCCCGGTCCGGCGCGCGAGCGTCTGCGGCAGATTAATCCGCTGTGCCAGGTGCCCACCCTGAGGCTGGCCGACGGGAGCATCATGACCGAAACCGCCGCCATCGCGCTGATGATCCTCGACCAGCGTCCCGATCTGGCCCCCGCGCCGGGGACGCCACAGCGTCCGCAGTTTCAGCGCCTGCTGGTCTGGCTGGTGGCCAATGTCTATCCTACCTTTACCTATGCCGATTACCCGGAACGCTGGGCGCCCGCCGCCGCGGAGCAGCTGGTGGAGAATTGTCGCCAGTACCGGAAAAATCTCTATCTCTGGTTCGAACAGCAGCTGGCCGCCGGGCCGTGGGCGCTGGGCGCGTCGGTAACGTTGCTGGATTGCTATATCGCGGCGATGTACCGCTGGGGACCCCGCCAGGCGTGGTTTGACGACCACGCGCCAAAATTCGCCGCCATCGCCCGGGCGGTCTGTCAGCGACCGGAGCTGGCCGCGGCGCTACGCCGTAACAAGCTGATTTAACGCACGCGATGCCAACCAGAACGGCCATTCTGTGGTAGCGTTATGGCTCTGATCACAAGGAGTCTTTGCTATGCCGCATGTTGATATTAAATGTTTTCCCCGTGAACTGACTGATGAACAAAAAACCGCGCTGGCCGCCGACATTACCGAGGTGCTGATCCGCCATCTGAACAGCAAAGAGAGCGCCGTCAGCGTCGCACTCACTCAGGTTGAGCCGGACGCGTGGCAGGCGGTGTGGGACAGTGAGATCGCCCCGCAGATGGCGCAGTTGATTAAGCAGCCGGGTTATAGCATGTAACCCGACACCCGGAGGCGATGCTGCGCATTTGTCCGGGCTACGCGCTCTCAGCGGTCTGCAGTTCCGTAGCCCGGGCAAGGCGCTTTGCGCCGCCCCCGGGGAGGGGCTTCTCCGGCGACGCACTGAGAGAAACAGCATGTTCATCTATCCTAAGCGCCAGAGAGCCAACCGAGGTGGGTATGAAAGACGAATTGTTTGCCGATCTGCTGGCGAGTGCAGAAGAAATGGTCAGGATCGAGAAAGGTGAACAAATGCCGATGGAGCAGCACGTTCATACCTTCAGCGAAATTGACGTGAAAGCGATACGTGAAGCCACAGGTTTAAAACAGCAGGACTTTGCAGCGGCCGTTGGCGTTAGCTACGAGTTGGTTAAAAGCTGGGAAACGAAACGACGTCACCCAACCGGTGCAGCCAGAAAACTGCTTTTATTGCTTCAGGGTAATCCATTGATTATCAACTTGTTGAAGGTTGTTTGAAAGGTTATTCTTCGCAAGGAAAATGGCAGAGTTTGCCCCCTTTCGTAACCGGGGTCTTTAAAAAGGAGTGCATTACGTATGGAAACCAACGATTCTATTTTGAAAGAAATCAAGAAATACAGCGCTCATATTGATAGGTTTAGAGCGCGAGCAAACACTCATGGTATCTGGTTGTTTATTGCTACCCTTGGATGCTGGGGGGTAACTGAGCCCAGTATTCGGATATTAGCATTCGTTATGCTTTTCTTTATTTTTTTGTTTCTTCTACACGGTAGCTTTCCAGGTGAAAAGCGAACGTTTAAAAAGATTCACGATGATATAAAAAATAAAATAGTTGATAATTTAACACCAGAACAACAGCAAGAAAGGTTTCACGATCTTCTCATCGTTGAGAAAAAACGAAAGTCACTTGTTGGAATTATAAAAACAACCTTTATCTTTTTAGCCTGTTATGGTTTTTATTTTATGAGTTTATATTACTTCATACAGCACTGGCATAGTGACAAAGTAACAGCGTGTATTTAAATCAACCCGTCCTGGCATTTGAGCCGGACGGGCCGTTTGATTAAAACCAAATCTCCGTCTGCACGCCGAAGTTCCATGTCCCGCCGGCGGTAAAGCCTTTGCTGCCGAAATCGTCATTTATCGCGTAGCGATCCAGCGCTTTATCCCAGTTCATCCAGGTGGCAAAGAAGCGGATTTCCGGCCGCGCCTTGATATCCAGCACATCACCCACTTTAAAGGTGGGGGCGAAGGTCAGCTTGTAGAAATCACCGCGCACCGCCTGATACTGATAAACGTTGTCATTATAGCGATAGCTGCGCCCGTTCGGATTGAGATCCATATACTGCCACGAGGCCTCATACAGCAGGGCGAAGTGAGCGGAGATCCCCTGTGATACCCGCAGGTTAAACGTCGCCCAGTCGTAGCGGTCGCCGTCGCGATAGCGGTCTTCGCTATGCTGGGCTATCACCGACGGCGCCAGCTGCCAGTTTTCCCCAACGGCAGGATGCCATACGACGCAAAGCGCAGGGAGGCCGCGTTCTCGGTCAGATCGCCATCGCTCCCCGGCTGACGCGCTTCGGCGCCCAGCCCGACGCCGTATTGCAGGGCGCTTTCAGACACCCCCGGCGCCAGGCCGTAGAACTGTTGTTTGTCGTGCAGGGCCAGCATCGCGTAGTAGCCGTTTTTGGCGGTGTTATCGCTGCGCAGGGCATAGCTCCCGGTGGTCGAGGTATTATCTTTCAGATCATCGTTGCCCTGGGCGGTCATCACCGTGGTCATCAGTTGCCAGTTGCCGTAAAAATGGTTGGCGGTGAACAGCAGATTCTGGATGTCATTATCCGCGTAATTATCGCTGCCAAGGTCGCCGAAGTTACGTGCATACACCGAATAGTCGCCGCGCAGGCCGCTTCCCCAGTCGACATCATTGATCCCGCCGCCGGTACCGCCGAGGAACATGATGTCGCTATCGGTAAAGTGGATATCGAAGTTATCCCGATCGAAGCGCTTGCCGGCCCAAATTGAGGCGCGTTTTAACGGACCGGTGAATTCGGCAAAGTTACCCATCTCGACGTACAGCTGACGAATGTTCAGATGGTGGCTGTCGTTATCCTGAACCCACGGATCCGGGTTGGTGGCCCCGTCGGCGAGCATGGTCTTAAAGCGCGCCCATGAACCATCGTTGAAGGTGAGCTTTTTGCCAAAGCTCAGCTCAGCGTAATTATCTTTTTCGTTACCGAGACGACCGACATGGGCATCGCCGTTGAGCGAACTGGCCGGGGAGACGCCCGGCCCGCCGCGGGCGCCTTTACCATGGCTGTTGACTAACATCCCGGAACGGGCGTAGGCGTTAAAGGTAAACCCATCGTCCGGGGCGCGCTTCGCCAGCTGCTCGCTCAGTTGCTGATTAGTGGCCTGCTGTTTTTGTTCGCGAGCCGTGGTCTGCTGGCTGAGCGCCTGCACCTGCTGCTCCGCCGCCGCGGCGCGCTGCTCGGCGGCGGCAGTTTGCTGTTCTGCCCGCTGCGCGCGGCGGCTGGCCTCGCTGGCCTGCTGTTCAGCGAGATTGAGGCGCGCTTCCAGCTGCGCCAGCCGTTGCTCCACGCTCAAGCCGGCGGCGCTGACGCTGATGAGCGGAAAAAGGGCGCAGCAAACCGCTGCGCTAATCACAGAGATGCGCATAAAAATCCTTAATTTATCCAGAGGTTAAATCAGCGGGGGCGCCTTACATGGCGGGGGATTCTCCGGCGGTCGGGGCCGGGGCTGGCGAGGCGCCGCGTCCGGCATCAAGGTCGGCACGAATCTGCTCATACTGATCGTCGAGGCGGTAGAAGCGGCCCATCCACAGCATCGAGGCGAGGATCAATAGCGCCGGAATGTATAGATAGCAGGCCTTGATGGCCAACAGGGCGCTGTCGCTCTGCGTGTGGTTGGCGATATAGCCGCTGGAGGAGAGCAGCACGCCGGTGATAGCCCCGGCACCAGCCATCGCCACCTTGCCGAGAAAACCGTTTATCGAGGTCAGGATCCCTGCGGTATTAATCCCGGTTTTCCACACGCCGTAATCCACCGGGTCGGCCTGCATCGAGAAATAGATAGCCGTGCGTTGGCCGGCGCCGAGGGAGAGGATCACGGCCCCGACGATCAGTCCCAGCACGTGGGCGCCAGACACCATCATAATCCCCATCCCGAGCAGATTGACCGCGCTGGCCACCAGATAGACATGACGTTTTTTCATGCGTCGGGCCAGCAGCGGGACGGTGAGGGTGCCGAGCAGGGGAACGAAGGTGGAGATCCCGGCGATAACCGCCGTCAGCTCGGTATTCCCGACGTAATAATGGAAGAAGTACACCAGGGCCCCCGTCTGAAAGAAAAAGGCACCCCACATCAGAAAGATATTGCTGGCGAAGACCCACCACGGACGATTGGCGCGCAGACTAATCCAGGCGCGTTTCAGGGTCATGCGCTCCCCGGTAAGGGTGATCTTTTCTTCGACGTTGCGAAAGCTCACCAGCAGGAAAAAGGCCGCCAGTACGCCAAAAATCACCGCGGTATAGAGGAATCCCTGCTGCTGGTTGCCTTTGCCTAGCATGCCGACTAGCGGCAGCGTAGCCACGGCGACGATGGTGGCGCCAAGGGAGCCCAGCAAAATGCGCACCGCCGACAGCGTGGTGCGTTCTGCGGAATCACTGGTTAAAAACGGCAGCATGGCGCAGAACGGAATATTCACCAGGGTGTAGAGGAACGACAGACACAGATAGGTGACAAAGGCGTACAGCAGTTTGCCGGTGGTGCCGAAATCCGGCACATAAAAGGCCAGAATACACAGCAGGCCAAAAGGCAGGGCGCCGATCAGCAGCCAGGGGCGGCAGCGCCCCCAGCGGGTGGTGGTATTGTCGATCACCAGCCCCATCAGCACGTCGGCCACGCCGTCTACCAGCCGGGTGACCAGGAACATCAGGCCGACATAATAGGCCGGGAGACCCATGACGTCGGTGTAAAAGAACATCAGATACAGAGAGATCATCTGCCACACAAGGTTGCAGGAGAGATCGGCAATGCCATAGCCAAGGCGCTGCCGCCACAGGGTAAACGTTGTTTCTGCCATAAATCACTCGCTTATCGTTGTTGTTAAAGTCCGTACTGGCGAATAAACCAGGCCGGGGTACAGCTCCACGCATGGCAGTAACTGTTGATAAGCTTACTGCCATACGGGGAAAAGTCAGGATGTTGGGGGTCGAAAATTTCCCAGAAGGTGTCGGCGCCGTAGGCGACCATCGCCCCCCAGTAGGCTTTGATCTCCGCCACCGCCTCCTCGCGCAGGCCGGACTGTAGCAGGGCAACAATGTGATGATGACGCAGGTACGGGGTGTTCATGGCAATGGCGGGCGGCTGCTGCTGCAGGCGGCGCATCAGCCCCTGACGCTGCCCGGCGGTGCCAACTTCCGCCAGCACCAGCCAGATCTGCGACGCCCATGAGACCTGACGCACGGCGCCGCTGATAAACACCTGCCGCTCGTTGTCCCACAGATGGTGGAGGGCGGCCTCCTTCAGCTGCCAGAGCGTGGCAGTGTAGTCGGGTACCCGCTGCGGTTCAAAACGCTGCGCCAGCCAGAGGGCGCGCTGCAGACAGTAGATGAGCACCCCCTGCGCCGACGCCTGTTTATTCAGCTCCGCCTGCCAGTCGATAAATACCCACCAGTCATCGCTGTCGCGCACCAGCCCCTGAGAATCGCAGCGGGTCAGCGCCAGCTCGATTTGCCGCCGCGCCGTGGGCCACAGCTCACCGACGGTTTCCGTGTCGCCGGTGCTTTGCAGGTAGTTATAAAGCACGTCGACAAAAAACAATGAGTAATCAAACAGAAAGGTGTCATCGGCGCGTACCTCTGGCTGAACAAAGACATTGGCGGAAACCATGCCATCTTCCCGGGTATGGGCGGCAAAGAGATACAGGCAGCGGCGGACCAGATCGTGGTGGCCGAAGGTCACGTCATTCACCTGCGCCTGCAGGCGTAGGTCGCCCAGCCACAGCCGACGGTCGCGTTTCGGCCCATCTTCAAACACCTCCTGCATGCAGTTTTTCAGGGTACGAACGGCAACGTCATCAATGGCTTTCAACTGCGGATCGGCGATGACCGCCGGGTGCGGGCTGCCGGCAGAGGTGACGGTTTCCAGAGCGATCTCATCGAACTGCAGACGAAACTTGCGCGACAGCGCTTTGACCTCCACCTTCAGGTAGCGCAGGCAATAGCGACGTGGCAGAGCGACCCGGGCGGGCAGGACGTCAAGCCACAGATCCTGCTGCTGCAACCAGCTGCTGCTCAGCCATCCCTGGTATTCGCTGAACGGCTCACAGACTTCGCTCAGCGTCTCGCCGAAGGTGAAGTGCAGATGGGCCGGGGCATCGGGCGGGCTGCCGACGCTGCGGCAGCTGAACTGCAGGTAGCCAACAAAATGGCTGCCAAAATCAATAATGATGCTGTCGCCGACGTTGAGCGGTTGCTGATAAAACTGCTCCGGCGTGCAGACGGTATTCCCCCGCCAGCCGTTCAGCGCTCCTGGTTCAGCGACAGCCTCGACGATGGCCTGCGGCGTCTGGCGCAGGCGTTGCAGCGCGGGCGTCAGGTCGGCCGCACGCTGTAAAAAGCGCGGATGACGGATCATCGCCACGCTGGAATTGTATTGAATTGCTTGTGACATACTGCGTCCTCTCCGTTAGGTTAGGCGCAGCATAGGCCGTCGTCCGGCGCGGCTACCACTCTGGCAATGCCAAACCGTCAGTGAAAATGGCAGGAATAATGAGGTGGGGGCGCTGGCGATCACAAATCCGCACATCGGGCGCGTGCCGAGGGCCGGAATAGATTATCGTGCCCCTGCGCCATAGGTTGTTCAGGATTTGCTGTAATGATGACACTGACCGTTGAGTATTATTTCACCCATCCCCAGGATAAGCTCGGCATGTACGCCAGTGACCCGGAGGATAATAGCCAGGAGCATGGCCATGAATTTGCCGAACTGGTGATCGTCAAGGAGGGGCATGGGTTACACGTTATTAATGGTCGCCCGCTGTATATCCAACAGGGAGACGTATTTTACGTCCAGCCTGGCGATGTGCATTATTATGATGAGCTGGGGACGCTGAAGCTGATTAATGTCTTAATTAATCCGGCGGTGGCCTTTGGCTATTTACAGCAGATGGAGGGATTGCTGCAGCAATTATCCGCGCAGCGCGCCGCCTGCTATGGCTGGCTGGCGCCGGAGACTCGCAGCTATTGCCGGGAACTGGTGGAAAAGATTTTTTCCCCGGCGCTGAGGGCGGCGGATAATACCCCGCTACGGGAGTCTCTCTTTTTCCAGCTGGTGACCACCATTCTCACAGCCGAGTCGGAAGCCGAATATAGCAGCACTCGCTATAAACTGCATAAATTACTCACCTGGCTTCAGGAGCACTGTTTCGAAGAACATAACTGGCAGCAGCTGGCGGAGCAATTTCATCTCACCACCCGCACCGCGTTTCGCCATATTAAAGAGGCCACCGGATTAACCCCGGATAATTATCTGAAACGTCTGCGGCTGGTCTCCGCGCGGGTCAAATTACGCGAAACGGAGATGACCATTACCGAAGTGGCTTATCTGTGCGGCTTCGCCAACAGCAACCACTTTACCACCCTGTATAAAAAAGTATTTGGCCTGACCCCCAGCGCCGATCGCCGCCGCCCACCGGGTTAAAAGGGGGCCGCAGGCCGGGCAGGGGAAAAACCGGCCGCCCGCGGCAAGTCACGCTTATTCGTCGAGGGAGTTTGCCCGCACATGACGGCCGCTGGCGACAAAATTGCCGGTGCCAAGATGATGCAGGGTATTGAGCTTATCGTCGTCGAATTGCCAGCGTCCGGTGACAAACGCGCGCTCATCGGCGGCGGCAGAGACCACCTCCCCGAACAGGGTATCGTACTGGGTCTGGGCCGCCGTCGCCGGCAGCAACCGGCACTCCATCCATGCCAGACATTTCTCCTCGATCAGCGGCAGCCCCAGCTCCGGACCGGTTACTACCGGGATCCCCCAGGCATTGAATTTGTCCTCATCGCGGCCGCTGACGCTGCCGACGGCGTAGGTCCAGCTGGCGGCTGCGACGCCGGGAACCACAATGCCGAAGGTGCCATTGCGCTCGATGATCTCCCGCGTCCAGGTGCTTTTATCCACCACGATAGCCACCCGCGGCGGGGCGAATTCCACCGGCATTGACCAGGCGGCGGCCATAACGTTGCGCCGGTCGGACGGGGCATCGTAGCTGGTGATCAAAATGGTTGGGCCGTGGTTGAGCAGGCGGCTGGCGTACTGCAGTTCAACGTGGCGAAAGCGGCTCATAGGCGTTCCTTGAATAATGGGTCGGTTGGCAGGTAACACGTTAAGCCGCAATGAAAATGTAATCAATACGTCATCTCGTCTGACTATAGTCGCCAGCACTAAGTCCCAAAGAGGATCACAATATGTTGGCTCCCCTGATGCTATCCCAGGTGAGCGTGCCCCGTCGGATGTCGACCGCCGGGCTGGTCTCGCTGTCCCGAAAGGGAGGGCGATGATGCGCACGCTGACCCCTATCACCCTGCAGGAGGTCTCTTTCGCCTTCGCAGAGACCCCTATTCTTGACCGCTTCACGTTGCATATCGAACCCGGCCGCATCGTGGCGCTACTAGGCCCTTCCGGCTGCGGCAAAAGCACGTTGCTGCGTCTGCTGGCCGGGCTGAGCGTGCCGGCCAGCGGCGAAATCCGCTTTGGCGACAGGCTGGTCGCCCGCGCAGGATGGGGATTGCCCCCGGAGCAGCGCGATATCGGCATGGTTTTTCAGGATTATGCCCTCTGGCCGCATATGAGCGTGGCGCAGAACGTCGCCTTTCCGCTGCGCATGCGCGGCGTCTCCCGCAGCGAACGCGAGCGCCGGGTCAGCGAGGCGCTGGCGCGGGTAGGCCTCAACGGCTTTGCCGAACGTAAGCCTTCAGGCCTCTCCGGCGGTCAGCAGCAGCGGGTGGCGCTGGCGCGGGCGATCGTCGCCGCGCCGCGGGTGCTGCTGTTTGATGAACCGCTCTCCAACCTGGACAGCGAACTACGCGAATCGCTGTGTGGCGAAATGAGCCGCCTGCTGCGACAGCTCGGCATCACCGCCCTGTATGTCACCCATGACCGACGTGAAGCCGAGCTGTTAGCCGACCAGATTGTCTATTTATCCGCGGGCCGCGTGGCCGCTGTCCGCGCCGTTACGCCAACCTCAGGGGAAGTTGCATGAACACCGTTATGACCGTTAAGAAAGGAGTGGTACTCGCGATGGCTCTCTCCGCCATGATGCTCTCCAGCGCCCATGCGCTGACCGTTTACACCGCCGGACCCGGCTCGCTGGCGAAAAGCCTGGCCAGCGGTTTTGAACAACAGACCGGGGTGAAGGTGACCGTTTTTCAGGCCACCACCGGCAAAGTGATGGCCCGACTGGAGGCCGAGCAGGCCAACCCGCAGGCGGATGTGCTGATCTCCGCCTCGTGGGATACCGCCGAAGATCTGCACCAGCGGGGCTGGTTGTTGCCTTTTGCGAGCGCCAACGCCGACCAGGTACCGGCGAACCTGAAATCGGCGGACTATATCGCCCAGGGCGTCTCCGCCCTGGGTATTGTCTGGAACAGTAAAAGCGGCACCCCGGAACCGAAAGAGTGGCGGGATCTCACCCAGCCGGCGTTTAAAGACAAGGTGACAACCCCCGACCCGGCGCTCTCCGGCGCGTCGCTGGATTTGCTGATCGGGCTGCAAAACAGCATGGGCGGCCAGGCCTGGCAACTGTTTGACGAACTGAAAAAGAACGGCATGGTAGTCAGCGGACCCAACGCCCAGGCGGTGACGCCGGTGATGCAGGGAGCGAAAGCGGCGGTGTTTGGCGCGGTGGATTATGTCTCCTACGGCAACATTCAGCAGGGCGAGTCGCTGAAGGTGATCTTCCCGGCCAGCGGAACGGTGATTGCCCCGCGCCCGATGATGATCCTCAAAACCAGCCAGCATCCCGGCGAGGCCAAAGCCTTTATCGATTACGTGCTGTCGCCGGAAGGTCAGGCGAAGGTCGCCGACGCCTGGCTGATGCCCGCCCGCCGCGACGTGGCGGCTAAACGTCCGCTACTGGACGCGCTGAAGGTGCTACCCACCACCAGCGAGGGCAGCAGCGAGCGGGGCGCCGTGCTCGCCCGCTTCAGTCAGCTGTACGCGCAGTAATTGATCCCGTTTCTCCGGCGCTGGCCGCCGGAGGACCCTCAGCTTCAGGAACCGGTTGTGAAACAAACATTCCTTTCCGGCGCGACCCTTGCCGCCCTGGTGATGCTGGTCGCGTTACCGTTAGTGTTTATTCTGCTGCAGGCGATTTTTCCCCGTTTTAGCGCCGGTTCGCTCGGGGACGCCTTTGGCGGCATCCCGGCGCTGCTGGCCGATCCTCAGCTGCCGGCGATGCTCGGCGGTACGCTGTGGATCGCCGCCGGCGTGGCGTTGGTCAGCGTAATGATTGGCCTGCCGCTCGGCATCCTGCGCGGTATGTTTTCGCTGCCGCTGCCCCGGCTGTGGGATCTCCTGTTTTTGATCCCCTTTCTGACGCCGCCCTATATCTCGGCGCTCTCCTGGATGCTGGCCCTGCAAAGCCAGGGCTATCTGCAGCAGCTGACCGGCTGGCAGCTGAACGATCTGCTGTTCAGCCGCAGCGGGATCGTGCTGGTGATGACCTTTAACATATTTCCGGTGGTCTACTTTGCCGTCTCCCGCAGCCTGCTGGCGAGCGGGACCCGGCTGGCGGTGGTCGCCCGCGTCCATGGCGCCAGCGCCTGGCGCGCCTTCTGGCACGTGACGCTACCGATGCTCTCTCCGGCGCTGGCGGCGGGGATGCTGCTGGCGTTTACCCTCGCCATCGAGGAGTTTGGCGTACCGGCGGCGCTGGGCAGCCGGGCGGGAGTGGTGATGCTGACGGTCGGTATTGAGAAAAAGCTGGCCGACTGGCCGGTGGATCTCCCTGGCGCCGCGCTATTGTCGCTGCTGCTGATGGCGGTGGCGTTGTTCGCCTGGTGGCTGCAAAGGCGGCTGGTGGGGGAGAAAGAGGTCACCAGCGTCACCGGTAAGCCGGGGGAGAACCACGGGGCATCGCTGGGCTGGATGACGCTGCCCGCCGTGCTGGCGATGGCGGCCGTCGGCGGCCTGGCGGTCGGCGTCCCCGCCGTCTCGATGATGCTCACCAGTGTGATGGGCACGCTCTCCGGTGGTGTGAGTGTTGAGAATGTCACGCTGCGTCATTTCGCGGCGCTGTTTGACCAGCAGGGAGATGCCCTGTCGGCCCTCGGCACCAGCCTGTCGCTGGCCCTGGGTTCGGCGCTAATCGTCGGCGCGCTGGGCCTGCTGGCCGCCTGGCTGGTGATGGTGCAGAAGATTAAAGGGCGCGGGATGGTGGACGCGCTGTCGCTGATGCCGGCGGCGCTGCCGGGCGTGGTGGTGGGGGTCGGTTTGATCCTGCTGTGGAATCAGCCCTTCTGGCCGCGCTCGCCCTATAACACGCTGTGGATGCTGCTGCTCTCCTATTGCTGCCTGCTGTTGCCCTGGCCGGTGCGCTATGTCGGCAGCGCGCTGCGCCAGCTGGGCCCGAACCTTGAGCCCGCCGCCAGGGTGCACGGGGCGTCGCCACTGCAGGCGCTGCGGTTGATTGTCCTGCCGCTGGTCTTTCCGGCGCTGCTGGCGGCGATGCTGATGGTGTTCGCGGTGGCCTCCCGGGAGCTGGTGACATCGCTGCTGCTCTCTCCGGCCGGTACGCAAACCGTGGCGGTGTTTATCTGGCGCCAGTTCGAACAGGGTTCCGTCGGTCAGGGCATGGCGATGGCCAGCCTGACGTTGTTGACCGGTCTGGTCCTGATGCTGACGGCGCTGGCGCTGATGCAGCGCCGCACGCGCGGTTAACGCTAAGCGCACAAAAAAGACGGTCGGCGCGGAAAAATAGGCTATAAATGTCGGACACCTACAGCTGGAGGCCCTGATGAGTCCCTTTTTACGCGCCTATTTTTCCCGTCTGAGCTGGACGGGTGAGCCTGATGTTTCCATTGATACCCTGCGGGAACTGCATCTGCAGCATAACAGCGCCATCCCCTTTGAAAACCTCGACGTCCTGCTGCCGCGTGAAATCCACCTTGACGATGGGGCGCTGGAAGAGAAGCTGATCGCCGCCCGCCGCGGGGGGTATTGTTTTGAACAGAATGGCCTGCTGGAGCGCGCGCTGCGCGAGATAGGCTTTAACGTCCGCAGCCTGCTGGGCCGCGTGGTGCTGGCCAACCCGCCGCAGATGCCGCCGCGTACTCACCGTCTGTTGCTGGTGGAGGTGGCGGGGGAGCGCTGGATCGCCGACGTCGGCTTCGGCGGCCAGACGCTGACCGCGCCGATCAAACTGCTGGCCGATATCCCACAGCAAACGCCGCACGGCAGCTATCGTCTGGTGCATGAAGGGGATGAGTGGACGCTGCAGTTCAACCATCACGAACACTGGCAGTCGATGTACCATTTCGATTTAGGCCGCCAGTATGCGTCTGATTATGTGATGGGCAACTTCTGGTCGGCGCACTGGCCGCAGTCCCACTTCCGTCACCATCTGCTGATGTGTCGTCATCTGCCGGACGGCGGCAAAATGACCCTCACCAACTTCCACTTTACCCACTGGGAGAATAACCATGTGGTGGAGAAGATCGATTTTGCCGATGTCTCCGCGCTGTATGAAGGGCTGCAGACCCGTTTCGGCCTGGGGGTGGACGATCCTAAACATGGTTTCAGCGAAGCGGCGCTGGCGGCGGTGATGGCGGCGTTCGATACCCATCCGGAAGCCGGGAAGTAAATCTCCTCATGCCCGGCGGCGCTGCGCTTGCGCGGGCCTGCGAGGTATGAGCCTGTGGGAGGACCCTGTAGGCCGGGTAAGGCGACAGCCGCCACCCGGCGAAATTACAGGAACCGTGCCTGATATCTTGCCCGGCGGGCGCTGCGCTTGCGCGGGCCTACGGGTATGAGCCTGTGAGAGGACCCTGTAGACCGGGTAAGGCGACAGCCGCCACCCGGCGAAATTACAGGTACCGTGTCTGATATCTTGCCCGGCGGCGCTGCGCCTGCGCGGGCCTGCGAGGTATGAGCCTGTGAGAGGCCCCTGTAGGCCGGATAAGGCGTAGCCGCCACCCGGCATAAAGCCTGGAGCCAGGTACGATAAATACCCGGATTTGGCGCGAAGGCCTCGTCCGGGCTACCGGTAAGGATGAATGGTAAACGCCGCCAGCGCTCAGCGCCGGGAGCGTACCACCTGGTAACGCCGGGTGAAATATTCCACCGGCGCGCTCCAGACGTGAACCAGCCGGGTGAAGGGGAAGATCAGAAAGATGGTCATTCCGAGCACCAGGTGGACGCGGTAAATCCATGCGACACCGTCCAGATGCGCCGAGGCGCCGCCGTGGAAGGTGACCACCGCCTGCGCCCAGTCCACCAGCTTGAGCATTTCGCTGCCGTCCGGATGCTGGGCGGAGAAGGGGATGGTCGTCAACCCCAGCGCGCACTGAATCAGCAGAATGCACAGGATCAAAATATCCGCGGTCGTGGAGGTGGCGCGAATTCGCGGGTTGGTCAGGCGGCGCATCAGCAGGCCGATACCGCCTACCAGGGTCAGCACGCCGCAGATGCCGCCAAGGATCATGGCCATCAGCTGCTTCTGGGACATCGGCAGGAACCACGAGTAGACCCAGTGTGGGGTCAGCATGCCAAAGAGATGGCCAAAGAAGATGCCGAGAATGCCGATATGAAATAAGTTCGACCATAGCACCATCCCGCGCTTATCCAGCATCTGGCTGGATGAGGCGCGCCAGGTATACTGCCCGTAATCGTAGCGCAGCCAGCTGCCCACCAGAAAGACGGTGCCGCACAGGTAAGGGTAGATATCGTAAAAGAAGACGTTCAGATACTGGATCATTTCGGGCCTCCGGCGCGGATGTCAACGTACTGCGGCGCCACATCCTGACTAAAGCGTCGTTGATAAGCTTGCATCGACGAGCTATCGCAAGCGGTCGCATTATCTTCGATAAACTTCACCTGCTCTTCTTCCCACACGGCGTCCAGCGCCTGACGGGTATCGTCGCGCTTTTCTCCCGCCACCTGTTTTGTGACACTGTCACTGGTGAGCGGGCTTTTAGCCAGCGCCAGCAGGGCGTCAAACAGCTGGTAGTACGGGCAGGCTCGCTGCTTAAGACGGCCGCCGATCAGCGCCAGAATCGGCGCGATATTCTGCAGCCCCTCCCGAGCCTCCGCGGGAGGTAGAATACTGAGATACTCCAGATACAGCGGCAGATGGTCGGGCAGCTCGCGACAATCGATCTGCAGACCCGCCTGCTGATACTGATTCATCAGGTCGACCATCGCCTGGCCGCGGTCGCGGGATTCGGCATGCACATGTTCAAACAGCAGCAGCGAGGTGGCGCGCCCGCGCTCGAACACCTCGCACCATTCGGCCTGGCGATCCAACAGCGGAGCCGTCAACAGCTCACCGACAAACGGCGTCAGGGAAGGGACATCGGCCCTGATCAGCGCCAGGGCGTCGTCGCGGTTCTCCCACAGTAACTCGTCGGGGTACTCCAGCAGCAGACCGATCACTTTCAGGATCCGCATCACTCGCCCTCCCCATGCTTACGCACGCCGCTGACGTCGATGGCGTCGATCCGCCGGCTGTTAAACAGGTTGAATTTCGTATCTGACCCGTGGCAGCCATCGCCGAAGGTAAAGCCGCAGCCGTTACGTTCCGGAAAGGCATCCTCCGCCAGTTCGCGATGGCTGGTGGGGATCACGAAGCGGTCTTCGTAGTTGGCGATCGCCAGATAGCGATACATCTCTTCGACCTGCTCAACGCTGAGGCCCACCTCTTCAATGGCGCGGGTATCGGTGACGCCCTCGACGGTTTGCGAGCGCTTGTAGTGGCGCATCGCCATCATCCGTTTCAGCGCGCGCAAGACCGGTCCGGTATCGCCGGCGCTCAGCAGATTTGCCAGGTATTGCACCGGGATGCGCAGACTCTCAACCGCCGGCAGGATGTTGCCGTTGCTCGGTAAGCCGCCGGCGTCGGCAACCGACTGGATCGGCGACAGGGGCGGCACGTACCAGACCATCGGCAGGGTGCGATACTCCGGATGCAGCGGCAGGGCCAGCTTCCAGTCCATCGCCAGCTTATAGACCGGCGACTTCTGCGCCGCCTCAATGACGTTGTGCGGGATCCCTTGCTTTAGCGCTTCCTCGATGACCGCCGGATCGTTTGGATTAAGGAACACCTCGCACTGGCGCTCATAGAGGTCGGTTTCATGTTCGGTACTGGCCGCCTCTTCAATACGGTCGGCGTCATACAGCAGTACGCCAAGATAGCGGATGCGCCCGACGCAGGTTTCTGAGCAGACCGTTGGCTGCCCGGACTCAATGCGCGGATAGCAGAAGATACATTTTTCCGACTTACCGCTCTTCCAGTTGAAGTAGATTTTTTTGTACGGGCAGCCGCTGATGCACATCCGCCAGCCGCGGCATTTATCCTGATCGATCAGTACGATGCCATCTTCCTCACGCTTGTAGATGGCGCCGCTCGGGCAGGTGGCCACGCAGCTCGGGTTGAGGCAGTGCTCGCACAGGCGCGGGAGATACATCATGAAGGTATTTTCGAACTGGCCGTACATCTCTTTTTGCATGGCTTCGAAGTTACGGTCGCGGGCGCGTTTCTCGAATTCGCCGCCGAGCAGCTCCTCCCAGTTCGGGCCCCAGTTAATCTTATCCATACGCTCGCCGCTGATCAGCGAGCGCGGGCGGGCGGTCGGCAGATATTTGCCCTCCGGCGCGTTGTGCAGGTGCTGGTAGTCATAGGTAAAGGGTTCGTAGTAATCGTCGATCGCCGGCAGCACCGGGTTGGCGAAAATCTTCGATAATACGCTGACCCGATTGCCGAGGCGGGGCGTCAGCTTACCGCTAATGCCGCGGATCCAGCCGCCTTGCCACTGATCCTGGTCCTCCCAGTTTTTGGGGTAGCCAATGCCCGGTTTGGTCTCCACGTTATTGAACCACGCGTACTCCATGCCTTCGCGGCTGCTCCAGACGTTTTTACAGGTGACCGAGCAGGTGTGACAGCCGATGCATTTGTCCAGATTCAGCACCATTCCAACCTGAGAACGGATTTTCATTTTTTCGCCTCCTGTACCTGATCGCGACCTTCGTCATCCAGCCAGGCAATATTCTTCATTTTGCGGATCATGATGAACTCGTCGCGGTTCGATCCGACGGTGCCGTAGTAGTTAAAGCCATAGGCCAGCTGGGCGTAGCCGCCAATCATGTGCGTTGGCTTCGGACAGACGCGGGTTACCGAGTTATGAATGCCGCCGCGACGACCGGTCACTTCCGAACCCGGGATATTCATAATCCGTTCCTGAGCGTGGTACATCATGGTCATCCCCGGCGGCACCCGCTGGCTCACCACCGCCCGCGCGGTGAGAGCCCCGTTGGCGTTGAACGCTTCAATCCAGTCGTTATCTTCAATGCCCAGCTCTTTCGCGTCGGTTTCGCTAAGCCAGACGATCGGCCCGCCGCGCGACAGCGTCAGCATCAGCAGGTTTTCGCTATAGGTTGAGTGGATCCCCCACTTCTGGTGCGGCGTCAGGAAATTCAGCGCTTTTTCCGGAAAGCCGTTTGGCGGCACGGCCTTCATCTGGCTGACGCTGCGGGTATCAATGGGCGGGCGATAGGCTACCAGGCTTTCGCCGAAGGCGCGCATCCACGGATGGTCCTGATACAACTGCTGGCGGCCGGAGAGAGTGCGCCATGGGATCAGCTCATGTACGTTGGTATAACCGGCATTGTAGGAGACGTGCTCGCTTTCCAGTCCGGACCACGTCGGGCTGGAGATAATTTTGCGCGGCTGCGCCTGAATATCGCGAAAGCGGATCTTCTCATCCTCTTTATTGAGCGCCAGATGGGTATGATCGCGGCCGGTAAACTCTCCCAGCGCCTGCCAGGCTTTCACCGCCACCTGGCCGTTGGTTTCCGGCGCGAGGCTGAGAATAACTTCAGAGGCGTCAATGGCGCTGTCGATCCGCGGCCGGCCTTTGGCCGGACCATCGGGCTTGACGTAGTTAAGCTTGCCGAGGAAATCGACTTCGCTTTGCGTATTCCACGAAATGCCTTTTCCGCCGTTGCCAAGCTTATCGAGCAGCGGGCCGAGAGAGGTGAAGCGTTCCCAGGTGGCAGGATAGTCGCGTTCCACCAGGGCAATCGACGGTGCGGTTTTCCCGGGGATCAGATCGCATTCGCCCTTGCGCCAGTCAAGCACCTCGAACGGCTGCGACAGTTCGCCGGGGGAATCATGCTGCAGCGGGACCAGCACCACATCGGTCTCTTTGCCAAGATGGCCGACGCAGACCTGCGAGAAGGATTTAGCGATATCCTTGTAGATTTCCCAGTCGCTTTTCGCCTCCCAGGCCGGGTCGACGGCGGCGGAGAGCGGGTGGATAAACGGGTGCATGTCCGAGGTGTTCATATCGTCTTTTTCATACCAGGTGGCGGTCGGCAGGACAATATCGGAGAAGAGACAGGTACTGGACATGCGGAAATCCAGCGTCACCAGCAGGTCGAGTTTGCCCTCAATCGCCGCGGTCTGCCACTCGACTTCCTCAGGTTTTACCTCATCGCTGGCGCCCAGTTCATCACCCTGAATACCGCTGTCGGTCCCGAGCAGGTATTTCAACATGTACTCATGCCCCTTACCGGACGATCCCAGCAGGTTTGAGCGCCAGATAAACAGGTTGCGCGGATGGTTTTTGCCGCTATCCGGCTGCTCGGCGGCAAAGCGAATATCGCCTGATTTTAACGACTGGACGGTGAACTCCGCGGGGGAGAGCCCGGCGGCCTCGGCCTGCTGCTTAATGGTCAGCGGGTTGACGTTGAGCTGGGGCGCAGAAGGTAACCAGCCCATCCGTTCCGCACGGACGTTGAAGTCGATAAGGCTGCCGCTAAATTTGCTGGCGTCGGCCAGCGGCGACAGCAGCTCCTGCGCGGTCAGTTTTTCGTAGCGCCACTGGCTGGCGTGGTTGTAGAAATAAGAGGTACTGTTCATCTGCCGCGGCGGACGACTCCAGTCCAGGGCGAACGCCAGCGGCAGCCAGC
>OIWS01001371.1_pt1 | contig 24595 bp, 16 predicted proteins | sample 1587611 | NCBI WGS metagenome assembly OIWS01 (sample SAMEA3888919, study PRJEB22519) | human gut metagenome | biome: human gut; feature: human-associated habitat; material: faeces | place: Denmark | collected 2010 | reverse complement strand
CTGGCCTCATAAAAAATATTTTTGCTTTTTTGTGCATTTACTCTTGACAAATGGCAAAATTTAAATTTTGGCGGTTTTCTCTTGTCAGATGCGCGGTTTAATGTTATAATGAATCAAAGATTTGGCTTTTTATGGAACGCAGAAAGCCGGAACGCAAGAGGGAGAAACCGAAAAGGAGGCATTCTATGCAATCGATCATCCATTTTTTTACCGGGACGCTCAACACGGTCGCCTGGCTCTACATTTTCCTGCCATGTACGATCCTCGGCGGCCTCTACCTGACCATCCGCAACCGCGGTATTCAGTTCAGCAAATTCGGCTATACGGTGAAAAATACGCTTGGCAAGATGTTTCAAAAGCAGGAGGCCGGCGCGGGCGCAGTCACGCCGATGCAGGCGGTGACCACGGCGCTGGCCGCCACGGTCGGCACCGGCAACATTGTCGGCACCTCACAGGCCATCGCCCTCGGCGGCTACGGCGCGGTGTTCTGGCTGTGGCTGGCGGCGCTGCTCGGCATGATCATCAAATATTCTGAAGTGGTTCTCTCCATCCGCTTCCGCGAGCGCGACGCGAAGGGCGACTGGGTCGGCGGCCCGATGTACTATGTGAAAAATGGCCTCGGCAAGGGCTGGCAGTGGGTCGGCGTGCTGTTTGCCGTCTTCGCGGCCATCGCTTGCTTTGGCATCGGCAATATGTCGCAGGTCAACTCCATCGTCGGTTCGCTCAACAACGCCATTGATGCCTTCATCCCCGCCGCGGAAGGGGAGCGCGCCCTGCTCAATCTCATCTTCGGCATCGCGATCGCGACGCTGGTGGGCCTGATCCTCTTTGGCGGCATCAAGCGCATCGGCGCGGTCGCGGAAAAGCTCATTCCGTTCATGAGCGTGCTCTACATCGTCTTTGCGCTCGTCGTGATTTTTGCCCATGCGGGCAATATCGGCCCGGCCTTCGCCAAGATCTTCTCCTGCGCTTTCACGCCAGGTGCGGTCGGCGGCGCGGCGGCGGGCATCGCCCTGAAGCAGACCATCGTCTGGGGATTGCGCCGGAGCGCGTTCTCCAACGAGGCCGGCCTCGGCTCGGCAGCCATCGCCCACGCGGCAGCCGACACGAAGGGCCCGGTCCAGCAGGGCCTCTATGGCATCTTCGAGGTCTTTGCCGATACCATTGTCATCTGCACGCTGACGGCCCTGACCATCATCTGCAGCGGCGTGGACATTCCGTTCGGCGAGTACGTCAACTCCGAACTGATCACCGGTGCGTTTGCAACGGTCTTCGGCACGAAATTTGCCTCCGTGTTTGTTGCAGTCGCGCTGATGCTCTTCGCGTTCACGACGGTGCTTGGCTGGTCGCTCTACGGCAGCCGCTGCGCGCAGTACCTGTTCGGCCTGAAATTTGCTCGCGGTTACAAGATCGCTTTCATCCTGGTGATCGTGATCGGCGCAGTCGCGAAGCTGAACGTCGTCTGGGACATCGCCGATACCTTCAACGGCCTTATGGCCATCCCGAACTTCATCGCACTGTTTGCGCTGTCGGGCGTGGTTGCCAAGCTGACAAAGGACTACTTCGGCTCCAAAACGACGCTGAAGCAGTAAACTGGATATTCAAACGTCCGCCGGTCTTCCGGCGGACGTTTTTCAGAATTTTTAAGAGATCTTCCGACCAAAGCAGTGGTATGATGAAAAAAACAGAGAGGGGAGTGCTGCAAATGAAAAAGAGACTGTTCCTGATCTCGCTCCTGGCCTTGCTCCTGCTCGTGGGCTGCGACGGCAGCGGCTGGCAGAAGACCATTCCCGCTCAGGCCTATCCCAGCGGGAACGTGCTGGAGCTGAAGTACGGCGCACGGCTGAACCCGCTGAACTACATGCACTACGGCGGCAATCAGTTCACGTCGGAGCTGACGCCCTATGAGCTCGTGCGGCGCGGCGGAAGTGAGGACTTTACCGCAGAGGTGGTCACGCGCGGCGGAGAACCGGCGGGCTACCTGCTGACTGTGGCACAGGAGAACGGTACAAAGGACTTTTATTGGCTGGCACAGATCGACCGCAAGGATTGGGATGCACCGTGGTATCGCTACACGGGGATGCGTTACTGGATTCAGCCGGAACAGGAGGGCAGCATCGAAGCCTTTGACGCGCTGATCCCGGCTTTTGCACTGGACGCGGTGACGTCGAACCGGAACGAGCAGGATCTGAGCCTCGGCCAGTCCTATCACTGCAATCCCGTGACGATCGGGGAGACGGAATATCCCGACGCCAAGGCCCTCTTTGCGGCGTTCTATGAGACGACCGGTTGGCATGACGTGACGGAGGACGGCGACACGCTGACCGTTCGTGAGCGGACACCCGATGCACCCACCCTGCGGTTTACCTTCTCTGCCGTCAACGGCGAACCCTGCGTCACCATTTCCGCGTCAGCTGTGCCCCAAACGCCCTGAGCCACCAAAATACCAAGCCGCCCCGGCCATTCCGGCAGGGCGGCTCTTCTTATTCTACAGCCGCAGCGTCCCCAAGCGCCCGTTCCAGCACAAGATAGCGCCCTGTGTCCACCTGCGAAAATCCGTTTTTCGTCCAGAACGCCCAACTCTGTGCATTTCCCAGGTCGACGCCGAGCCGAACCCGCGACATTCCGGCCTCCCGCAGCGCCTGCAAAATTTCGCCCACCAGCGCAGTTCCTTCGCCTTGGCCCTGCCGCGCCGCATCCAGCATAAAAAGCCCGAGCCACGCCGTTCCGCGCGCCGGATAGTCCCAAATGAGATCCAGAATTGCGGCCAGCGCCGTGCCGTCAAAAAATCCGGCAAAAAGCTTGTCCGCCACGGTCTTTCCGGGCGGCAGGGCCCGAAGATCTTCCAGAATGCTCTCCGGCGTCACAAACGGCGGGTGGTACCGGTAGAAGAGCGTCTGCGTCCTGCAAAGCGCGAAAATCATCTCCACATCCGCCTCCGTCAGCACCCGCACGGCATACCGCCGCGAGAGCGCGGAAGCGTCCCAATTCGGCCTCACGTCCGCTCCGGGTAGATACACCGGATCTCCATCCGCGCCAGCGTCCGCAGCCATTCCTCCGACGGCTTCGTGTTTGTCACCACCACGCGCACCTCCTGCAATCTCGCAATGTTGACAAACGAAATCTTATCAAATTTGCTGCTGTCCACGGCCAAAATCGGCTGCTTGGCCGCGCAGACCATGGCATGCTTGATTTCTGCATGCAGGTCGTTCGAATCCGTAATCCCGGCCGCCATGTCAATGCCCTTGCAGGAAAACAGCGTCTTATCCACATGATAGGTGTGCAGAATTTCAAAGCTTGCCGGCCCGGACAGCGCCATCGACTCCGGCCGCAGCTGTCCGCCTGTCATATAGACGTTCCAGCCCTCAATCGTGCAGATTTCCGATGCCAGTTCTACAGAGTTTGTGATCACGGTCAAATTCTTCTTCTCCCGCAGCTTTTTCATGGAAAAATAGCAGGTCGAGCTGTGGTCGATCATCAGATGGTCGCCGTCTTCTATCAAATCCACAATCAGCGCCGCAATCATCTTCTTGGCTTCCACATTCGCCTTGTTGCGCACAGCGTAAGAGAGATCGGTTTTTGTGGTATTCCCAAGGATCGCGCCGCCGTAGGTCTTCGTTGCATAGCCCTCTTTTTCCAGCTTGTCCAGATCGCGCCGGATGGTTTCTTCCGTCACGTTGTAAACCTCAGCCAGTTCGCTCACCAGCACGCGCTTTTCGTTGCGCAGCCGGTTTAAAATTTCGTTTTTTCGTTCAATCGCTAACATGTCAGTCCCTTTCTCCGGTTTTCTGCGCTTCCACACAATCTCACAGAAAACCACACGTTCATCCACCTACTATACCACCCTCCGTCCGGAAAAGCAAGGCACTGCACCGCAGCTTTTCTGTATTTTTCCGCATTCCGCCCGCCGAAAAATTAAGAATTGCAAAAAAAGCGGAATTATGTCTTGCAAATCCTCCGCGCGTTTGGTAAATTATTAGGGAAATAATTATGTAAATCATTTGGAGCGTTTCTATGCTGTTTTCCAGTCTCATTTTTTTATATGTCTTTTTCCCGCTCTGCCTCCTGGCCTACTTCCTTTGCAAAAGCCTGCGGGCGAAAAATTTCGTCCTGCTTGCCGCCAGTCTGGTCTTCTATGCCTGGGGCGAACCGGTCTATCTGTTTTTGATGATCGCCGTTGCCGGGGCAAACTGGGCCTTCGGCCTGCTTCTGGGCCGTCATCCGGCGCGGCGGTTTCTTGTCCTCGCCGTGGCCTTCAATCTCCTCTGCCTCGGCGTCTTCAAATATACAGGCTTCCTGCTTGAAAATCTCTATGCCCTGTTCCGGATTGACGCTGCCGCGCCGCAGCTTGCCCTGCCCATCGGCATCTCGTTTTATACCTTCCAGGCCATGAGCTACGTTATTGACGTCTATCGCGGTGAGGTGGGTGTACAGCGCTCGTTTGCCAAATTTCTGCTCTATGTCTCCCTCTTCCCGCAGCTCATCGCGGGCCCCATCGTCCGCTATTCCGACGTGGAAAAGGAGATCGAAGACCGGCATTCCACGCCCCGCGCCTGCTTTTACGGCATGACGCGCTTCTGCATCGGCCTGGCCAAAAAGGTTCTCATTGCCGACTATGCCGGCGCCGTGGCCGACCAGCTCCTCGGCGGCAGCTTCGCCGCCTCCACGACCCTCGGCCTCTGGTTCGGCGTGATCATGTACATGTTCCAGATCTATTTTGATTTTTCCGGCTATTCCGATATGGCCATCGGCATGGGCCGTATCTTTGGCTTCAAATATCCGGAGAATTTCAAATATCCCTACATCTCCAAAACGGTCAGCGAATTCTGGCGCCGCTGGCACATTTCCCTGAGCAGCTTCTTCCGGGACTATGTCTACATCCCCCTTGGCGGCAACCGGCATCTGGTCTATCGGAATATGGCCGTCGTCTGGCTGCTCACCGGCCTCTGGCACGGAGCCAGCTGGAACTTTGTCCTCTGGGGCGCGTATTTCTTCGTCGTCCTCGCCATCGAGCGCCTCTGTTTCAAGCCCTTTTCGCACATTCCGTCCGTGCTTCGCCATCTCCTCACGCTCTTTCTCATCGCCGTCAGCTGGAATATCTTCTACCATACGGACTTCTCCCGCCTGCTCGAGAGCTTCCGGATCCTCTTCGGCTTCGCCGGCGCGGGCCTGAGCAGCACGCTCACGGCCATGACCCGCCGCAGCCACCTCCCCCTGCTTGCCCTCTGCGTCATCGGCTGTACGCCGCTTCCGCAGCTGCTCGGCAATGCTACGGGCGCGCTCTGTATGGAGAAAAACAGCCGCACCGTCAAGGGCAAGATCTATGTGATCCTGACGTTTTTGTTCGATTTTGCGCTGCTCGCCCTTGCGACCGTTTCGCTTGTCGGTTCGAGCTACAGTGCGTTCCTCTATTTCCGGTTCTAAGGAGGGCGGATCATGAAAAAACTCTATCGCGTCCTGCTTGTCCTGGCACTCGCGCTGCTGCTCGTGATTGGCGCGCTCTCTCTGATCCTCTGGCGCCAGCCCGCAGGCCTTTCCCAGACGGCCGCGCCCCAATTCTCCCTTCGGGCGCTCTTTGACGGCACCTTCCTCCCGCAGTTGGAGGCGTACTATACCGCGACCTTCCCCGGCCGCGAACAACTCATGCAGTGGAACAAAACCCTCGGCCGGTTTTACTACGCCGGCTCCGGAGAGCAGGACAATGTCCTCGTCCTGAGCGGCAATACGGGCGCCGAGCAGGGCGGCGAGTCCCTTGGCGATGTCCAGGCCGCGCTGAACGGCAAGACGGAACCGGATGCGACGCCCGCGCCGGATACGCCTGCAGACACGCCCCCGGATCCTTCGACAGGCGAGACTACGACAGGGGAGACGACCCCTCTGGAAACCGACACCACGGCGCAGCCGGAGCAGCCCGCCGAACCCGATCCCGCGCTCGACGATCCCGACGAATCCGAGGCCAGCTACGCCGGCTCCGTGGTCGTCGTCGGCACGCGCGCCATGGAGATCCCGACCGCGGATTCCGAAATCATCGCCTCCTATGCCAAGGCCGTCGGTGATCTCGCCGCCGCGATGGGCGAAACCGTCCGTACCATCAGCCTCATCACGCCCAACGGCGGTGAATTCTATTCGCCCGAAAGCCTCCATACCGGCCTGCACAGCCAGAAGGACATGATCGACCTCTGCTATAGTAAGATGACCCCAGGCATCCTCACGGTTGACGCCTATGCCAAGCTCCGCAGCCATACGGATGAGTACATCTACTTCCGCACCGATCACCACTGGACGCAACTCGGCGCCTACTACGCCTACACCGCCTTCTGCGAGACGGCAGGCTTCGAGGCCGTGCCGCTCGAGGACTTCGAAACCGGCCGCTATGACAACTTCGTCGGCTCCATGTATACCTTCACCAAGGGCTATCCGCAGAGCGACGTCCTGAAAAATAACCCGGATTACCTCGACTACTACCTGCCCATCTACGAGACGCACGCGCGCTATTATGCTGACGCCACGCTGCAAAACGGCGTCCCCGTCAGCGTCGTCTACACGAAGATGGACAGCGCCGTGGACAACAAATACCTCTGCTTCATCGGCGGCGACACGCCCATCTGCATCATCGAGTCTACGGCCAAAGGCGGCACCTGCCTGGTGCTGAAGGAGTCCTACGGCAACGCCCTCGTCCCGTTCCTCACCAGCCACTACAGCAAGATCATCGTCGTTGACCCGCGCGAATTCAACCGCGACGGCAAGCCCTCGCTCGACCTGACGCAGTTTGCTGCCGAGCAGGCCGTGGATGATCTGCTCGTCATCAACTATCCCTACATGATCAACAGCAAAGCCTATGTCCGCTGGCTCGATCGCCTCGTCGGCCAGGATTCCTGAACCAAAGGACCCAGGTAAGAGCCAGGGGCCTGATACTGATATTCAATTAAAAACTTTCATTCATGGAATGGAAGTTTTTAATAGGAAGATCATTATGAGACGAGATTCCGTGATTTTATCAAAATCACGGAATCGGTTACGCCAAAGGCGGAACCTTTCTGATGAAAGAATTTAATCAGAAAATAGTATTACTTCTGAAATCTTACCCGCCCCAACGCACCAAACGCCTGACATTCGCATTGCAGCGAAGGCCGGAACCGCTCAGGTTCCGGCCTTCCCGTTTTTGCAGTTATGTTTGAAAATCACCGCTTCGCCCGCCAAAACGCTGCCTGCAGCGCGCAATTTGCTGCAGGGGAGAAGGGCGTGTTCACACTCATCCGCCCCAATCCCATCCGCCCCGGTCATGACTGCCCGCGCAGCCTCGCCTTGAGCGCCTCCAGGAGCTCCAAAATCCGGAATTTCAGCACATATCCGTCCTCCGCGCCCGTAATCAGCTTCACTTCACCCTCGCTGAACCCCCCGGCCGCAGCCGCCGTCTCTAGCTCGTCCAGGCTGGCGGCCGTGCAGAGCGTTGGAAATACCACGCACCACCAGTTGTGCCCCGCTCCGGCCCCGATCGTCACCCGAAGCGTCCGATAGACGCCCGCCGGCAGGGAAAACGTCTCATACGCCCGCGTCGGAAATGCCTCGTTCTGCAGCGCCACCGAGACGGCGTCCTCCCGCCCCAGGCTGCGCAGCGCCTTCGCCGCCGCACGCTCCAGCGTGCCGAGGTTTTCCGCCAGCGCCCCTTCTGCGTCCGGGCCTGTAACATAGGGCTGCGCCGCCTGCAAAACGGCGTCCCGCACGCGAAGCTTCACCGCCTGATCCTCGTCGGAATCTGAATTGGCCACCACATGCAGCCGGATGAGCTTTGCGGCCAGCTGCCGCTGCCCGGCCTGCAGCACCGCACAGCCGAGCAGTCCCAGCGCCAGCGTCGCAATCAAAATCAACGCAGAAATTCGTTTTTTCATAAAAAAATCGACCAGACTTTCTATGTAGGATATAGAAAGTCTGGCCGTTTTTTGGCTGTTTATACCGTCTGCGCCAGGAAAACCTGCGGATATTTTTCCTTCAGCATCATGCATGCCACGCTGGCATATTCAAACGAGTCATACACGCCGAATACCGCCGAGCCGCTCCCCGTCATCTGCGCGCCATACGCACCGTAGGTGATCATCATGGAGCGGATGTAGTTGAGGTCGAAATGCTCCTTCAGCACCAGCGGCTCAAACACATTGCAGAGGCTCCCGCCGATTCCCAACAGCTCGCCCTTCTGCAAATTGGCCTGCATGGCCCGCTGATCGGGGCGCTTTTCGATGAATTCCTCATCCAGCCGCCGGTAGAGCTCCGCCGTCGACACGGAAAAATCTGGCTTGCAAACTACCACATAAAACTGCGGTACACCGTGGATCTGCGTAAGCAGTTCGCCCCGCCCTTCCACCAGCGCCGTTCCGCAGAGTACGCAGAATGGCACGTCGCTGCCGACGGCCTCACCCGTCTCACAGAGCGCCGCGACGGACAGCGGCTCCCCGTAATGCCGGTTCAGCCCGCGTAAAACGGCCGCCGCGTCCGCGCTTCCGCCGCCGAGTCCCGCCTCGGTCGGGATGCGCTTGTTGATGAAAATTTCAAGGCCGGTGCTCTGCTTGCCGGTGCGCGAAAAAAATGCCTCCGCGGCCTTCCAGGCCAGGTTGTCCGCATCCTGCGGAAGTCCCTCCGTCTCCAGCCGAACCTCCGACTGTTCTGCCTTCGGATCCTCGAGGACCTCGCGGTAGCAATGCACGGCCCAGGGTGCGCCTGTGTCCACATTGATGACCACGTCGTCCCGCAGGGAGATGGTCTGCATGATCGAGCGGATATCATGATATCCGTCCTCCCGCCGGCCCAAAACGTCCAGCGTCAGGTTGATTTTTGCAAATGCGCTTTCGGTGATGATTTCCATTACTTAATTTTTCTGCCTTCCAGATAGTATCTCTTTTCGCGGCTGTGCCCCATGGAGAACGTCTTGCGCGGGAGTACGCCGTCGGCGATCACGCCGCGGAACAGCTGGCTCTTCTCCATCGCGGGCAGCAGGAAGCCGATGGCCGCGGGCTTCTTCGCCAGCGCAATGAGCGCGTCATCGTCATGGATATAGTCGATCTCGCCCGCATGCTCCTTCAGATAGTCATCGAGGAAATGCTGCAAAATGCCGACCGCCAGCTCGCCCTTGCTCTTATCGAGCACGACCGTGCCGCTCTCGTCCCCGATGTACCACTTCACCGGGAAACCTTCCTTCCCGCCGCAGGCCTCTTCCAGCGCGGCAAGCAGTTTCTTCGGCTCGGTCTTGAAGATCACGCGGTGAATGGGCTCAAAGACCTGCGCCGGATCGTGGATATTCTCGAGCTCGACGAGGGCATAGCGCGCCGGGTGATTTGAAAGATCCTCGCCCGGATGGTTCTTCTTCAGCTCCTCATAGCAGCTCTTGGCCGTCGCGAGGGAGTGGTTGCCGTCGCCGACCGCGAACACCATCGGCGTGCCCTTGAGTCCCTTGTATTTTTCGCCGACCGTCGCGGAATACTGCGTGAGCGCGTCATTGAATGCCTCGGCGTCCTTTCCCTCGACGAGCCAGCCCGTGATGTGTCCGCCGCCCTCCATAAGGTCGAAATCATAGAGCTTTTTGAGCTGTGTCTTCTTTGCACCGATCGGCTCGATCAGAACCTTGTCATGGTCGTCGCAGAGCATCAGAATGTGCGGCAGCTCGATGGGCGCGTCGCGCCGGACGCGCTGGCGCGGCGGAATCCGCTCCGGCACGGTGCGCTCCGTCGCGCGGATCGCGGACGTTGCGCCGGGGGTATAGTCATAAGCGTCGAGATCGACCATGCCGACAAGGCCCTCGCGGATCGAGCCGTCCTCCAGCGTCCGCTCCACATAGACATAGCTGTTGGGATACGTCGTGAAGACGTCGTTTTTCATATAATCGGCCATGGTCTTGTTGATGACGGCGGTGTGCTCCGCCTCCATCTCCGTGCCAAGCTCAGCCTCCGGCAGGATCAGGTTGATCGTGGAGACGGCACCCTCGGCGTTTTTGCGCACGCGGTCCCAGTACGCCTGATCGGACGTAAACTGGTCGCAGGCAATCACGGCCCATTTTTCCATCTGGTTGGTCTTCGGGAGCAGGATGTCAGCAGGTAAAAAAGCGTTCATAGTCGATCCCTTTCTCATGTAGATTCGTATTCAGGCGCGCAAAGCGCCGCGAATGCCTTCCAAAAGTGCATCGTAAGTCTCATAGGCGGGCAGCTGCGGATAATCCGCCTTGATCTGCTCGGTGCTGCGGAAGAGGAACCCGGCACGGCTGGCCAAAATCATGTCGAGGTCGTTATAGCTGTCGCCTGCCGCGATGGTGACATAGCCGATGGACTGCAGCGCCCGCACGGTTGTCAGCTTCGACTGTTTGCAGCGCATCCGGATTCCGGTGATCTCGCCGCTCGCCGCCACATCGAGGCTGTTGCAGAGGATCGTCGGCCACCCGAGCTTGCGCATGAGCGGCTGGGCAAACTCCTCAAACGTGTCGCTGAGAATCACCACCTGCGTCTCGCTGCGCAGCGTGTCCAGAAATTCCTTCGCGCCCGGCAGCGGATCGATCTTTGCAATCACATCCTGAATTTCGCGCAAACCCAGCCCGTGCTCTTTCAAAATGCTGAGCCGCCAGCGCATCAGCTTGTCGTAATCCGGCTCGTCGCGCGTGGTGCGCCGCAGCTCCGGAATTCCGCTCTGCTCGGCAAATGCGATCCAGATCTCCGGCACCAGAACGCCCTCCAAATCCAGACAGGTCATAAACATTGTGAGTTCCTCCTGAAAATTATTATACAGATTTCACAAAGGAATGCAACCGCTTTCCAAGCAATTCCGGCAATTTCGAATAACTGAAACTTTTTTTGCACAAGCTAGACCGGAAGGAGTTGAGAAACGTGAACGTGATCGCATGGATCCTGGCCATCATCGGGGCCATCAACTGGGGCCTGGTCGGCTTTGCAAAATTTGATCTCGTCGCATGGATCTGCGGCGGACAGACCGCATGGGGCAGCCGCGTCATCTACGCGCTGGTGGGCCTTGCGGGCTTGTGGTGCATCGTGAGCCTGCTCACGCGCGACCGGAAAGCGGAAAATTCCTGAAAACAGCGGCCAGAGCCTTCTGTCCGCGCAGCGCGCCGAAGCCTCCGCTTCGCCCGCTGTCCATCGGCCCTCTGCGTATTTTGCCGCAAAGCGCCGCCTGACGGAACGTGAAAGGGGCAAACTGCCCCTTTCACGTTTTGCTTTTATTGATCGATGTATCGTCCGCCCAAAGCGGCCCGGAGAACCTCCTGCAGCGGCCTTAGCGCGTCTTTATCCCAGATTGCAGCGCACAATGCACTGATAGGTCGCCCCGCCGTAGGTGGTGCTGACGGTGGTGGTGCCTTTTCCCGCGGCCGTCACAACGCCCGAGGCGTCCACAGTGCAGACCGAGCTGTCGCCGCTCGTCCAGCTCACGCCGGACACGGCATCTCCGTTCCCGTCCAGCAGCCGCAGCTTGAAATATTCTCCCATGAGGGACATCGTGACGTCGGAATGGCTGATGCGATACGTCCCGGCCGCCGACGGATCCTCCACGCTCTCGCTGAGGCTGCAGCGCACAATGCACTCCAGCGGATCCCGCCCGCCGACAGAAACCGTAACCGTCGTCGTCCCGCTTCCCATCGCGGTGATGAGGCCCTTGTCCGAGACCGTGGCGACAGAGGGATCCGCGCTGGTATAGGTGATGTCCGCATCCTCCGGTGCGCCCTTGACCTGCAGAGAAAACTGCTCGCCGGGGGAGAAGAAGGTCATGTCCACATTGTTGAGCGAGAGTTCCTCGTCTCCGGTCTGCTCCGGCGTTTCGATGATCTTGAAATCGCAGGTCACCAGGCAGCTGGCCGTCTGCGTGCCGCACTTGGCGGTGATGACCGCGCTGCCCGCATTCACTGCCACAATCTTACCCTGTTGGTTGACCGTCGCAATGGATTCGTTGTCAGAAGAGAAAACCACCTCTTCATTGCAGTCCGCCGGCTCGCGTGTATAGGTAATGCCGTAAAACTGCTCCGCCTCTTCAAACGTCACCGTGTTCGTCGAGAGCGAAAGCCCCGTGCAAGCCACGGTCACCTCCGGTGCTTCCGGCGTTTCCGGCGCGGGTTCCGGCGTATAATCCTCTTCATTCATATAGTCCGACGCTGCAGGCTGTTCCGGCGCGGCAGGTGCGGCCGTGTCTGCCTGAAGCGTCTGCTCCGTCTGTGCATCCGCAGCGTCCTTTGGCGCGAACCACTTGAGGTTGTAGATGGCAAATGCCGCCCCTGCCGCCACAGCCACCGCCAGAATCATGCAGATGGCCTTCATCATCCCCTTGGGGATGGCATAGGGGTTTTCGTCCGAAGCAGCTGCCGGCGCGGACGCGCGCGCACGGTTTTTTGCCAGCCGTTTGCCGCCCTTTTCCTTGCGGCGCGGCGCGGCCTTTCCGTCAGATTGAAGCACAATCGGCTCCGCCGGTGCACTCTCCGCCGCCTTTCCGCAAAGCGGGCACTGCCGCAGCGAGGCGTCAAAGCTGGTGCCGCAGTATTCGCAGGTTTTCAGTTCCATAAAGACCTCCATTCCAGGTTTCTGGAGCAGCGCCGTAAAAACCGGCGCAATTCTTGCAGATTCTCACGCAAAAGCAGCCCTTGCGCCGCTTTTGACGTATTATAACACAAGCCGCGTCAAAATCCAAGTGCGCGACACAATATATTGTGTTGCAATTTTCCTAAAAATCGCTTAAAATAATAAGACGTATGAATAGAAGGAGGCGAAGTGTTTGGCTGAACTGAAGCTCGTTTCGCCGTTGCTCTCCAATATGGAGGTCGTGAGCCGCATCAGCGCCCGCGGCGCGGTCTCGGTCTATATTGTCAAGAGTACCAAAACGGCGCAAACATATATCCTGAAACACATCTCCGTTCCGGAGTCGCAGAAGCAGGTGGACGCGCTGCTCTTCACCGGTGCCGCGGCCACCACAGCCGACGCACAGAAATACTATGAGCAGGTTGTCACCGACTACAAAGACGAGCTCGAGACGCTCGAAAAGCTCGCCGCCAGCCCGAATCTGGACTGCTTCCGCAGCTACCAGATCGAGCCGAAGGAAGACGGCGTCGGCTTTGATCTCTACCTGCTCGCCGAGCACCGGACCACGCTCACGGAATACCTCGCAGATAACGCCATCACGCACCTGTGCGCGGTCAATCTTGCGATGGACCTTTGCGGCGCGCTGGTCGACTTGCGCGCGGCGGGCCTGGTGCACCGTGACGTCAAGCCCGGCAACATCTACTTAAACAGTCAGGGGCACTTTGTCCTGGGTGACCTTGGCATCGCGAAGCTCTCCGAGCTGAAATACTGCTCCATGCCCGAGACCATGCTCTCGTCCTATTCCGCGCCGGAGCTGTTCAGCCTGGTCGGCTCCATCGAGCCCACGACGGACATCTATTCCGTCGGCCTCATCCTCTACCGCATCTATAACGGCAACCACGCGCCCTTTGAAGACGAGCGCACCGGCGCCAAGGCGGCGGACAAGCTCCGCATCACCGGCAAAGAGCTTCCCACGCCCATGTACGCCGACTACGAGATGGCGGAGATCATCCACAAGGCCTGCGCCTTCAAGCCCGAAGACCGCTATCAGGATCCCAACGAGATGAAGCAGGCGCTCATGGAATACATGAAGCGCAACCAGTCCGACGATTCACTCATCGTCCCGCCCATCTCCGGCGAGATTGAACAGGTCGACCCCAACGCGGAAGAGGAGGTCGAGCCCGTCCAGTTCGCCGACAGCGAAACCCTGGCCGAGGACTTCAAGGAAAACTTCTCGCCGGATACGCAGATGCTCAACGACATGATCGACAGCGTCCACAAGCAGATGGACAAGGATCCCGAGGCCTATTACAATACGCTTGAGCCCGACGACGAAGAGGACAACGTCCCGCTCGATACCGCGCCGAAAAAGCGCAAGCGGAAAAAGCATAACCGCTGGCTGCCGGTGCTGGCCAGCCTTCTGATCCTGCTCGCCATTGCGGGCGCGGTGGCCTATTTTGTCTTCATTCGCCCGGCGACGGTGCATGTCGGCGCAATCTCCCTGATGGACGCTTCGACGGATACGATCAGCGTCTTTGTCGACTCCAACGAGTCCGACGGCGCCTTTGACATCCTCTGCACCGACTCCTATGGCAACCAGACCCGCCAGCATTTCGTCTCCGGCAAGGAGACGGTCTTCACCGGCCTGACGCCCGGCACGCAGTATACCATCTCGATTGACCCGCTGGAGAAAAAGAAGGTCACCGGCACGGATACCCTCATGGCCACAACGATTGCCCAGACCTCCATCCTCAGCTTCACGGCCACCACCGTCACCGTCACCCAGGCCGAGCTCAACCTCATCATCCAGGACGGCCCCGACCCCGGCAGCTGGACCGTGGAATACACCGCCGACGGCGTAGAGCCCAAAACGACCACCTTCACCGGCCACTCCACCGTCATCGCCGGCCTGGAGTCCGGCAAAGACTATACCTTCACCCTGCAGGAGCCCGAAGGCACCCGCCTCACGGGCCAGACGAAGGCCTATTTCTCGACGGTTCCCGCCGTCAGCATCACCGGCATCAAGGCCGCCCTCTCCAGTACCACGGCCATCCTCTCCTGGACGATCGAGGGCGACGCCCCCGACACCTGGACGGTCGAGGTCACCGGCCCGAACGACTATACCAACTCGCAGGTCGTCTCCTCGCCGACCGTCACGCTCGAAGGCCTGACCTCCGGCGAGACGTATGAGGTCATGATCTCCACGCCGACTATGCTCGAAAACTGCACCACGAAGATCACGCCCAACGTCACGAAGCTCACCACCTTCACGGCCGAGCCCGATCTCGAGGCCGGCACGCTGAACTTCAGCTGGGACTGCGAAAACGAGCCGGCCGACAACGCCTGGACGATCACGGCCAGCCTCCACAGCGATACCGAACTCCTCCAGTACACCTGGACGCCCGAGGCCAATACCAATACCTACAGCGTCCCCCTGGAGGACCTTCTGCCCGAGACCGAATACGACTTCCAGCTCGCCCTCGCCAGCGGCGACAAGCTGGAAGGGGAGACCGTCACCGGCTATACCACGCCGAATAAGGATAAATTCCGCTCCTATAACACGCGGGACTTCTACCTCGGCCTCTTCCTCAAGCCGGACAGCGACACCTTCACCAGCAACAAGCTCTCCGTCTCCCGCACCAGCTTCAAACCGGACGAATTTGTCGCCTTTGCCCTGCAATCGATCAATAACGTCCAGGATTCCGGCGATACCGTGCCCTATGCGCTCGTGCTCACGGACAAGGACGGCAAGGTTGTCGACGCCGAATTTTCCTCCGTCGCCTGGGGTTCGGTCTGGAGCCGCAATATCTTCGCCGGCTTCTTCCCGCGTACCCCGCAGACGGCAGGGGAGTATACCCTCAAGGTATACTTCAACAATCAGTTCACCGCTGAAAAAACCTTCACGGTCGAAGCGCCGTAGCCTGCAAAACCCCAAAAACGCCCACTGGATCCTCCAGTGGGCGTTTTTACAAGTATTTCCTTCAGCCTCAGTCCAAAAGCCCCAGCGTGCGCAGATGACGCTGAATGTGCCGGCAGATCACCTCGTCCAGCTCCGCGCGATGCGCACGCAGCACGCGGTAGATATCGTCGCGGAATTCCGGCGTCCCGTCCGGATTTTTCGCCTGCAGCAGCAGGCCGTAGTTGATGTGCATTACCTGCCGTGTGTCGATCTGATCCATAAGGCCGGGCAGATCCGCATCCGAAACCTCCCGCAGATCCGGAACCCGCGCCGGATCGCAGGTCACATGGTAATATTTCCGCGCCTCGGCAAAGTGCGCGCAGGCAAACGGTACCATTCGCCGGAAAAGCGCCGGCTCACATGCTGCGATCACGCGCACGGCCTCCACCCAGCTCGTCCCCGACGTCTTCAGATGGAACCGCCCGTGGCTCAGCCGTCCCACATACGGGAACACGCTGAACTTATCGCTGCCGGAGTGCACACTGATCCGATAGCCAAAATGCTCCGCAATCGCCACATGATCGGCAAATTCCGCCTCAAACTGCGCCAGATCGCCGATATAGTCGATCCCTTTCTGGAATTCCCCGTAAAACCGCGGTGCCATGCTCTCGATCACCACGCCGCGCCGGACGAGTTCTGCCGCCACAAAATAATGCGCACACGGCAGTGTGTCGATCTCCGTCTCGTCGATCGAAACCTCAAAGGCCACCTTCCGCGAACAGGGCGCGATGGCCTGCTCATAAACCTGCGCCGCAAACTCCACGGCCCGGGCATACGTCAGCAGCAGCTGCGGGAAAACGGCCGGTGTAAACTCCACGCTCCGCCCCTCCAACGGGAAGGACTTGCCGCAGTACTCCGCTGTCCACCGCGCCAAATCCTCCGCCGAAAACAGCGCCCGACAGTCTTCCCACGCCTCCGCCTCGCGCAGCAGATGCGCGTCATTGTCGATGTGCTCCGAGCAGTCCAGCGTGATCATCGTCACCCCGTCACAGAGCGCGTCACAGACCTCCTCCAGCGTCTTCCGGTGGTCGCCGTCGGCCCCATATCCGCCGGTGTACCCGGCCTCGAAGACCTGCCAGGCCACGTCCTCCATCATTTGCCGGTTCGAGCGGCCTGTGAGGTTCAGCTCCCGCTTTGATTGCTGCGCCAGCACCGGAAAAACCTCCGTTCCGCGCAGCGCCTGGATATGCGCCCCCGAGACCAGTCCCAGCCGGTCGCCGAGGCCCATCGAAATGTTGTGCCCCTGTGGGCTGGCCGGCACGGTCCACGGAAAGACCTCCTGCAGCGCCAGCAAATTTTCGTGGCTTTTCTGGCAGAGCAGCGCCTCTTGCCCGCCGATCAGTACCCGTCGTCCGGAAAACCGCGCGTCCGGCGCACCGGCGATCAAAAGCTCGCGCTCCGGCTCCACGTCCAGCATGCCATAAACCGTGCTGCCCACTTCCTGAAACGACGCTTCGCACGGCGTATACCCCGCACCGCGCAGCAGCGCAAATAAAGACTGTTTCTGTTCCATATCATTCCTCTTTTCCAGATAGTTTCGGGCGTATCAGATCCCTGTCAACGCACCCGCGGGCTCTTTGCGCCGCAGCATACCATTTTTCCGCGCAATGCATCGGGATTCCTGCGAAAAACAGCTTGCCCTGCATGAAAATTCCGCGCCGCCGCGTCCGGCTTCCGGCACACCCCGGAAAGAAAAGGGTGGGGAAGACCCCGCCCTCAGCGTGCCGAAAAAGTATTTTCGTCCCGCTGAGTCCAGTTTTTTGAACTTTAAAAAGTTCAAAAAACTGCTTGATTGAACGCGAAGGGGGCTCTTTGCCCCCTTCACTCTTTCCCTGCGGCTCAATTGCGGAACCGCATTTTATAGTTTTTCGATCGTCTCAGGGCGGGGAAGACCCCGCCCTTTGTTCGCTATCCTCCGAGCAGTGCCCGCATCGCCGCAAGCCAGCGCTCCTGCGCTGCTTCCTTGTTTGTTTGCTGCCCTGCCTCACCAGCGTCTTCTTTCCGCAGGTGCTCAAGAGCGTGCAAAGCGCGGCAGATGCCGCCGGTTATACCGTCAGCGTCTTTGGCACCAAGGGCGAGCTTGCGCAGGAGCGCCGGATCATCAACATGCTCCGTGGTCAGGGCTACGAAGGCATCTTCCTCGATTCCTGTGCCGATGTCGACCAACCGGAGACCGCCGAATACCTCGACTTTCTCCACGCCATCAACTTCGCGCAGGACCCCATGCACATCATCTGCGTCGAGACGGCCATCAGCCCCAAGCTCGATGCCGTGGTCGTCAACGATGCTGAAGAGATGGCCAAGGCCACGGAATATCTCATCCAGAAGGGGAGACGGCACTTTGTCCATATCGCCGCCCCTACGCAGTATATGCACGCGAAAAACCGAAAAAAGGGATTCCTCACGGCCCTGATGCTAAGCGGCATCCCGGTCGATCCCTCCATGGTCATCGAGGGCAACTTCACCTGCCGCAGCGGCTACGACGCCATGGCACAATTCCTTGCCAGCGGCCGTGAGATCGACGCCGTCGTTGCCGGCAATGACCAGATGGCCGTCGGCGCGCTTTGCTGCTTGAAAGAGCATGGCCGTCGCGTCCCGGGGGATGTCATGATCGCTGGCTTCAACGACAACGTCTCCGCTTCGCTCATCTCCCCCTCGCTCACCACCATCCACATTCCCAAGTCCGAAATGGGGATCTGCGCCTTCGAAATGTTCCTACAGCGCGCAGCCAAAGACGATTCGCCCCGCAAGGTCATCCAGCTCAGCGGCGAGTTCGTCATCCGCAACTCCACCGATCCCGATCTCGACTGCCCGTGGAACCTGGATTGGTAGCCAAGCCCCACCGCCGCCTGAAATGGTATCATTTCAGGCGGCTTTTTGTTTCCCGCCCCGCCGCGCTTCCTTTTTTCGCCCGCAGATGCTATAATAAACAAAATATTCGCGCACGCCTGCCTGCGTCCGGCCCTTCCGGTGCGCGCCAAACGAAATTCTATCAGGAAAGGGGAGTGGCCCCATGCTGACGCTGCTCTGCGGCGCTGACCGCGTGTTGACCTCCGCCGCGCTGCTCCGGGCGGTCTGTGCCCGCGCCTCATCCGGTCTGCCCGGCAATATTCTCATCGTCCCCGAGCAATATTCCCATGAGACCGAGCGCGCCCTCTGTGCCGCCGGCGGCGACACGATCAGCCGCTTTGCCGAGGTGCTCAGCTTCACGCGCCTTTCCGCCCGCGTTGCTGCCACCTGCGGCGGCGTCTGCGAGGAATACCTCGATGAGGGCGGGCGGATTCTCACGGTCTACCTTGCCGCCCAGCAAATCCTTCCGCAGCTCAAGCTCTATGCTCCCGCCGCCGCCAAGCCGGCCTTTCTGGCGCAGCTCGCCTCCGTCGTCGAAGAATTTCTGAGCTATTGCCTCACGCCGGATGACCTGCGCGGGGCCGCGTCGCATTCCGAGGGCCAGTTTGCGCAAAAGCTGCAGGAGCTCGCCCTGCTCTATGAGAGCTACCTCTCCGTCTGCAAAACCGGCCGCAGCGACCCCGTCACCCGGCTCTATCGCCTCAACGATCAGCTCTTTGAGGCGGACTATGCCGCAGATAAAACCTTCTTTCTCGACGGTTTTTCCGATTTTACCGCCATCCAGCTCCAAATTCTTACCACGCTCCTGCCGCAGTCCGATCTCACGGTTGCCCTCCCCACGGGCGACGGAGAGCAGTCCGTCTTCGCCTCCGCTGCATCCACAGCCCGCGCACTTAAAAATCTCGCCGCCCGCCTCCACGTCCCCGTGCAGACGCAGCAGATCGCCGCGCCCGCGCACCGTGCGCCGGACACGCAGCGCTGGCTCTCCGGCCTCTTTGCCCGCGCGACGGAGCCAGACGTGGCCCCCGCACCGCATATCCTCACGCACCAGTCCGATTCCGTCGCCGCAGAGTGCGCCTTCGCAGCCGCCTATGTCCGCAGCCTGGTGCGCGGCGGCCTGCGCTGCCGTGAAGTGACCATTGCCGTCACCGACCCGGCCGCCTATCTGCCCGTCCTGCGCTCCACATTTTCCCGCGCAGGCCTCCCGGCCTACTTCGCCGGAGATACCCCCCTCCTGCAGAGCCCCACAGTCGGTGCCCTGCGCAGCGCCCTGCACGCCACCGAGCGCTATGACTACGAATCCGTTCTGTCCTACCTCAAGTCGCCGCTCTCGCCCCTCACGCGCGACGCCGCCGACCGGCTCGAGCGCTATGCCTTCCGCTGGAACCTGCACGGACTTGCCTGGGAACGGGAGTTCACTGCCCATCCGCGCGGCTACGGCCAGCCTTGGACCGAGGAGGACCGTACCGAGCTTGCCTTGCTCGAGTCCTGGCGCGCCGCAGCCATCGCGCCGCTGCAAACACTCCGCCAGGCCCTCCGCTCCGCACCCACAGCCGCAGTGCAAACAGAGGCCCTCGCTGCCTTCCTCGCGGAAACCGGCCTTGCCCAAACCCTGGCTGAAAAAGCCGCCCGCCTGACCGCCTCCGGCGATGCACAGCGCGCCCAGCAGACGCAGCAGCTCTACGAGTCCCTGCTCCAGGCCCTCGAGCAGCTCTGGCGCCTGGCCGGCACACAGAGCATGGATCAGGAGACCTTTCTGCAGATCTTTGACCTGCTCCTCGGCTGCTACCAGATCGGCACCATCCCCGCCACGGCCGACCAGGTGCTCATCGGCCCGCTGCCCTCCATGCGCCACAGCCGCACCCGCGTGCTCCTGATCCTCGGCGCGGAGGAGGGGAAGTTCCCCGCCTTCCAGACGCCCACCGGCCTTCTTTCCGAAGAAGACCGTACCCAGCTGCTCGCCCTCGGCTGCGCGCTCGCGCCTGCCCGGCAGATCCGGCTCGAACGGGAGCTCGGCTGGGTCTACGCCTCGCTTGCCGCCGTGCAGGAGACGATCGTCCTCTCCACGGGCGGCGGCCAGCCGTCCTATCTCGTCCAGCGGACGGACCGACTCTTTCCCAATCACCCCGTCCTCCGCGACGAGGACGATCCCTACCTGCCAGACGCGCCTGCCGCCGCTGCGCCCTTCGTCCGCGCGGGCCAGCCCGAGCGCCTTTCCTCCCACCCCGTCCTGCTCCAGGCCGCGTGGGAGCTCCAATCGCGCGCCTCGTTCGACTTCACACCCCTCCGCGCCCAGACGGTCGAGCGTCTCTATGGCCGCGAGCTTCCGCTCTCCGCCTCGAAAATTGACCGCTTTTCCGCCTGTAAATATCAGTATTTCCTCCAATACGGCCTGCGTACCGAACCCTGGAAGCAGGCCCGCTTCGACGCACCCATTTTCGGCACGTTTGTCCACTATGTCCTGGAAAAAACCGTGCAGGACGTCATGGCGCAGGGCGGCTTTGCCGCCGTCGGCGATACGGCGCTCGCCGATATCGCCGATGGCCACATCGAGGCCTACAGCGACGCCTGCCTGCCGGCCGGATCCGCCCGCAGCGCCCGCTTTTCCTACCTTTTCGCGCGCAGCCGCCGTGAGGTGCAGGAGATTGTTGCCGACATCGGCCGCGAGCTGCGCGCTTCCGCCTTCCGTCCCGCCGATACCGAGCTTTCCTTCCGCCCCGGCGGCGCGCTTCCGCCCGTCACGGTTCAGACGCCCGGCGGCTGCAGCCGGATCACCGGCTTTGTCGACCGGGTCGACCTCTACGATACCGGCCCCATGGCCTATTACCGCGTCGTCGACTATAAAACGGGCCGCAAAGACTTCGACTATGCCGACCTTCTGGAAGGCGAGGGGCTGCAGATGCTGATTTACCTCTTCGCCCTGCGCCGCTACGGCAGCGCACGCTACGGCAAGCCGATCGAGCCCGCCGGCGTCCTCTATGTCCCGAGCCGCGCGGACATCGAGCGCATTGCCCCCGGCGAAGATCCGGAAAAGATCCGCGCCCTCCGCCAAAAAAAGCGCCGCCGCAAGGGCCTCGTCCTCGCAGACGACGCCGTCCTGCAGGCCATGGAGCCGGGCAGCACCTACGAATACCTGCCCGTCCAGTCCAAAAAAGACGGCCTCACGGGCGACCTTGCCACGCGCGAGCAGTTTGCGCAGATGGAGCGCTTTGTGGACCAGTCCCTGCAGGATTTGACCGATTCCATGCTCTCCGGCGCCGTCGCGCCCGATCCGCTCGTGCGCGGCCCGATGGCCTCCAGCTGCCAATTCTGCGAGTTTGGCGCTGCCTGTCATCAGGACCTCTGCGCCATCCACCGCCGCTATCTCCGCTCCGTCAAGTCGGAGCAATTCTGGAACGAACTGGAAAGGAGGCTCCGCGATGCCGGTCACACTGACCCCCCATCAACAGGCAGTCGTTGAAAACGAAGGCGGGGCGCTTCTGGTCTCCGCCGCCGCCGGTTCCGGCAAAACCAAGGTGCTCATCGACCGGCTCCTGCGTAAAATCTGCCGGGAGGGCGCGAACATCGATGACTTCCTCATCATCACCTATACGAATGCCGCTGCCACCGAGCTGCGCGCCAAAATCTCCGCCGCCCTCGCCGAGCGCCTTTCCGAAGACCCGGAAAACCGCCACCTCCAGCGCCAGCTCACGCGCATCTACCTCACCCAGATTTCGACGGTGCACGCCTTCTGCGCCTCCGTCCTGCGCCGCTACGCTCCCACGCGCGGCCTGGCCCCGGACTTCCGCGTCGGCGAGGACTATGAAATGCAGATTCTCCGTGACCGCATCCTCGATGACGTCCTGGAAGACGCTTATTCCACGCTCACAGACGATCCAGCCGTCGCCGCCGCCATCGACCGTCTCGGCTACGGTCGTGACGACCGCCGCCTTGCCGCCCTCGTCCTCCAGTTCTACGAGTCTGTCCGCTGCCAGGTGGACCCCGAGGCCTGGATGCAGCGCTGTGAGCAGGCTTACGCCCCGGCCTCTGCGCCCGGGCAGACGCCCTGGGGAGCATACTGGCTTGCCCGTCTGCATGAGGCGGCCCATTCCACCGCAGCCTGCCTGCGGGATGCCATTGCAATCTCCGGCCGGGACGCCGTCCTGGCGGAAAAATATGTCCCCTTATTTGAAAAAAATCTCGCCGCGGTATCTGCCTTCCAGACCATGACCGACTGGGACGCCATTTATGCCGCCCGCGCCGTTGACTTTGGCCGCCTCCCGGTTGTCCGCAAAACCGAAGATCCCGACGCCAAAGCGCGCGCTGCTGCCCTGCGCAAAACGGCAATCTCGCTCCTGCGCGACACGCTGGACGCCTTCTACGGCGAAGGCGCAACCGTCCTTGCCGACCTCGCTGCGTCCTTTTTGCCGCTCCAGGGACTTCTGACACTTGCCCGCCGCTTTGACGCGGCCTTCCGTCAGGCCAAGCGCCAGCGCAAGCTTCTCGATTTTTCCGACCTCGAGCATGAGACGATCCGCCTCCTGACCGACCGTTATACCGGCCAACCAACCGCCAGTGCGCGGGAGCTTGCCGCCTCTTTCCGCGAGATCCTGGTCGACGAATACCAGGATTCCAACGCCATTCAGGAGACGATTTTCCAGGCCGTCTCCCAAAACGGCCAAAATCTCTTCCTCGTCGGCGACGTCAAGCAGTCCATCTACCGCTTCCGTCTGGCCGATCCCGACCTTTTCCTCACAAAATACAGCGCCTACCGCGACGCCTCCGAGGCCGCCCCCGGCGAGCCGCGCAAGATCCTGCTCTCCGATAATTTCCGTTCCCGAGAGCCTGTCCTCGCCGCCGTGAACGACGTCTTTTCCCTTGTCATGAACCGCGACAGCTGCGAGCTGGACTACGGCGAGGCTGAGCGTCTGCGCCCCGGCAAGCCCTTCCCACCGGCCCCTGGCCCCTTTACCGAGCTGCACTGCATCGACCTGCAGGACGCTTCAGACGATGACGGCCCTGGCTTAGAGAAGGTGCAGGAGGAGGCCGCCTTTGTCGCCGCGCGCATCGCGCGCCTGCTCGCCGAGCAAACCCCCGTCAGCGACGGTGACACGCTCCGCCCGGCCCGCCCCGGTGATATCGTCATCCTCATGCGCTCGCCCGGGATGGCCGCCGCTGCCTACCAGCGCGCCCTCGCCGCCCACGGGATCGATTCTGTCAGCGACCGCAGCGGCAGCATCCTCGATACCTCCGAGGCCGAGATCCTTATGGCCCTGCTTGCCATCCTGGATAACCCGCACCAGGATGTCCCGCTCACCGCGGCCCTCGCCAGTCCCGTCTTCGGCTTCACGCCAGACGAACTTGCCGGCCTCCGTGCCGCCGCTCCCGAGGGAGACCTCTATGCCGCCCTCTGCGCCGCGCCCGACGCGGAAAAACCGGCCCAGTTTCTCGCCTGGCTGGACGCCCTTCGCGCCGAGTCGGCCGATCTGCCGCTTCCGGAGTTTCTTGACCGCGTTTTCGATACGACCGGCATGCTGGATGTCTTTTCCGCCCTGCCGGACGGCGCCGCGCGCGTGAAAAACCTCTCCGCGCTCCGCGCCCTCGCCATCACTGCCGCGTCGAACGAGGGCTGCTCCCTTCTCATGTTCCGTACCCAGCTCGAGCAGATGAAGCAGCGCGGCATTCTCCCGCCCGCCGCCTCCGCCGCCGTGCCGGAAAACGCCGTCCGCATCATGAGCATCCACCGCTCCAAGGGCCTCGAGTTTCCCATCGTCGTCCTGGCGGACCTCTCGCGCCGCTTCAACCTGCAGGACAATACCGCAGCCGTCCTCACCGACCCGCAGCTCCTTACTGCCGGCCTTGTGACGGATCTTGAGCACGGCGCCTGTTGGCCCTCGCTGGCGCACCTCGCCATTGCGGACAAAAAAACGCGCCAGTCCGTTGCCGAAGAGCTGCGCGTGCTCTACGTCGCCATGACCCGCGCCAAAGAGCGCCTGATCATGACCTACTGCTCGGCCCAGCTGGCCGCAGCCTTAAAAAAGTGGAACGCAGCGCTGAGCGATCCGCTCCGCCACCATGTTTCCGCCCAGGCCCGCCGCCTCGGCGACTGGGTGCTGCTCGCCGCGCTCTGCCGCAGCGAGGCAGGGGAGCTGTTTGCAATCACCGGCCCAAATGACGTCAGCCGGGTGCAGCCCTTCCCCTGGGAGATCCGCCTGCACGCAGCCGCCGGTCTGCGCGGCTGGCAGCCGGAGCA
>OIWS01001361.1_pt1 | contig 24794 bp, 20 predicted proteins | sample 1587611 | NCBI WGS metagenome assembly OIWS01 (sample SAMEA3888919, study PRJEB22519) | human gut metagenome | biome: human gut; feature: human-associated habitat; material: faeces | place: Denmark | collected 2010 | reverse complement strand
AGTGCCGTTTCGAGGGTGTCTTCCGCGTTATAAACGGGCACGATCACCGAAATTTTGCACATAGTTCTTCCCTCCTTCATAAAACTTAAAGCACAGCTTGTGCAGCACAGTGCGGTTTCGTCGATAGAGCTTTTTAATATCTCGCGTGACGGCACCGTACTTTTTCAAAATGGCATATTGTTCCTGCAAAAGCACTTTGTTCCGAAAATCGATTGCCGTGTAAAAGCGCTGCAAGGCGTATCGCTTTTCGATCTCGTCTAAGCACTTTTGGTACTCGGCTTCCGGCATTTTGATCTGCTTAGCGGTTTGAAGCAAGATCGTCTCGTGCTCTGCGATGCGGCGCAGCTTGTCGGTTTCGGTCACATCTCCCGCAGACATGCCGTTTTGATATTTTACATAGCCGTAAAGCGGTTCGTCTAAAAAAGCGTGCGGAAATTTGTAACACACCGGCAGCATGAGCTGATAATTCTGCCCCCGCCGCGCGGGGTAGATCATGCGGTTCGGTACGGCTTCATCAAAACAGCGCATGCGGATCATGTGGCAGCCGGCGCATACCATGCCTTCGCCGCGCAGAAGATACCAAAACTGCATGAGTTCAAAACGGTGCGAAAACCGCGCAGCCTCGCGGTAGAGCGGCATTTTGAGGTCGCTCTCGTCAAAAACGAAAGCGTCACTGCTCACCGCGCCGCACGCCGGGTGCTGCAGCAGATACATAGCGCGTTTTTCAACAGAGCCCGGTAATAAAAAATCATCCGGATCTGCCCAGCAGAGAAAATCACCGTGCGCGTGGAGCAGCCCCGTTTGTATCGCGCCGCCAAGCCCTATGTTTTCCTGCGTCAACACAGTGTACTGCACGCCGCTTTCTTTTAAAATCGTCTCGAAGTTTTTCAGCAGCTTTGCCGTATCGTCTGTCGAACCGTCATCAATGCAGATGAGCTCCAGCGGGCGGTAAGATTCGCTTATTACGGAGCGCATGAAGCGGTCAAGTGTTTTTTCACAGTTATAGCACGGCAGAAGCAGCGTTACGAGCGGTTTTTCCATCTTTTCCCTCCTGCAAAGTGCGGCGAAACGCTTTTAAAGCGTCTTCATATGCGGCCGTTTTGGCACGCAGCGTTTCGGTAATCTCCGGCGCGTGGATGCGTAGGCGTATCCACCTGCACGTGACGGCAGTTTCATTCGCAATGTTTTCAATGGGCAGCACATAGGGCGTATCGACACCGAAAATGTCTTCTGCAAGGCCTTTGGCTTTTACAGAATACCCGAGTGCGAGCGTGGGTACGCCGGAAGAATACGCCGCGATGACGGCATGTGTGCGCGCGCCGATGAACGACGAACACAGCGCAATAATCGATTTAAGCTGCGACGCGCTTTGGTCTTTGATGAGGCATACGCGGCCGCTGTCTTGAAAGGCAGCGTATAATTCTTTAAGCGGATCGCGGTCATCATTGCCGTTTTGCACGGCGTGCGGGATGAGCGCCACGGCACTGTCTGTTGTGCGCAGGATTGTGCCAATCAGCGCGATGAGGTTACCCAAAATAAGCTTTGCGTTTCGTGCACGGCGCAGTAAAAGCGGGCTTACATTGATGCCGACGGTGTTGTGCGGCTGAAACACTTCCGGAATCTCCGCACCGCGCGGCTCCAGCAAGAAAGCGGAATCCGGGCAAAAGGAGACGTTTCGCAACCCGGCGCTTTGCAGCGCGTGCAGCGTTTGTGTCTCGCGCGCTGTGATGCGGTCAAATGCGGTGAGGTCACGTAGCAGAGCCTTACTGCGAAGAAGCTTCGGTTCAATCGAACAGCCGAGCAGTATGCTGCCGCCTGCATAGCGCCGTGCGAGGTTGTGCAGCCGAATGCGCTTTTGTATATCTTCGTAGCAGTACACATCGCCGCCGATAGAGACGAGAATATCGTCGCGCGTGAGCGTTTGCAGCGCGGCACGGTACGGCAAGACATCGAGCGGTGTGTAATCGTTTAAAAGCTTTAAGCGCAGATAGGCGCTCCAAAATGCGGGCGAGCTTTTGCGGATCACATCGCTTCGCGCGGGGCGCACATCCTGCACAACGAGCGGGCGCGCTACGCCGTATCTGGCATCTTCCTCCGGCGCTTCGGAAAGCAGCACCGTACGGCCGGGGCCTAAAAGCTTAGAAACGGTGCGCACAAGCGCTTCGCACCCATGGTTTGCGCTGCCGATGTGGTCATGCAGAATGTAACGCACGCGTATTCTCCCCTTTCAAAATCGATTTTGCGTGTTTTGCGGCACGGTATACGGCAAGATGCAGCTGCAATGCGGGCAGATTTTGCTGCTTTAAGCAGTGCACGATGCACCGAAAAACGCCGTGAAGCTCCGCTTCGGAAAGCAGTGCGCAAAGCGCTTCATCTTTCATAATCTCTTTGGCTTTCATAATGGGATCAATCCCGATATCCGGCGCGTAAAAAACGGAGAATGCCGTGTATGCACTGAGTTTTTTGCGAAAAAACGGCTTAAATTCCGTGTGCTTTTGCTCTGTGATGACCCAGTGCGCAATCTCTTTTTGCAAAAGGAGCTGCTTAAAGTGGTCTGCTTCCCGGCGCAGCGGGTGCGCGGCGTATTGCATGGCACAGTGTGGCGTGAGGAGTACACGGCTGTTTGCGCGGTAAAGCTGTACTAAAAATTGCAGATCCTCAGCAAGCGTCATGGATTCATCAAATACAGCGTTGACGGAAAGAATTTTCTCGCGACGCAGAAGCTTGTTCCAAAGATAGCCGAAATACCCGGTTTCGTACTGTGCTTGCATGAAGCAAACAGGAAGCGTTTCGGAATCTATGAGACCGTATTTTGGTAGTGTTATGCGGGTAATCTCACCGTTTAAATCCATTTTTAGGTAGCTGCCCATGAGAATGTCTGCGTCGTTTGACTGCGGCTCATGCAATGCTTTTTCGAGGTAGTTCGAAAACGGCAGGTCGTCGCTGTCTACAAACCACACCCACTTTCCGGTGGCGGCTTCTAAAGCGAGGTTACGTGCGCGGGAAACGCCGCCATGGTGCTGCACGAGTACCGTGATACGCGCGTCTGCGGCTGCAAAGCGTTCTAAAATGCGGCGGCTTTCATCGGTGGAGCCATCGTCTACGGCAAGCAGCTCAAAATCGCGAAACGTTTGGGTACACAGCGCGGAAAGCATTTTTTGCAGATGCCTTTCCTCATTATAGACGGGCAGAATGATGCTGACTTCAGGCATAGTGCTCTCTCCTTTGCAGCCACAGGCACATAAGCGGCGTGCAGCGGTATTGCATGCACAAAAGCTGTATGGCGAGCTTAACAGGAATATGTCGCGCGGGTCGGTTTTGCAGCGCACGTTTCAGCGCTTCGTCGTTTAAAATGCGGTCGATTTCCGATTTTTGTTCGACCTTTGGCAAAGCACAGACTCCGCCGAGTGCGGCGCAGGCATAATGAATGATGTGTAGGTCGAGTTGACGGCTAAAATCGTATTCCGGGCAGTTTTGAAACAGTGCGCACAGCTTTTGATGCATACGTTTGTAGCTTTCCCACGCATCTGCTTTGTGCGTTGTGGTGATGCTGCCGGGGTTGCGGTGGTACTCGTAAAGCCCTTGACCCTTAAGATAAAAGAACGAAGCGGCGCGGTATCCTGCACACGCGCTGAATAGATTATCTTCGGAATATCGCACGGTTTCGTCGAACCGCAGGTCGTGTTCTTTTAAAAACGATGTACGGTATAAACAAACGCACACGGATAAAAGCGGGCCGTATTCGAGATCATCGCGCATGATGAGCTGCGGAAATACGCAGCGTTTGATTTTGCGTTTGTCGTAATACCCGCCGTGGAGCGATGCAGAGCGCAGCGTGGGCGGCTTGCCGGATTCTATGCGTATGAGGTCGCAGAACACAAAATCACAGTGATACTGCTCAATCTTCTGCAAGAGCGTTTCAAAAAATGTCGGCGATACGGTGTCATCGGCATCGACAAAGCCGATGAATGCCCCGCTTGCCGCAAGCAGACCCGCGTTTCGCGCACTGCTGAGGCCGCCGTTTGGCTTATGCAAAATGCGTATGCGGCTGTCCTCTTTTTTGAGCCGCGCGCACAGTATGGAGCTTGCATCGGTAGAGCCGTCATCGATAAGTAAGATTTCAATGTCGTGAAAGGTCTGTGCGATGAGGCTTTTAACGCACCGCTCGAGATATTTTTCAGCGTTGTAGATCGGCACAATGACGCTGATCTTCGGCATAACTTTCCCTTCCTTCTGCAAATCTCAGGATTTTCTCCGCTTCTTTATACTGTGTGAAATCGGTGCTGCGGCAGGCGGCTTTGAGTGCTTCTTGTTTTTCGTTGTCTTGGATCAGCGCGGCGAGAGCATCTGTAAAACCGTCAAAATCAAGCGGCGCGATCATGCCGTCTATGCCGTCTCGCAGCTGGCTGTGCGCGGTGGAAAAATCCGTGATGATGACAGGCTTCCCGAGCAGCTGCGCCTCCCGTACGGCGACGCATTTGCCCTCATAAACGGACGGCTGCACGTAAATGTCGCACATACGTATGTAGGGGTACGGGTTTTCCTTTTTGCCGAGCAGCACGACGAAATCTTCCATATGCACAGCTTGAATGGCTTCGCGAATTTGGGTTTCCCGGTCGCCGTAGCCTAAAATGTACCACTTAACGGAAAGGCCGCGCTTTAAAAGCACTGTGCAGATTTTCGGAATGGCTTCAAAGTTTTTCGCTTCACAAAACCGACCGACGGAAAGCAGCACGGTCTCGCCCGCTTCGCGATACATGCCGGCAGCCGGCAGCAGCGATTTGCGCTCGATGAGCTCGCGCGCAAGGCAGTTTTCGACCGTGACGGCCTTTTGTGAAAACGTAGGATACATGCGCCGAAAGGCTTCCGTGCAGCTTTCGGAAACACTGACGACATAGTCTACGTTCGTATACACACGGCGGTCAAGCTTTGGATTTGGGTGTTGTGTGGCGTAATCCGTGTGGTTCCACGCGACTTTGTACTTGGCGTTTACCTTGTGCACAAGCGTATCGGCGACGCCGAGGTACTGCGCGGCAAGATCATACTCGCCCGGGATATTCGGCAAAAACGGCTGCAAAAATGCGGAGATATACTGCAAGTGCGTCCACGTGCCGGTGGGTTTTCGCATGAAAGTACCGTACAAAAAAAACGCGAGCTTTGCGAGTAATCGTGCGGCTGCAAATCGCAGTCTGCCATGTTTTACAAGCGACAAGATCGGCTCTGTATAGGCGTGGTATGCAGGGATTTCCGGCAGCAGACGCACATATTGCGGCAGATCTTTTATGAATTCTCCCTCGCGGCGGTACAGAAAAACGGAGACCTGCACGCTTTTGTTTTCGAGCGCTTCCAACAGTCCGATAAGGCTGCGCTCTGCCCCGCCAATCTCCAAAGACGGCAGAATAAAAAGCAGTTTTTTCGGTTCCGTTTTAAACGCCGCCTTTCACTTTTTCTTTGATACGCGGATGGTCGGCGAGCAGGCGATGCAGCGGGCGCGTGAGCTTGCTGCGCAGTACGGTACGGCGATTCATCCAGCTTTTGGCGTACCAGTGCACGGCGTAGGTGCAGTCTGTGATATAAAGCCGCCCCGTGGCATCCTCGTAGGGGCTAAAATACGCTTTGGGAAAGACGGCTGCGCCTTGCACGGTTTGTCGCTTGCCGTTTGGCTTTAAGCCGCATTTTAAAAGCGCCTGTGTGTTGAGCTGCGGGCAGCCGATGACGCCGTGCTTGCCGTCGAGCAGGGGTGCATATTGCTCCAGCATGAAGTGCACGAGCGGATGGTGTTTTTCTGCGCCGAAGCCGAGGCCGGTCGCAATCATACGGTCGGTCTCAAAGGCAAAAAACGCGTGCTCGCTGCAAAGCGGGTCCAAACTGCGCACGAGCTCGACATCTACATCAAAGTAGAAGCCGCCCTCGTTTTCGATGATCTGCAAGCGGGCGTAATCGGCGAGAAACGCGTACTTTTTCTCTTTACAGCACATTTCGGTGTAACCGTTTTGGCGAATGTTGAAGTTATCTTCGTTCCATTCCAAAATCGTATAGTTCGGGCAGTGCTTGCGCCAACTTTCTATGCGCTTTTTGGCTTTGTCCGGCAGTGGTGCGCGACCAAACCAGCAGTAATGGATGATTTTCGGGATCATACAGCCTCCTTTTGCGCTTTGCGTTCGGTGCGCGCGGCCATCAGGCGGATCAAAACGGAAAGTCCTGCGCCAAGCGGTGTGCACAGCATTGTAAGCACCTTTTTCGGTGAGCGGAGCATCAGTGCGGGCTCTTTCGCGAGAAAACACGCGGCATCGTAATGGATGCTGTCGAGTACCGTGCGCGTTGCAGCAGCCGGGTACGTAAGGCAAAGCTGCCGCCAATATAGAAAGCCACGCGGGTTTTTTGCGTATTGCTTCCACATGGTGTGCGAGGAACCGTCTTCTAAATACGTCACGTGGCACAGCACGCGGCTTAAAACGGCGAGTTTGTAATCGCGGTCGATCAGCCGGTATTTTGCGGCGAGCGCCACGTATTTTTCGTTTGGAAACTCCGGGTACGGCGGGTATTTTCGGATGATGTCGGTACGGTACACGAGCTTTTTGTCGCCTTTGCCGCCGCCCGCATAGTAACCGCTGAGCGTCGTTTCGGTGAGACCCGGCGGAAAGCCGGTGCCAATAAGCTTGCCGTTTCCGTCGTCATCAAGCCCGATGAGCCCGGCGTAATTCTTGCTTTTTACCTGTGCCCAGCGCTTTTCAATTTGCTCTACGGCATCCTTTGCCAAACGGTCATCGGAATCAAGGCAAAGGTTCAGCTCGGTCTCAATGTGCGCATAAGCGGTGTTGTGCGCAGCGTGCATGCCGCCGTTTGGACGGTATAGGTAACGGATGGCAAATGCTTTCTCCGCCTGCATCCAGGCGGAGACCAACGCGGCGGTGCGGTCGGTGGAACCGTCATCTACGATGAGCCATAGAAAGTTTTTAGATGTTTGCGCTTTTAATGAGCAATATGCTTCCGGCAGCGTGTGTGCGCGGTTATACGTCGGCGTAAATACGGTCAGCAGAACCATGTGCGGTTTCCCTCCTTCTTTGAGCATCCTTTTGCAGATAATACGCAGTGAGCATACGTGCGTTTTCAAAAATGTCAAAGCTTTGTAGTACAGGCGGCGCGGCGCTGAGCACCTTACTTTCCGCCAAAATAACCTCCGCCCACTTAGAAGGCGGTGCGGAAAGCGGAATCTGCCGTGCACGCGGCGTTTGAAGACAATCCTTCGGTACACCGTTGGAGACAAGGCACGGTAGCCCTGCGGCCTGCGCTTCCAAAACGGCGAGCGGCATGCCTTCGTACAGAGACGGCATACAAAATACATCCATTGCATGCAAAAGTGCCGGAACATCTTCCCGCACGCCTAAAAACAGCACATACGGTGTAAGACCGAGTGCGGCGGCGCGGTTTTGTACGGCTGCCCGCTTTTCACCGTCGCCAACAAACAGCAGCTTCGCTTTTGTACCGCATGCGCGCAGACTGTGCAGGACATCCAAGAGGAAAGCTTGGTTTTTCTCTTTGCGAAACTGCCCCACATGCCCGATGAGAAGTTCTTCTTTTGTGATACCGAGTGTGCGCCGCATGTCTTCGCGCACGTTTTTATCAAAGCGGAATTTTTCTGTATCAATGGCGACCGGCAGCACCAAAAACGGCGCACTGCCGAACATCCAGCGCCCGGCATCTTCTCCGCAGGCAAGCAGATCGGTCGCGGTACGTGGAATGATGCGCTTATACAGATCTTTTATTGGATATTTGAAGTCGCGCATCTGATTTGTGGTGTGTGCGTGAGCAATGCGTACAGGCACGCCGTGCTGCTTGGCGCAACCGAGTACAACGCCGGAAAGACAATCAAGATGGGCGTGCACAACAGTATACGCCGGGTGGGCGGAGAAAAATTTGTGCAGTGCATGGCGGTATGCAGGGCTGAACGGGTTTTGCCGCGGCACGGTGAAAACTTTGCCGCCGAGAGAGTAAATCTCTTTATCGTACGCGCCTTCCCGTGCGCGGTGCGTCAGAAAATCGAACTGCACGCGTGTTCGGTCTATGTGACGGTAGTAATTCATCAGCATCGTTTCCAGTCCGCCGCGGTCCATGCAGGTGACAGCCTGCAAAACACGAAGCATAACGGATTCCTCCTTTATAAAAGGCCGAAGGTCTTCAGCCCGTAGAAATAGAAAAACAGATAAAAAATGAGCATCATCACGGTTAAAATACGCACGGAGCGTTTTGAAAACATGTGGTGCAGCTCCCATGGCAGCAAAATGTAGTTATAAAGTGAAAAGTATATGGGCAGCCGCCCGACAAAAATGCCGCTTGTGAACGCTGAGAGGATGTAAATGCCGGTCGATGCAATGGACATGTTGACGCAAAGGTCGATGAGTGGGTCATTTTCTGCACGGATAAACCGTAAACCGATCAAAGAAAGCAACGTCGGCACAGCGTAGACCAGTACGCGCAGCAGGTTTGTACCGTTGTCCTCAAAGCCTTTCCAATCGCTGACGACATTTTTGTACTGCGTTTCCTGCAAAAGCAGCTCCAAAATGTTTGTGAAGCGGTCGATGAAAAGCACGACCAAAACAGTGAGAAGAAGAAACAAAAGCGTTTTTCGGTTCCATGCTTTTCCGCGTGTGAGAAAAACAAACGGTAGTGCGAACAGTGCCGAGGCATGCAGTGTGGCGGCAAGTAGAATGATGAGCGTGGCTTGTCCGTATCTCTTGCGCAGCAAAAGCGGACAGCAGGCGAACACGAGCGCCGCCGCTAAAAATTGCCGCATGCCGTTCATCATCCAGGAGATGTAATCCGTGGAAGCGATGAACAAAAACAGACTGATGCAGTAGCTTTCCGAATAAAGCCGATAGTTTTTAACGAGCGGCCAGAGTTGAAGCGCGGCGAGAATGCAAAACCAAACGCGCACCTGCCCGCCGCACAAAAGCTTGATGAGTGCGGAAAGCAGGAAAAAGCCGTGATCTTTCTGTAAAGACTGGATGTAATCGGGCAGTGCGCTGAATGTACTCGGCATTTCGGAAAACGCGTGCATGTAGTTATAGGTATCGCCGATATCACCGCGCAGCGTACAGAAGATGAGCAGCGGCAGCACGCCGAGTGCTGCCCAGAGCTTCGTGAACCGCACTGTCTGCACGCCGCAGACAGTTTCGCTTTGCTGTACTTCCAACACGGCGGAGAGCGCCGTGTAAATCAGAAGCCAAAGGAGCATCCAAATATAGCCGGACATGTGTTCTCCTCTATGCCGTGACGCGCCGGGGCTGCGGTGCCGCTTTTTCGGCGGTGACGATGCGCAGTGTTTCTGCAACAACGCTCGCTTTATCGAATTCACGCTCCATTTTGCGGCGGCCGTTTTGCCCAAGGGCTGCTTTTTGCTCTGCGGAAAGCGCCAAAAACGCGCGCATGGCAACATATAGGCTGTCCGCGTCTTTTGCGCGGCATAAAAGGCCGGTTTTGCTGTGCTCTACGGCTTCCCTGCACCCGGGAATATCGGACGCGATGATGGGCCTGCCGACGGCGGCAGCTTCCAGCAGCACGTTGCTCATGCCCTCGTGGTAGCTTGGCAGCACTACGCAGTCGCAGTTTTGGTAAAACGGCAGCGGTTCTTTTTGAAAGCCGTAAAATTCTGTCATGCCGCCGGCAACCAGGCGGTCTACCTCCTGCCTGTACTGCTCCTCAAAAAAGCCGAGCAGCTGCAAATGCACGTGAAAGCCCTCTGTCCACAACCTGCGCACGGCGCAAAACAGCTCCTCTACTCCTTTTTCGCGCATCAAACGGCCGACGAACAGGAATCGCGGCGGATCGTGAGCGGTGTACGGCGTGTAGATATAGCGGTTCAGGTCTACACCCGCACCATGCAGAACGACCTCTTTTTCGGGTGGCAGGATGTGTCTGCGGCAAAATTCTACCGCATTGGACTGATTTTCAAAGAATACGTTCTGTACACGCAGAAACGAAAGCTTGTAAAGGAATGTGGCAGCGCAGCTGAGCCACGGGCGCTGAAAAGCGCTGCCGAGTCCCTGTACGGTGGCGTAAAACGGGATGCGGTAGCACGTGCAGAGAAAACCCATGTATACATTCGGCTTAATGGCGTATGTAAGCACAAGATCCGGCTTTTCCAGACAAAGAACACGTTTGTACGCCTGTAAAAGACGCAATTCAGAAAGCACCTGCACGCGCCGCCGCTGCATTTTCGTTTCCGTGCAGCGTATGCCCATGCTTTCAAACACTTCTTCACCGGTTTGAAACGGCGCTGCAACGATTACCTCATACTGGGATTGCAGCTCTTCAATCAGCTCCCGTCGAAAGCGGTACAGCATATAAAAATGATTTGCCGCGATCAATACTTTTTTGCGCCTGTATTCGGAAAAGTCTTCGCTTATCGCGAAATTTTCACGTTTTTTTGACACAAATTTGCTGAATAAGGTCAAATGCAGCAGATGTGCCGAAAAGCGCGGTGTTTTGCTTTTACACATTCTAAACCTCCGTATAGCAAGATGAAATGTATCTGTACCGGTGCTGATACCGTTATTGTACAATGCGAGAAAAAAGAAAGTGGTCGAATTCTTTGTGAAAGCAGACATTTATTTTTGCTTTTTCTTTGTGTCCGTCAAGCGAAGACGTTTTACTATTACTGCGGGGGATTTGAATATAAAAAAGCTCCCTTTACGGGAAACCGTGCGGATGCACACAGTTCCTGTAAAGGGAGCAAAATTCTTTTTATACGGTTTTAAAGCGGAAGCCTGCGGAAAAGCTTACTTTGCGAGCTTTTCTCTGATGACCTCTGCAATATGCTCTGCGGAAAGGCCGAATTCCTTCAGCAGATCCACAGCAGGGCCGGAGTGGCCGTACACATCGTTGACACCGATGCGCGTGACAGGCGTCGGGCAATGCTCGGAAAGTGCGGTGGAGACCGCTTCGCCGAGACCGCCGATGATGTTGTGCTCTTCAACCGTGATGACACGGCCGGTCTTCTTTGCGGAAGCAATAACAAGCTCTTCATCGAGCGGCTTGATGGTATGGATATTGATGACTTCAACGCTGATGCCTTCTTCTTTCAGTGCATCGGCAGCCTTAACGGCTTCCTGTACCATGAGACCGGTCGCAACAACGGTGATATCCGTGCCCTCGCGCAGCGTGATGCCCTTGCCAAGCTCGAACTTGTAATCGTCGTTGTTGTTGATGCTTTCCACAGCCAGACGGCCGAGGCGGATATAGCACGGGCCCTTGTGCTCAACAGCAGCGCGAACCGCGGCCTGCATTTCGTAATGATCGCAGGGGTTCAGAATGACCATGCCCGGGATGGTGCGCATGAGCGCGATGTCCTCGCAGCACTGATGTGTAGCGCCGTCTTCACCGACAGAGATGCCGGCGTGGGAGCCGACGATCTTGACATTCAGCTTCGGATAACCAACGGAGTTGCGGACCTGCTCAAACGCTCTGCCTGCGGAGAACATGGCAAAGGACGCCGCAAACGGAATTTTACCGCAGGTGGCCAGACCGGCAGCAACGCCGACCATGTTGCACTCTGCGATGCCGCAGTCAAAGAAGCGTTCCGGGTATGCTTTTTTGAAGATGCCCGTCTTGGTGGCAGCAGCAAGGTCTGCATCCAGAACGACGATCTCCGGGTATTCAGCGGCGAGCGCGGTAACGGTCTCGCCAAAGCTTTCTCTTGTTGCCTTTTTAACCATTTCAGCCATATCAGCAGCCCTCCAGTTCATGCAGTGCAGCGGTGAGCTCCTGCATAGCGGTCTCATACTGTTCCTTGTTCGGCGCGGTACCGTGCCAGCCGACCTGATTTTCCATATAGGAAACGCCCTTGCCCTTTACGGTCTTGGCAATGATGACGCTCGGCTTGCCCTTAACGGTCTTTGCATGTGCAAAAGCCGCTTCGATGGCGTCGAAATCGTGTCCGTCGATGGTCTGTACGTCAAAGCCGAAAGCCTCGAACTTCTTGTCGATCGGTTCCGGGCCGGCAACTTCGCTGACCGGGCCGTCAATCTGCAGGCCGTTGAAGTCGACAATCAGGCAGAGATTATCGAGGTTGTTGTGGGATGCAAACATAGCAGCTTCCCAAACCTGACCCTCTTCAATCTCGCCATCGCCGAGCAGAGAGTAAACACGGTAATCTTTGTTATCAATCTTGCCGGCAAGCGCCATGCCTGCCGCAGCGGAAATGCCCTGACCGAGAGAGCCGGAGCTCATATCGATGCCGGGGGTACCCTTCATATCCGGGTGACCCTGCAGCATAGCGCCGATGTGGCGGAGTTTTTTCAGCTCATCCACAGAGAAATAGCCGCGCTGTGCCAGTGCAGCGTAAAGACCCGGTGCGCAGTGGCCTTTGGAAAGGACAAAACGGTCTCTGTCCGGATCCTTCGGGTTCTGCGGGTCAATGTGCAGTTCTTTGAAATAGAGATAGGTGAAAATATCCGCAGCGGAAAGGGAACCGCCCGGATGGCCGGATTTGGCGTTGTAAACGCCTTCGATGATTCCAAGTCTGACTTTGGCAGCCGTGATCTTAAGCTGCTGCTTATCGCATGAATTCATGGAAGCCTCCTGTGTTTTTAGCGCCCGGCACGGGCAATCCCGTAAAAACCGCAGCGCGAGTCATTATGGTCTTATTATAGCGCATTTCGGTGGCCTTTGCAACGCTCCACGCCAAAATTTCGCCCGTTTTTTCGTGCTTTTTGCATATTCACCGTATGTGGAGAGACAATAGGCACAGCGGCGCTTATAAAAGCCTTAATAGGTGCGTACAGCTTTTGGCTGCGCCGGAAAAACGGAAAGGACAAAACAAAATTACAAACGGAAAGGAACATCGTTTTATGTCTCAGAGGATCGGCAACCTGCCTGCCAATATCAACATTATGAACCCTGTACCGAACAAGGATGCGAAGACCATCATGAAGCTGATCCGCACAAATGGCAAGATCTCCGGCTACCAGCTTTCGGATGGCACGGTGCTTTCCAAGGCGGACGGCGTGGCGCTTGCAAAGCAGGGCGGCATCCGCGGCGTGGCGATTGCGAGCCGCAACGGCAGTGAATATTTGCGTAGCATACCGGACGGCAAGGAGAGCAACAATTTAGGTGACCTCCCAAGCACCGGCCTGCGCGGTCTTTCCTAAAGAAAAGGGAGCCTGTACGTTTTGAAACGCAGGCTCCCCTATTTTTGTTTATTTTGTGTTTTCGAGCGCTTCACGGTAAATTTGTACGGCGTGTTCGGCAACGGCGACGCTGTCAAACGGCTTTGCCGCAGCACGAATTTTGGCTTCATCCAGTGTGTCCGACCGTGCAGCCATGCGCAAAATTGCATCTTCCATATCTTTCGGGTCATGCACATTGCAGAACTCGGCGCAGTCATCGTTCAAAAAGCTCTCCGGGCCTTTGCACCGTGTAGAAATCACCGGCACGCCGGCCGCGAGTGCTTCCACGGCAGGAATGCCGAACGTCTCAATATCCGAAGCCATCAAAAGGGCGTCGGTCTGGCTTAAAATCTCCGCAATCTCACTTTCGGTCTTGCGCCCGGCAAAGGATACAATGTCGTTCAGCCCGAGCTCAGATGCGGTCTTTTTATAAAACGCTTCCTGCCCGTCGCCGACAATCGTATACAAAAACGATTTTTCCGGGTGTTGCTCCCGCAAGAGCTTCAAGGCCTGCAAAGCGTTTTCCACGCATTTGCCGGGGCGCAGTGCGGAAACCGTCGTCAAGCGAAAATGTGCCGGGTCTTTCGTTTTTTTTGCGCCGCAAAATGCCTTGGTGTTGACGATGTTCGGCAGAACTTCGGCAGGTATATTGTGCTTTTCTTTTAAAATGTCCGTCATATAGCCGCTGACGCAGGTCATCACGCTGTGCCGTGCAGCATAGAGTCCGTATTTTGCGGTGCTACCCTCAAAGAAGCGCTCAAAATATGAGGAGTGCTCCGTGATGACGACCGGAATATGATATTTTTCGCCGAGCTTTGCAGCGGCGTATCCGGCGGGCACGGTGACATGTGCGTGCAGAATGTCCGGCTTGCCGTGCTGCTTCACGTAGGCTTTATAAAGCTTTTCAACAGTGCGGCAGTAAGCGCTGAGCTGTGCATCTGCGCTGAATTTGGAGATGTCCAGCATACGGCGGCAGTATGTCACATAGCCGGTGTTCGATTCTTCGTAGAGCTTCTGCATCGTGGGGTACTTCGGCAGTGAAGACAGCCCCTGTCGGTCTACATAGAGCATGTTGGCTTTTACGCCGTATTCCGCAAGTGCCGTGCAGAACAGCTTGTGGTAAACGCCGATCAGTTTATCCTCACCGTTTGGGTACCATGTGGGAATGACCAAAACGTGAAGCGGAGAATTTTTCTGCATGAGTCTTTTGGTTCCGATAGCGCGCGATGCGCAGTCTATCGAAAAATCCTTTCATTCGTAGTATGGAAAAAGCTATTTAATTTCTGCGCACGAACGCCTTTTTCGGCATTTTGCAGACCGGGCACACCCAGTTGTCCGGCAGTTCTTCAAAGCTGAAGTTCGGGTCGCTGTACACATAGCCGCACACGGAGCAGACAAAGCTTTCACCGCTGCTCTTATCAAACGTGCTTTCCGGCGGCACATAGGTCGGCGAGCCGACCGGCGACAGACCGTGCATTTCACTGCGGTAGAAATCATACGTCATCGGCGTGCCGATGGCGCTGTCGCTGCCTGCTATGATCTCGGCGGCGAAGACCATCTCCTGCCCTACGTCCATGCCGGAGATGACCTTGCATAAAAACCAGCAGCAGGTGTTCTCCTTTACGACGGGCACGCCTTCAATGAGCACCTTGTGGCGGATGTTTTTCAGCTTGTCTGCATTTTTACCGCTGACAAGACCGAGTGCGCCGATGACGCTGGCAGGTGTATCTGTGGAGAGTACAGAAATGGTAAAAATGCCGTTTTCGCGGATTGCGGTGCAGCTGTGCGTATCTTTTGTCAGCGCAATGAGCACTTTTTCGGGGTCGCTGCTGGAAATTTGGATGACCGAGTTTGCCACACAGGCGTTCGGACGGCCGTTATATTTTGTGCCGATGACGTACATGCCGTATGACAAATTTTTAAGGACTGCCGGGTTCATGGCGGTGCACTTCCTTCCATTATGTTAATAGAGTTTATGAGCTGTGCTTTCGTTTTATGTTTTCCCAATACGCTTTAAACGCCTGCTCGTTTTTGTTGTCTCCGTAGTGATAGTACGAAGCGCCGAGCAAGGCATCCGGAAGATACTGCTGGTCGAGCCAATGATCCGGGTAATCGTGCGGATAGCGGTAAAGCTGGCCTTTTTTAGCGACATCTGAACCGTCATAATGCACGTTTTGCAGCGTGCGCGGGATCACACCGAGTTTGCCGGCCTTCACGTCGCGCATGGCGGCATCTATGGCAGATTCACCGCTGTTCGATTTCGGCGCCGTCGCCGTTAAAATGACGGCATCCGCAAGCGGGATGCGCGCTTCCGGCAGACCGACCATCATGGCGGCGTCTACGGCCGCTTTCACGATGGGGATGATCTGCGGCCACGCAAGGCCCACGTCTTCGCAGGCGCACACCATCAAACGGCGGCATGCAGAGGCGAGGTCGCCCGCTTCCAAAAGCCGTGCGAGATAATGCAGCGCCGCGTCGGGGTCGGAGCCGCGCATGGATTTTTGAAACGCCGAAAGAATATCGTAATGCGCGTCGCCGTCTCGGTCATACCGCATGGCACTGCGCTGTGTAAGCTGCTCTGCAAGTTCCATGGTGATGCGCGGCTCGTCCTCGCTTCGTACGGCAGCCGTGCAAAGCTCTGCCGCGTTCATTGCTTTGCGTACATCGCCGCCGCAAGCGGAAGCGATATACGAGGTCACGCCGTCTTCGAGCCGGATTTCTTCGCCGAGGTCTTCCGACAAAATGCGGAATGCGCGGTCTACGGCGCGGGCGACCTCCTCTTTTTCCACGGGCTTGAACTCAAACACCGTGGAGCGGCTCAAAATGGCGTTATATACGTAAAAATAGGGGTTTTCCGTTGTGGAAGCAATCAGCGTGATGCTGCCGTTTTCGATGAACTCCAAGAGCGTTTGCTGCTGCTTTTTGTTGAAATACTGGATCTCATCAAGGTACAGCAAAACGCCGTTTACCGCTTGCAGCGTGTTCACCTGCGCCACCACGTCGCGAATATCGGCGGTGGAGGCCGTGGTGCCGTTTAACTTGCACAGGTGCATGTGGCTTTGCTTTGCAATGATGGACGCCACGGTGGTTTTCCCTACGCCGGACGGCCCGTAAAATACCATATTCGGGATGGCTCCGGATTCGATGATGCGCCGCAGTACCTTATTAGGGCCGAGAATATGCTGTTGTCCTACCACATCATCGAGCGTTTTCGGGCGAATGCGGTCTGCAAGCGGTGCGTTCATCGTGTTCTCCTTTTAGTCGTTATAAAGCGGATACTTGCTCAAAAGTTCTGTGACCTTTGCGCGGATGGCGTCGGCTTTGTTGTCGAAATCGGTCGCACACAGGTGGATGCACTCCGCGATGACGTCCATATCGGCTTCCTTCAGGCCGCGCGTGGTAACGGCCGGTGTACCGAGGCGCACGCCGCTTGTGACGAACGGGCTTCTCTGCTCGTTCGGAATCGTGTTCTTGTTTGCGGTGATATACACTTCGTCGAGACGGCGCTCCAGCTCTTTGCCGGTCAGCTCGCCGTCGGAAAGATCGAGCAGCATCAGATGGTTGTCCGTGCCGCCGGAAACGAGCTTCATGCCGCGTTTTGTAAGGCCTTCGGCAAGCGCTTTAGCGTTTTTTACGGTCTGCTCGGCGTAGGTCTTAAACTCCGGCTTCAGCGCTTCGCCGAGGCACACGGCTTTTGCGGCGATAATGTGCATCAGCGGGCCGCCCTGCGTGCCCGGGAAAATGGCTTTGTCGATTTTTTTCGCGTACTCTTCACGGCAGAGGATCATGCCACCGCGCGGGCCGCGGAGCGTTTTATGCGTTGTTGTAGTGACGACATCAGCATACGGCACCGGGTTCATGTGGCAGCCGCCCGCAACAAGACCCGCAATGTGCGCCATATCGACCATGAGGTACGCGCCGCATGCATCGGCAATCTCGCGGAATTTCTTAAAATCGATCGCGCGCGGGTATGCACTTGCGCCGGCGACGATGAGCTTCGGTTTAAGTTCGCACGCCTGCTCCATGAGCTTATCGTAATCGATGCGGTGCGTAACGGGGTCAACGCCGTAAGCCGCAAAATTATAGTAGGCGCCGGACATGTTGACAGGAGAACCGTGGGTCAGATGGCCGCCCTCTGCAAGGTTCATGCCGAGCACGGTATCGCCCGGCTGAAGCAGCGCGAAATATACGGCAAGGTTCGCCTGTGCGCCGGAGTGCGGCTGCACATTGGCGTGCTCTGCGCCGAACAGACGGCAAGCACGCTCACGGGCGATGTTTTCCACAATGTCTACATCTGCACAGCCGCCGTAATAGCGGTGACCCGGGTAGCCCTCAGCATATTTGTTTGTGAGTACCGTGCCCATCGCAGCCATAACGGCAGGAGACACAATGTTTTCGGAAGCAATCAGCTCCAGATTGCGGCGCTGGCGTTTGAGTTCCAGCTCCATCGCTTCGCCGACCTCGGGGTCTGCGGTTTCAACAAAACCGATCGTGTTCAAAAGATCACCGTACATACTTCATCTTTCCCTTCTAAAAATAATATGCTCTGCGGTTTATGTGCCGCAGTACTTCACTAAATTATACCCTATTCCATTTAAAATGGCAATAGATGATTTGCAAGCACATAGTGGATGGCGTAAAGCAATAACATATGTGCCGGATAGCTGATGTAGAAAAAATATTTGAGCGAAAGCGCGCCGCGCTTGCCGTTATAGAGCAGCACGGGGATCGCGGCGGCGATGGCATACAGCTGTGTCGTGTTGCCGTCCTGCGTATATTGCCCGTAGGTCAGCGCCGCAAACGCCACGGCATCAATACCGCGGTACTTCTGGAACAAATAGAAACAAAGTACCGTTAAAACACCGTAAACGCCATAGCTGAAATGCAGGAAATACGGCAGGATTGTCAAGATCACTGCGCCGATGAACATGAAAATATTGCGGCTTTTTGCGGAAGCATCTAAAAGTTTCATCACAAAAAGCGCCGTTAAAAACGTGAACAGGATATTTTGCCGCTGAAACTCAAGCCATGTACCCTGAAATAAAAGGTCATACGGCACTTCGGAGAGCAAAGCAAAAATACCCATGCGCAGTGCGTAGCGGTTAAAATTGCGTGTGTGCATGTAGCCCTGCACGAGCAAAAACGCGTAGATCGGCATGGAAAGCCGCCCGATATAGCGCAGCCAGATAAACTGCGGGAAGAAAATCGCCCCGACATGGTCGATGATCATGGTGACGAGTGCGATGAGCTTTAAGGTAAACGCAGACATTCTTTTTCCCCTTTGCGGTTATTTGTCGGTCTTTCAATAAAAATAAATTTACCACCCTTTTCCGGTATTGTCAACCGAATGAAAAAGTTGTAGAATAAACGTAAAGCATTCAGACGGGCTTGCCCGCCGCTTTTTCGGAGGTTTGTATGACAAAAAAGGAACGTGCGCTTCTTGCTGTGGAAGCGCTGAAAAAAGAATATCCCGGCGCGGTATGTTCGCTTGAATATCAGGATCCGCTGCAATTACTTATTGCAACGCGACTCTCCGCACAGTGTACGGATGCCCGTGTGAACCTCGTTACACCGGCGCTTTTTGCCCGCTTCCCTACGCTGGAAGCCTTCTGCGAGGGCAGCGAGGAAGAAATTGCGGAGCTCATCCGCTCCTGCGGGTTATATAAAACAAAGGCTCGTGATATTTTTGCTATGTGCCATGTGCTGCGCGATTCGTATAACGGCGTGATTCCGGACACGGTGGATGAGCTGACAAAGCTGCCCGGTGTGGGACGCAAAACCGCAAATCTTGTTGTGGGCGACATTTACAAAAAACCTGCCGTTGTGACGGATACGCACTGCATCCGTATCACGGGACGACTCGGTCTGACCGAAAGCAACGTGCCGCTCAAAGTCGAAAAAGACCTGCGCGCAGTCTTGCCGCCGGAGGAAAGCAACGACTTTTGTCACCGTACCGTTTTACACGGCAGAGCGGTCTGTACAGCGCGTAATCCGAAATGTGCTTTGTGCTGCATGAATTCGTTCTGCAAAAATCCCGTGAACCCGATAGAGTAAATAAAGCTAAAAACGCAGCGTTTTTCCGTTGTGTTGTTCTTGATAAAAGAAAGGAAGCTACTTTTTATGTTCAAGTTTTGTAAGACCCAGCTTTGGGAGTGCTCCCGTACGCTTTCCGATGTTGCAATGGGCAGAAAGCCCGCAGAGACGGTCATTCGCAATGCGCGTCTCGTAAACGTCTGCACGCATGAAATCCTCGACAACATCGATGTTGCAATTTCCTGCGGCCGTATCGCACTTGTCGGCGATGCCGCACACTGCATCGGTGAAAGCACAAAGGTCATCGATGCCGAGGGTCAGCTTATCGCCCCGGGTTTCCTTGACGGTCATATCCACATTGAGTCTTCCATGATGACGCCGATCGAATATGCAAAGGCCGTTATCCCCCATGGCACCGTCGGGATTTATTATGACCCGCACGAAGTCTGCAATGTGCTTGGCCTTAAAGGCGTTGACCTGATGGCGGAAGAGGCGGAAAAGACTCCGCTGAAGGCTATGCTGACGACCCCCTCCTGCGTTCCGGCTGTTCCGGGATTTGAGGATTCCGGCGCGGAGATCACCGCCGCGGATATTGCCTCGGAAATGAAGCACGATTATACCGTTGGTCTCGGCGAAATGATGAACTTCCCGGGCATCACCGCTTCCGCGGAGCCGACGCACAACATCACCGGCGAAACGCTGAAAGCCGGCAAAATCATCACAGGTCACTATTCCATCCCGGAGACGGGTCGCGGCCTCAATGCATACATTGCAAGCGGCGTGCGCTGCTGTCATGAATCCACCCGTGCGGAGGACGCACTCGCAAAAATGCGTCTCGGCATGTATGCCATGCTGCGCGAGGGCTCCGCTTGGCACGATCTGCAGGAGGTCTCCAAGGCCATCACGGAGTACAAAGTGGACAGCCGATTTGCGACCATGATTTCTGATGATACCCACCCGCATACGCTGGTTGCAAACGGTCATCTCGATCACATCGTGCGTCGTGCCGTCTCCTTCGGTATCGATTTTGTCACCGCTATCCAGATGGTCACGCTCAACTGCGCACAATGCTTCCAGATGGATCACGAGCTCGGCTCCATCACCCCGGGCAAGTGCGCGGACATCGTATTTATTGATAACGAAAAAGACATCCGTGTCACCCGCGTGCTCATCGACGGCGACGTTGTTGCGGAAAACGGCAAGCTGACAATTAACCTGCCGAAGTCTGAGCTTCCCGCATGGGCGCTCGACACGATGCACGTCGGCGAGACGATCACCCCGGAAACCTTTAAGGTACATACCGATAAGGTTGGTACGGCAACCGTCCGTGCGATCGAGATTATCCCGGTACATGTCGGCGACTATGAGCGTCACGTTGAACTCAAGGTTGAAAACGGCGAATTAAAGAGCGATGTGGAGCAGGATGTTTTGAAGACATTCGTCTTCGAGCGCCACAATAAGACCGGCAAGCACGGCGTTGGCTTTGTCAAGGGATTCCATGTCAAGTGCGGCGCAATGGCTTCCACCGTTGCACACGATGCACACAACCTGCTCGTTGTCGGCACGAATGACGAAGATATGGCACTTGCTGCAAACACACTTATTCAATGCGGCGGCGGTGAGTGTATTGTGCAGAACGGCAAGGTGCTCGGCTGTGTTCCGCTGCCGTTTGCGGGTCTCATGAACACAAAGTCCGCTGAAGAAATGGACGAGCTCGTCGAGAACCTCGGCAAAGCTTGGGAAACGATCGGCTGCGACATTCAGTCTCCGTTTATGACGATGGCTTTAATCCCCCTCGCCTGCCTGCCGGAGCTGCGCCTGACCGACCGCGGCCTTGTAGACTGCACCACCTTCTCTTTTGCAGACCTTGAGGTTGAATAAGACCGTTTGAAAGTAGATTACCTTATTTTAGAATGGGAGGAATTACCAATGATCTATGATTTTGAAACGCTGGTTTCCAGAAAAAACACCGGCTCCGGCAAATGGGACGAGATGACAAAAGAGCATCCGAACCTGCCGGAAAACGTTGCACCGCTTTCCGTTGCGGATATGGAGCTGAAAAACCCGCCGGAGATCGTAGAGGGTTTGAAAAAATACATCGATACGCATATCCTCGGCTATACCGGCCCCACAGAGGAATACTTCGATGCGGTATGCGGCTGGATGAAGCGTCGCAACGATTGGAATATTAAGAAAGAAGAAATTGTTTCTACACACGGCGTCGTAACGGTTCTGGCTGTTTCGGTTCTGGCCTATACCGATCCCGGCGACGGCGTTATCACCATGCCGCCGGTTTATTATCCGTTCAGAATGACCATTGAGCACAATAACAGAAAAAACGTGGAGTGCCCGCTCATCAACACGAACGAGACATACACGATTGATTTTGACCTCTTTGAGAAGCTGTGCGCAGAAGAAAAAAACAAGATGTTTATCTTCTGCAATCCGCACAACCCGGTTGGCCGCGTTTGGACGGAAGACGAAATCGCAAAGCTCGGCGCCATCTGCGCAAAGCACAACGTCATCGTGGTCAGCGACGAGATCCACTCCGACCTCATCATGCCGGGTCATAAGCACGTGGCATTTGCAAACGCCTGCAAGGATGCACTGCCGAAGTATCTTGTTTGCACCGCGCCGAGCAAGACGTTTAATCTTGCGACGCTCCAGACCTCGAATATTGTTATTCCCGATGAAGAACTGAGAACAAAATTCCAGAGTATTTTACAGCAACACTTTACGCCGTCCGCCGGTGCGCTCGGCCTTGAGGCCTGCCGTCTCGGCTACACAGAGTGCGAAGGTTGGCTTGCAGAAGTCATCGACCTTATCTACAAAAACTACAAGAACTTCTGCAAGTTCATCGACGTAAACTGCCCGGGCGTTACATACAGCGATCTGCAGGGCACGTACCTCATGTGGATCGACTGCACGACGTTCGGTCTCGATGATGAAGCGCTCGATAAGCTCCTGCGCAAGCATGATCTTTTCTGCGACGCCGGCACGCTGTTCTCGCAGGGCGGCACCATGCATACGCGTGTAAACCTCGCAGGTCCCGAAAAGATGCTCAACGCCGCGATGCAGCGCTTTAAGGACGCGTACGACGAAACGAAAAACGCGTAAGCTTGCTCCTGAAATTCCGTAATGTATAACAAAAGGCGAACCGCACAACTCCGTGCAGCTCGCCTTTTTGCTATGCTGTTTTACTGAATGCCGAGCGCGTCTTTCGCTAAACGGTCGGCGAGGTCGTTGTATTTGTCGCCGGAGTGCCCCTTGACTTTCACAAAGCGGAAACGGATGTGCTTTGCGGCTGCGGCGCAGAATTCGCGGTACGCAATGGTGCCGGGCTTTTTTGCTTTCCATTCTCCCGTTGCCCATTTTGCTACACCCTCGTAATCATGGTAGATTGTCACGGAGGGCACATCATGCTCGATGCAGTAGCGCAGAACAGTTTCGGAGCCCTTGATCTCCCCCGCCACGTTGCGCATTTCGGCAAGGTCGGGGTCAGTGAATCTTTCGGAAAAATGCAGCTCTTCGCCGTTTAAAAACAGCACAGCACCGCAGGAAAACTCCTTTGTGCCGATGTGGTAGCTGCCGTCTACGTAAGCCACGGCGCCGTCTTCTTCAGGCGCTGCGGTCGTGTTTTCTGCCGGAGTGGCTTTCGTCAAATCGTTTTCACCGCGCATATAGGCTTCGGCTTCTGCAAGCGCCGGAAAGCTTTTGAACAACGCGCCTTTAAAGCCGGTCGTCTGCGCACGGCATTCGTCCCACGTTTCAAAAATGCCGGTCTTTCGCCCGGCGCGGACGGCGTAGTATTTTTTTGCCATAAAATGAAATTCCTTTTCGTTTATTCAAAGATCGGGGTGGAAAAATAACGATCGCCGCTGTCGGGCAGAAGCGCCACGAGCGTTTTTTCTGCATTTTCGGGCATGCGCAGCAGGCGCACGGCTGCGGCAAGCGCCGCGCCGGACGTGATGCCGACGAGGATGCCCTCGGTGCGTGCCAATAATTTTGCCATTTTGTACGCTTCTTCATCCGTGACGGTCAGCACTTCGTCCACAACGGAAGCATCGTAGTTCTTCGGAATGAAGTTTGCGCCGATGCCCTGTAAGCCGTGCGCACCGCTTTTGCCCTGTGTGATGAGCGGTGAAGTCGCCGGTTCCAAACCGACGGTGTGTACCTGTAGCAGATGCTTTTTTAAATAGCGCGCCGTGCCGGTGATGGTGCCGCCGGTGCCGATGCCCGCAACGAAAATGTCGAGTTTGCCGTCTGTTTGCTGTACAAGCTCCGGGCCGGTCGTTTCATAATGTGCGGCAGGGTTTGAGGGATTCTCAAACTGCGCGGGGATGAAGCTGCCGGGTGTACTTTTCGCGATCTCATCCGCCTTTTCAATCGCACCGCGCATGCCGTCTTTGCCCGGTGTGAGTACGATTTCCGCGCCGTATACGGAAAGCAGCTTGCGGCGCTCGGCGCTCATGGTTTCCGGCATGGTGAGCACCACGCGGTAGCCGCGCGCCGCTGCAATAGATGCGAGGCCGATGCCCGTGTTGCCGGAGGTTGGCTCTACAATAACCGCGCCGGGCTTCAATTTGCCGGCTTTTTCGGCGTCTTCAATCATTTTCAGTGCCGCACGGTCTTTTACGCTGCCGGCGGGGTTTAAATATTCAAGCTTCAAAAGCGGCGCGTTGGAAATGCCCGCAGCTGCCGCAAAGCGGGACGCACGCAAAAGCGGCGTCTTGCCGATGAGTTCGGTTACAGATGAAGCGATGTGTTCGTTTTTCATAAGACAGATCCTCCCTTTCTATATTGCTACCATTTTACCCCCGATTTTACGCGCGGTCAAGAGCGCGATTTTTGCAAATCTTTTGCGTTTGTAAGAGTTTCTTAAGTTGTTTATTTTTTGTCTTACCTGTATAATAGAACCATCAGAGAGTCCGCGCCGGGTGTTTTGCGCGGAGGAAAGGACTGACTTTATGACTAAGAAAAAGATTTTCACAATCGCCGGTATTGCCGTCGGCGCTGTGATCGGGATCGGTATTGTAATCTGGCTCATTTTCTTCCGCGGCGGCAGCGTTGCGCCGAGCGATCCAAATGAGATGGTGTATGTGACGAGCGTTGCGGACATCACCGGCACGGGTTCACTTGGTATGACGGCGAAATACTCCGGCGTTGTGGAGCCGGAAAAGACGCTCTCCGTGCAGAAGGACGATACAAAGAAAATCGCAAAGCTGTATGTGACGGTCGGCCAGGAAGTAAAAGTTGGCGATAAGCTGTTCAGCTACGATACGGACGACCTGCAAATGCAGCTTGAAGAGGCGCAGTTACAGCTGGAAAGCCTTAAAAACCGCATTTCCACGCTGAACCAGCAGATTGATTCCCTGCAGAAGGAAAAGAACAAAGCGTCTTCCGACGAACAGCTTTCCTATACCCTACAGATTCAGTCTGCGCAGCTTGAAGTGAAATCGACGGAATACGATCAGTCTACGAAAGCGAAAGAGATCGAGAACCTCAAGAAATCGCTTGAAAATGCGGATGTCATGGCAGAAATGTCCGGCGTTGTGAAGCAGATCAATGACGGTTCCAACTCCAACACAAGCGGCA
>OIWS01001359.1_pt1 | contig 24840 bp, 26 predicted proteins | sample 1587611 | NCBI WGS metagenome assembly OIWS01 (sample SAMEA3888919, study PRJEB22519) | human gut metagenome | biome: human gut; feature: human-associated habitat; material: faeces | place: Denmark | collected 2010 | reverse complement strand
CCTTCCAGGATTTCTGCCAGCGGATGTTCGACTGCACGGACATGAACAAGCGGGCGGTGGAGAACCTCATCCGCTGCGGGGCCTTCGACAGCCTGGGGGCCAAGCGCTCCCAGCTGGTGGCCGTATACGAGCGGGTGCTGGACGGCATCGCCTCCTCCCGCCGGAAAAACGTGGAGGGGCAGATGGACCTGTTCGGTATGTCCACCTCCTCCGGGTCCTCTGTGTCAAGCGTCCCCCTGCCGGATATCCCGGAGTTCACCGCCGTGGAGCGGATGAGCATGGAGAAGGACACCACGGGGCTGTACCTGTCCGGTCACCCCATGGAGGACTACCGCCCTCTGGCCAAGCGGGCCGGGGCCGTACCCATCCACGCCATCATGTCCGATTTCGAGGGCCAGGACGGCCCCAAGCACTTTGCCGACGGCCAGAACGTCACCGTGGCGGGAGTCATCACCGCCAGCCGCACCCGCACCACCAAAAACAACACCCTCATGGCCTATGTGACCATTGAGGATGAGCTGGCCTCCATGGAGCTGCTGTGCTTCAGCCGGGTCATCGACCAGTGCGGCAGCTATATGCAGGTGAACACCCCGGTGCTGGTAAAGGGACGCCTGTCCGTCCGGGACGAGAAGCCGCCCCAGATCATGTGCGACTCTCTGTACCCTCTGGAAAGCGGACTGCCGCCTGCGGCGGCGCAGCCCGCCCGCCGTCCGGCTCAGAAGGAGAGCACCATCTATCTCCGCTTCCCCAGCGCCGACAGTCCCGCCTTTCGCCACATCAAGCTGGTGATGACCATGTTTGAGGGAGGCACCCCGGTAAAGATCCGCCTGGCGGACACCGGCAAGCTGCTGGGCACCCACTGCCTGAATCACCCGGCCCTGCTGCAGGAGTGCCGGGAGTGGCTGGGCAGCGAAAACGTCGTAGTCAAGGAAAAATAAGCTCAGCCCCCGGCCGCACGGCCGGGGGCTGTGACATGTTTGCCCGTCAGTGGCAGGCGCAGTAGCTGCGGGTGCTGGCATAGTCCTTGGGCATTTCCAGGGTGCTGGGCGGGAAAAACTCCCCGATGGGGAAGGCCACGTTGCGGAACAGGCCGCAGGGGTCCTCCTGGTCGCCGCAGCTGCACTCCGACTGGGGGATGCAGTAGTCATACACCGGGATCAGCAGCTGGGTGTCCCGCTCCAGCCGCACCAGGGTAAACTGGCCCAGGGTCACATAGAACCGGCGGCGTCCGCTGTCGTCGAACACCAGCTCCTCGCCGAAGCTGCGGGCGATGAACGCCGGAATTTCCGTCAGGCCGCACTCACAGCACCGGGGCTTGCAGCCGTCGTCCACCCGGGTGTCCAGAACGATGGGGTCCACGGCCTCCACCACGGCGGTGGGCAGGTTGGTACGCATGCGGCCGGGGATATCCAGCTCGTCAATGACCGTGTCGGAGGAAAAGATCTTGGCGCTGCCCTCGCTGCCGAACAGGATGCAGCGCTTGTCGAACACGCACAGGCCCTCGGCCCCGGCGCACCGGGGCGTTCCGGTACCCACCTGCAGGGTCACGCGGTAGAAAAACCGCATGTCAATGGAGTAGAATCCCCGGTTGAAGGTCACCGGCTCCACATCGGTGTAAACGTACAGCAGCTCCGCCGTGCCGCCCCGAACCATCTGGCATCCGGACAGCAGCTCCATGGCCGACGCCGTGGGATAGAACCGCAGGTCCTCCACGCAGTCCTTGTCGCGGCAGGAGTCGAAGATCTTCCGTGTATGGATACAAACGGACTCGCGAACACTGCTCAGATCGCAGACCGGGCCCGGCATTCCGTTTTCAGGCATGAAATAAACCTCCCATTAAGTAATGAAGGGGCTGGCTGCGCCCTTCATTCCAGTGTATGCCGCCTGCCGCCGGTGGTGCGGGAAAAAGGCCTGTACAAATCCGGGAATTTCCGGTATAATAAAGAAAAACGGTTGGAGAGGATGGGATACGCATGGCTGCCGGATTCATTCACGATAAGCTGGAGATCAAATTCCTGATTCTATATATTGCCGCCCGGGTATCGAAGCCCCTGCCGCCGGAGGGCATGCAGGAGCTGACCATGTGCGACGACGGCATCGACTACTTTGCCTATGCCGAGTGCCTGAACGACCTGGTACGGACGGAGCATCTGCGTCTGACGGAGGACGGCTGCTATGCCATCACTCCCAAGGGGCTGAAAAACAGCGAGATCTGCGAGTCCAGTCTCCCCTACTCCGTGCGGCTGCGGACGGATAAGAATGTGGCGGAATACAACCGCCTGCTGCTGCGGAAAAACCAGGTCCAGAGTCGGGTGGCCGCCCAGGAAAACGGCTCCTATCTGGTGGAGCTGCGCCTGCAGGACGATGTGGACAGTATCCTGCACCTGGAGCTCACCGCCGCCACCGAGGCCATGGCCCGGGATCTGGCGGACCGGTTCCGGAAGGATCCGGAGGGCATCTACACCCGGCTGCTGTCAGCCCTGTATCCCCCGGCTGAATAAAAATCCCCCCCTGGAGGACACACGTCCTCCAGGGGGTTGGCTTATCCTGCGGCCATGGTCAGCAGCCGGGCAGCAATAGGCCCGGCGGCGTCCGCGCCGCCGCCGCCGTTTTCCACCAGCACCACAAAGGCCAGGGGCAGATCCTCGTCCGCCACAAAGCCCGCGAACCACGCATGGGGCGACTGACCCGGCGCAGCCTCGGCGGTGCCGGACTTGGCGCACACCGCCAGGGAGCCGAACATGCTCTGTCCATAGGTCTGCTGCACATTGTTGCGCATCATATCCCGCAGCACCCGGCAGGTGTCCGCGTCAAAGGGGGCCTTCAGAGACGGCGCGCCGTCTCCGGGCAGAGGAATGCCGTGCATGGTGGTCTCCTTATATACCAGCCGGGGTCCTGCGGACCTGCCGCCGGTGATGGAGCCCAAGAATCGCAGAAACGCGCAGGGATTCACCAGATCGTCGTACTGGCCCACACCAGACCAGCCCAGATCTGCCCCCTGACCCACGGTAAACTGTCCGGCCGCCGCGCTAATGCCGCTGACGGTGAAGCTCCCCGTCAGTCCGGCCTTTTCCGCATATCGAGCCAGGGTCTCGCCCCCCAGCTCCACCGCCATCTGGGCATAGGCGCAGTTGCAGGACCGGGCCAGGGCATCGTACAGGTCCATATCCCCGTGGGCATAGGGACAGGTGATAACGCCGCCGTCCAGCTCCAGACGCCCGGTGCAGGTGAAGTGCCGGTCCAGAGCGCCGTCCAGATTCTCCAAAGCCGCAGCAGTGGTCACCAGCTTGAACACGGAGCCCGGGGCAAACGTGGACGACAGCACCCGGTTCAGATACACGCCGTCATACCGGCTGTCCCCGTCCCGGATCTCCGGCGGTTCCGCCGGGTCAAAGGTGGGGCTGGACACCATGCACAGCACGTCGCCGGTGCGGTAGTTGTACACCGCCACGGCCCCCTTCCGGCCGTTCAGGGCCTCCAGGGCCGCAGCGTTCAGCTCTGCGTCAATGGTCAGATATACCTTGTGTCCTCCGGCGGAGGTACCCGTCAGCGGGTCAAAGCCCACCAGGCGCCGCCGCATAGCCGCCTTGGCAGAGGTGGAAATGTTGTCGTCCCGGTCGCCCACCACATGGAGCGTCGCCCGGCGAATGACGCCGTCCTCTGCCCAGCTGCCGGAGGCCCCGTCATACAAAAGCACCCCGTTGCGGTCCAGCACCTGACCCAGGGCCAGCCGCCCATCCCGATAGGCATGGTCATTGGCGGAGAAGGCGGCCCACTGTCCGCCCCGCACCACATACCGCACGCAGAACAGCACCACGCCCGCACCCAGCACAGCGATCAGTGCCAGCACCAGCATGGACCGCAGCTTTACCTGTTTCAAGACCGCTCCTCCTTTCCGAATATCTCATCCACAGGGACCCCGGGGATCCCGTCGAAGAATCCCTCCTGCCGCTCCGGCGTATTTTCACTCTTGGGCGGCGGAGAGATTTCTTTTTCCGGCGGACGGCGCACATCGGCGGCCTTCAGATAGGCCAGCAGCCCCCAGCAGGACAGCATGCTGGACCCGCCCATGGACACAAAGGGAAATGTCACGCCGGTCAGCGGCAGGATGTCCACCGCGCCCAGCACGTTCAGAGAGGTCTGGAACACCAGCATAGACGCCGCTCCGCAGGCGGCGATGGCATAAAAGCTGGAGCGGGCGCTGTCGCCGGCCCGCAGGGCAAACGCCGCCAGGGCGATCACCGCCGTCACGCATACCAGCGCCAGCAGCAGCCCGAATTCCTCCGACACCACGCCGAATACCAGGTCCGTGTTGGCCGCCCCCACATATTTCAGCCACGCATCCTCCGGCCCCGTGCCGAACAGGCCGCCGGACGCAGCAGCGGACATGGTGCGGCTCTGCTGATAGCCGGTGGTCTGGGTAAATTCCCAGGCATGCCGCCAGACGGTGAACCGCTGGGCCACATACGGCTTGAAGTGCAGCACCAGTCCCCCGGCAAAGCCCGCAGCCGCCGTCATCATCACGATGGAGGCCAGGTCCCCGGTCCGCAAAAAGGCAATGCACAGAAAGGCCACGAAAAACACCAGCGCCGTGCCAAAGTCACTCATCAGCGCCAGACATCCCACGCAATAGGCGGAAAACAGCACCGTGAAGATCAGGTTCCGCTTGGCAAAGAGCCGGTCCAGGGTGGCGGCCCCTGCCAGGATAAACGCCAGCTTCACCAGCTCCGACGGCTGGAAGGAAATGGGGCCCACCGATATCCAGTTCTTGGCTCCGAAAATGCGCTCCCCCATCACAACGTTGAAGGCCAGCAGTGCCGCCGCGGCCGCAGCCACCGGCCAGCGCAGCCTCACCGCCAGATGCAGCCGCCCCAGCAGCCACACCAGGGTGCCGTAAATGCCCATGCCCAGCGTCACCGCCGCCAGCTGCTTGTAAAGGGCCCCCGGGTCCCAGGCGGCGGTAATGGCAAAGCCCACCGTGGTCAGCAGCAGCGCCAGAATCTCCAGATCAAACTGTCTCCGGTGCAGCTTCCGGCTGACGGCGTACAGCACCCACCCCAGGCCGCACAATCCGAAAAAGCCTGCGCTGATGGGATAGATATTCCCCGCCCCGAAGTTCGGGGCAAACTGTGCCCACAGCAGCAGCTGAATAAATGTCAGCAGCCACAGGCCGCCCACCGGCCCGGGCCGCCGCCGGGGCTGGCCGGATGGCTGGGGCTTGTCCGACGGGAAAAAGAACAGCTCCACACCGCCCACGGCGATGGAGTCGCCGGGATGCAGATCGGCGGTCGTCAGCGTCCGCTGTCCGTTCAGCAGCACGCCGCTGCTGTGATTCAACGGGTTGACCCGCCATGTCCCGGCCTCGTCCCGGGACAAAATGGCGTGACTGCGGGACACAGAGGGAAAGTTTATGCGAATATCCGACCGTTTTGCGCGGCCAATCACGTTTTCCCAGTGATAAATTTCATACCGCGCACCATTGGACAGGGTCACAAAGCCCCAGCTCTCCCGGTCCTTTCCCCGGAACAGGGACTGGCAGCACCGCACCAGCAGCCAGACTGCCAGCCCAGAAACCAGCGCCCTTCCCAGCCACAGGATCACCGGCAGCGCCGGAGAGATGTATTGTTGTAAAAATGCCGTCATAGCTCGTCTCCACTTGGGTCCTTTTTCTATCGTTCCGATTCTATCATACCATTTTTGCCCGGAAAAGCAACCACCATCAGCAAAAAACAAGAGCACGCTGCCTTACAATTCTGTAAGATACGCGCCCAATAACCATTTCACTGATTGGGCCCCGCAGAGGAAAAACCCTCTGTGGGGCCCGGTTTACGTCTATTTTTCAGCGCGTGGGCCATGGTGAAATCATCATGTTCCAACTGTCGGCATACAGACAGAAGGTCCAGGTACGGCACGTGGTCAGACGGATTCGGCGCAATATGCTGTTTTATGCTTTCCGATGAATGAATATGTTTGTAAGCTCGGAGGATTCAGTGGCAGCGATTCCCTTGAATTCAGAAAAGGAAACTCTGGTGCCGGTAAGAACTAAGGAAACTGTGTCTGCTATAGACCGTTGGGTCACAGAAGAAATCGGAGAGAACGAAGGATTCATTATAATTGGCGTATAACAAAAAGAGCTATCTGACTTCATTTGAAATCAGATAGCTCTTTTTTCTTGAATAATCTAAAATGTTGCCATTTTGTTGTCACGGGGCAATTCCGTAACGCAAAAGTCCAGCATTTTCAAGGCTTTTTGGCCTTTCGGGGATCATTCCCACTCTTTACCGGGCCTTGTGATCTAACGGTTTTCGTTTAGATTCTGTGATACCCGGTATTTTGATTCTTTGTATTCTCCATATTTTCGGCCCCATACGATGGTTTGTTATCATATGGGTATCGCCGCCGATAGCAATCCATTCCGGTTTTCCGTGGATAGTATCTGACAGCTCCTTTGTATCATATTATACACCTGTGTCTGAGGAAAATCAGCCTCCGTTTTTCCGAAGGGATGGTGGTTCTGTTTTTTGTGGCGATTTCCTGCCCAATCAGCGTAAGGCTTAGGCCAAATATGCACGTCGAGAGCGTGGGCGCGGCTTTTGCTCCTATGAAAAAATATCCCCCGGGGAGGCTTCCGGCAGAGCATCTCATCTGCTATAGTATGCTCATCGGTTCATACACGCATTTCCGCCCGGACCCAACGCAAGGGTGCAGCGCTTCTTGGGGAAGAAAGCGCTGTGCCTTTGCACAGGGCAGGAATGCAAAGCAATGCCATTTGGGAGGGGCCTTTGGACACACCTATTTTACAGTATACCGGCGGCGTGATCGCCGCAAAGCTGGACCGCACGGAAAAAGAACTGGTCCACGGGGTTTCTTTCCATATTTCCTGTGGGGAAAGTCTGACCCTCATTGGCGAGACCGGGTCCGGCAAGACGTTGATCGCCCAGTCCGTGATGGGGGTGCTGCCCGGAAATGTGAAACTGGTTTCCGGTGAAATAGCATTTTGCGGAAACACTTTGCCGAAGGGAAAAAACCTCCGGTCCATGCTGGGACGGGAGATCGTATACATCCCGCAGAACGGGCATGAGTTTCTTGACCCGTCCAGAAGCATCCGCCGACAGATGTTTGACAGCATTGAGAAACTGGACGTTAGGTCTCCTCAGCGATATGCCTTTGCCCGCGAAAAGCTGGCTCAGGTGGGATTTACACAGCCCGAAGCCATTCTGGAACAGTATCCCTTCCAACTGTCCGGCGGTATGGCCCAGCGGGTGACCATCGCTCTGGCACTTTGCTCCAGGGCAAAGCTGCTGATCGCGGATGAGCCTACCAACGGCTTAGATCAGGACAGCAAGCAGCAGACGATGTCTCTTTTGAATGAACTTTTTCCGGATGCGGCCAAGCTGATCATCACCCACGATATTTCCGTTGCGGCAACCTGTGACCGTATCCTCGTTCTATGCGGCGGGAGAATGTTGGAAACAGGCATTTCGTCTGAGGTGCTTACCTCTCCCCATCATCCCTATACTAAAGCGCTGCTGGGTGCGTTGGTAGAGAACGGTATGCGGGAGACACCCGCCTTGCGAACAGAAACAGGCTTTTGCCCGTTCTACCGCCGCTGTCCTTCGGCAAGGGATCGGTGTCGCACCGAGATGCCACCGAGAAAAAACAATAGTCGAGAATGGTGGTGCTGCGCGGAATGATTTCCATTCAACATGTTGATAAAGCATTCAACGGAAATCCCGTTCTTCAGGATGTTTCTTTTGATATTCCAGACGGTCAGATATTCGGTGTCTTCGGAAAGAGCGGGATCGGTAAATCCACGCTTGCCAAAGTGCTTTGCGGCATCTGTCCACCGGATGCGGGCGCAATCACGCTGGATGATCAGATACTTGTTTCAGCAGACCAGCCGTATGACCGCAGACTTGGTATCCACATTCAAATGGTTTACCAGCAGCCTTACGCCACATTAGACCCCGCTCAGAAGATCGGGGCCGGTTTCATAGAACTGATACGCTATCACCGTTTCAGTCCTAAAGGCGAGGAGTTGTCATTAACAAAAGAAATGCTGGACAAGGTTGGCCTTGCACCTCAGATCCTTGCCCACCTGCCACACCAGATCTCCGGCGGCGAGGCACAGAGAGTCGCTATCGCACGGTGTCTGTTATTCCGGCCAAAACTGCTGATTTTAGATGAAGCCACATCAATGCTGGACGTATCCACACAGGCCAATGTGCTGGGGATGGTGCGGCGGCAGATGCGGGAAAGCGGAGGCAGTATCCTGCTTATCAGCCATGATGAGGCTCTGGTGAAATTACTTTGCGATCAAATCCATGTATTTGACAATAAAAACTCACGACAGAAGGAGAAAAAACAATGATGAAAAAAGTCATAGCCCTGCTGCTGGCTCTGCTGATGGTGTTTACCATGGCAGCCTGCGGTAAGCAGCCGGACACGACAGATGAACCGTCTGCCAAGATCGAGAGTATTACGGTCGGCACGACTGCTGCCATTGAAACGGCAACCTTTGGTGAATACAATTTTGATATGCTGGCCAGCGGTGTATCCGAATTGCCTCTGGTCTATCAGGACACCAAGGGCGAATACCATCCGCTGTTGGCAACCTACGCTACCGAGGATGCCACTACCTGGACATATACCATTCAGGACGGCATGACATGGTCCGACGGCGAGAGCGTTACTGCCGAGGACATCCTTTTTACGCTCCAGTACGATCAGGCCAACGGAAGTGCCAACTTTGAGCCGCAGACTGACGAAGAGGGAAAAATCACAGAAGCCAAGTACACCGGCTACACTATCTCCGACGATAAGATGAGCATTTCTCTGACGTTGACGTCTCCCAACGTCCGTGAACTGAGCAACATGACGTCCTTCCGCGTGATGCCCAAGCATGTTTATGAGGGCAAGGACACCGTCACCGACGAGGAAGCTCGGATCACCTGTGGCCCTTATGTGCTGGAGTCCTTCAATAAGGAAGCGGGCACCATCACATTCGTTGTGAACGAAAAGTATCCCCAGCGGCCCAATGTGGAAAAGATCGTCTATCAGCTTTTTGGCAACGAAGATACCATGTATCTGGCGCTCCAGCAGGGCGATATCGACATGGTCTGGGCCTACTCCGCCGGTGTGGCAGGAACGTATCAGGATGTGCTGGCCGGTGATGCCAACGTCTCTTTGATCAATGTGGCCGCAGCAAACGCGCCCGCCGTGCTGGCATTCAACAACGCAAAGGGTTTGTTCTCCAACGAGGATCTGCGTCAGGCGGTTTCCTACGCGCTGGACTATGATGCGTTCAAGACCTATTTTGGCAGTGCCTATGCCGAGATCCCCAATCGGGGCTTTGTACCCGCCACCACAGTCGGCTATAAGGAAACCGAAAAGCTGACTACTGATGCGTCCAAAGCAGATGCATACATGAAAGCGGCCGGTTATGCCGAAAAGAACGCCGATGGCTTCTTTGTGAACGCAGATGGTCAGGTCGCAGCTTTCATACTGACGGTCAACGCCGCCAAGGAGACCCATGTAGGCTACGCGGAAATGGTCAAGACCCAGCTGGAGTCCTTTGGTATTCAGGTAAATCTGGATACGGTGGACAAAGATGCCTACAATGCCAAGACCAGCAATAAATTCTCTGAGAACAATATCACCATGGAGGCGGCCATCTATGGCTACACCGCTGCCGGTATGGGTATGGGGAACGGCCTTGGTTCCATCTATGTGGACGGCAGCCACGCCGTACAGGGCGGCTGCCAGGTGTTTGACGAGGAGTTTGCCGCGATCCTCAGCGAGATGAAGGCTGCCAAGACCATTGAAGAATACTACGCGGGCGCGGCAAAGCTGCAGGACTACTACGCGTCCCATATGCCGCTGATTGCTCTGTACTGGGACAACATGATGCTGGCCTATTCCTCCGCGCTGGACAACGTGACCGTTGACGCTGTGTTCGGGCTGAACAACGTCAACAACTGGTTCAGCATCACCAAGAAATAATCATTTTAACGCAGGAGGCACACCGGTGAAAAAGTATCGAAAGAATCTGATCCTTGCACTGGTGTGCTTCCTGATCGTTATTGTTCTGAACTTTTTTCTACCCCGGCTTATACCGGGGAATCCCATCGCCTATCTCACCGGCTTTTCCGAGGAGGATATGACCCCTGCGCAGGTAGCTTACTACCGGCAGGCCCTCCATCTGGACGAGCCGGTATTCGCGCAGTTTGGGCACTATCTGCGCTCGCTTTTTGACGGAACACTTGGCTACTCCTACAAGAAAGAAACCACCGTTTCTGCCCTCATTGGGCAGCGGCTTGGATACACCTTGCAGATTACGCTGCCCGCCGTGCTGCTCAGCACGGCGCTGGGACTTTTGTGGGGACTGCACTGCGGCTACAAAAAGGGCAGCGTCTTAGATAAACTGTCAACGACATTTCAGATCATCGTCAATACGATGCCTACGTTTCTGATCGCATTGGTACTGATGATCCTGTTCTGTTTCCGTCAGCGGTGGTTTCCCTATACCGGGCTGAACAGCGCTGGCGTTGCTCCCGGAACTGCCGCATATCTGTTGGATCGGATACACCACCTGATCCTTCCTGTGCTTACTCTGACCATTGCCGCCGCCCCATCCCGTTATCTGCTGATGCGCAATACCGTCAGTCAGGTGACAGAGGAGAAGTATGTGCTTTACGCGAAGGAACGGGGGTTGTCCGATCACAAGATCAAATTCGGGTATATTCTGAAAAACATCGCCCAACCCTTCATCACCATGGTGGGCATGAGCGTCAGTACCTGTATCGGCGGCTCTTTGGTGGTGGAAAATATCTTTTCCATCGGCGGCATGGGGAGCCTGCTCTCTGACGCTGTGTACACGCTGGATTATCCGCTGATGCAGGGAATCCTCTTTGTGACAACATCCATCATGACCATCTCCATTGTTGTGAGCGATGTGATCTGCATCCTTATTGACCCCAAGGTACGCTTCGGAGGTGGTCCGGTTTGAGAAAGCAGCATCTTCCACTTTTTCTTGGAATTGTGATTTTGATTCTTTTTCTGACCGCTGCATTGTTTCCTACTGCGTTTACAGCTTACGGTCAGAAGGAAACGTTCGGTCCGTGGCTTATACCGTCTGCGGAACATCTACTTGGCACCAATGCGTTGGGGTATGACATCTTTACGGAACTGGTCTACGGAACCCGGCAGACGCTGCTGGTGGGCGTATCCAGCAGCACTCTGACCCTGCTTCTGGGAAGTGTGATTGGTACGCTGGCTGCCGGGAAAGACCTTTTGGGCGGCCTGTCCAATGGCGTTATCAATGTTTTTGTGCTGCTTCCGAAGCTGGTGACCATGATCGTGCTGGCGACCTTTCTGGGAAGCTCCAGCCGGAACCTGATTCTGCTGATTGCTGCATTCAGCTGGGTAGGGACGGCCCGAAGCGTGAGAGCCAAGGTCATTCACCTGAACGCCCAGCCTTTTATTGAGAATTGCGTGATTCAGGGATACAGCCGGAGACATATTATTCTCCGGCACATCCTTCCGAACCTGTATGATGTATTGCTCTCCCGGTTCCTTTTGGGTGTCAACAGTTGTATTATGATGGAGTCTACCCTGAGCTTTTTGGGCTTTGGTGATCTTTATTATCCCACCTGGGGCACCATGATCAACTTTGCCTATAAGCGCGGCGCCTTTCTTCGCCAGGCATATGCCTATCTTCTCTCGCCGGGCGTGTGTATTATGCTGCTGTCGCTGTCATTCTATCTCATCAGCCTGTATTTTGAACACCGACAGGCTGCCATTCAGGAAAAATAGGAGGTCATACGATGCAAAAGGAACTGGAATCTCTGTGGCAAAAATGCGTGGCATTCCATGGCCACGGCTGCGGCGGTCTTGCGGTCGGTTTCCGCGCCGTCCTGTATGCGTGGGAGCTGTTTGAAAGTGACAGCACATCTGAGGACGAGGAGATCGTGTGTATTGCCGAGACCGACGCCTGCGGCGTGGATGCCATTCAGGCGCTGCTGTCCTGTACCGTCGGAAAGGGCAACCTGCTTTTCAATCTACAGGGGAAAAACGCCTTCTCCTTTTACCGCCGTTCGGACGGAAAGTCTTTCCGGCTTGTCCTGCGCCCAACACCGGACAAGACCAAGGAGGAGCGGCTGGCGTGGCTCATGGATGGGGATTTCCACGAGATGTTTGACGTGAAGGATGCCCCGGCACCGGTACCGGAGGCGGCCCGGATCTTCAAGACCGTTACCTGCTCCGTGTGCGGAGAACGATTTGCCGAGAGCTTTGCCCACCTTCAAAACGGGGAAATCGTCTGCTCCGCCTGTTATCGTCCGTATACAAGGGGGCTGTGATGGAATACCCGTTTGATGCTCTGCACGCCGGAATAGAAAGTCAGATTCTCAATCTTCCCGCCGGAATTCCCGATTCCCAGGCGGTCACACAGGCACAGGCTCTGCCGGACTCCATAGAAAAATTTCTGGCTTTGGGGAAGGCTTTTTCCCGGCAGCTTCGTTACCGGGAGGCCATTGATGCCTATACGGAGGGCCTAAAATTGGAGCCAGAAAATCTGCCCTTGCTCCGACTGCGGGCAGGACGGTATCTCACGACACTGCAAAGCAACCTTGCCATTACTGATTTTGAAAAATGTCTGTCCTTGGGTGCGGAAAAGCTGGACAGTCTCTATCGGATCGGTTTGGCATATTACTATGTCGGGCGGTATGCACAGGCGATGGAGACTTTTGAGAATTGTATGCCCCTCTGCGATGAGGAAATGGGCATTGCGGTTCTTTACTGGCACACGCTGAGCGCTGCCCGGACAGAGAAAGCGCCGACGCTTCTGAAGTACTATCGCCCAGATATGGCGGTGGGGCATCATGCTGCTTATGAAAAGGCCATGCAGGTCTGGAGCGGTATAACGCCACTTTCGGCCATGCTGCAAATGCTGGAAAGCGAAAAGGATGATCTGGAATATGGCATTACATTGTACGGTCTGCTCTGGCATCCGGACTGCGCCGAAAAAGACTGCCTTTCCCAAGCACTTCTCCGCCGGGACGGTTTTTGGCCCAGCTTCGCCTATCTCGCTGCGTGGAAGGATTGGGCAGGAATTCCTCCCTGCCGCCGTTGCACTTACACCCTATAAATCAGTTCGCTATTTACAATCTCCATAGCCTTATTTCGGATGTTATTCATCCTGCCGACCCACTCCATTGGATCGGTAGCTTTCAGGGTCTCCGTGACACCTTCCGCTTCGGCCATCTGCTTTACCAGCCGAGAGAATAGTTCCTCTGCCTGCCGGTCGATGTCGGCAAGATAACCATTTAACTTGCCACCGGTGAGCAGGGTCGCATAGGTTGCCCGGTGATGCTCTTTCAGGTAACGCCGGTGGCGCTGTCCCCACACGCCGATGGGCTGCTGTTCTTCTTCGGGCAGCTTCAGATCGGGGAGAAGATAATCCCCGACCTGCGTATAAGTACCGCCCATTTTCTCAAAAATCGTCTTTGCCATTGTCTGTTCCTACCTTTCATAATTTGTATTTCTGCGCCTTGTGCGCTGGTTTTGCTTTCGTTGCTGCTCTATATCTTCCGCCTGCGCAATCAGATTATCTATCTGCCGACTGCCAAGGACCTTCCGCAGAAAGCGGAAATCCTTCAGTTCCGAGCGTAGGGCATCATTTTCTCCTTTGAGCCGGTCGTTGGTTGCGGTCAGATGTTCATTCTCTCGGTAGAGCCGTCCATTGGTGGTGTTCAGCCGGTGATAGCTGTCCAGAGCCTTGTAATAGTGGTAGAACACCTCTCGGATAACCTCTTTCAATTTCTTAATGAGTGGGTCAACAATCCGCTGCTTATAGGTCTTGGCGGTCATCAGGGTGGGTGGATCGGGGAGCTGAAACTCTGCATCCGACTCAATTCGCTGCTCCAGCCGTTCAATGGACTGCGTTCCGCTATCATAGTTGACGATCCGGCTCTGCACCGCCTGAAATTCGTCCTGCTTCTCGGCCAGTGTGCTGTCCAGTGCCGCAATCTCTTTCTCCCGTTCTTGCTTCTTGTAATCCAAGACGGAGAGGTGCTTTTCGTGGGTGCCTTTCTGCTCCCACTGAATATCATACCGCTCCATCACGGCGGCAAGCTGCTCCTTTTCGGACTGTACCCACTGTGCCCACTCGGTAGTGCCTCGTGTGCCACCCTTGAAGCCCTGCGCCGCCAGCGCCTGCTTCAGCGACACACGGGTATCAAGCCCTCGCTTGCTCCCGGTGGTGAACGGCACAAAGTCAATGTGGATATGGGGTGTAGCTTCGTCCATATGGAGATGAGCCGAAAACACCCGGAGGTTGGGATTGCGCTCCTGAAAACCCTGATAATACTTGTCCAGTACGGTTCGTGCAAGTTCTGCATACTCGCCGGTGGCGCTCATATCGTCCTGATTGCCGACTTGCAGGATAATCTCGTGAAATGGCTTCTCCTGATTTCCGGAACGGATTTTCTCGTAGTAGTTCGGAATACGCCGGTCTGCACGGGTCTGCTTCTCGTTGTAGCGTTTCAGAGCTTCATCAAAAAGCTGGTGGTACACAGTCTGAATGCGCTCATTGCAGTAGTCGATGTTCAGGTGTGTGCGGCTTCCGTCCACATTCTCTGCCCGAAATTTGCGGCTGTTATGGTTGACAGAGCCTTTACCGACCTCGGCGCTGATCGTTCTCTTCATAAAATCTCACTTCCTTTCACCCTCCGGCCGCAGCCGGGGTTCTGTTACTCTTGTCAAGAGTAACGCAAAAGCACTTTTGACAGCCTGCGGCCATCAAAAGATGCTGTTTGCGGTCCTCCGGACCCAGGCCCCCTTTGTCTGCTTCGCAGACATTTCCCCCGCTATCGGGGGAATCTCCCCTCGGGGGCTATGGGACTTTGCCCCGGCAACTGCGGTTGCCGACCCAGTGCTCAATGCCCTTTGAAAAGGGCAGCCGCACGGCTTGCCGAAACTTCAAAGCGTGACAAACCGTGACGGTGGTGACGATGCTTTAGACCTCGCCACCGCCCACCAAAAGACCGTCACGGTCGTCACCCTTTGACACGCTGTTCGGCTCCATCTCCTTCCACAGGGAGATTTTGCGTCCACCGTGATTGCGGCTTGCCTTGTAGTGAATATCGTGATCCCGCAGCAGCCGTGCAGAGCTGACGCTCAGCCGAAGGGATAGCACATTGGGCTTGCAGTCCAGATGTAGCAGGCAGCACAGCTCGGATGCTGTACCCTCCCAGCGTTCACCCGCCGAAGAAAGAAATGCTGCGATGCTTTCCAGCAGCGGGTCGGGCGGCTCCTTCCAAAGCTCTGTCTCAATGCTGTCCAACTCCCACGCCAGCGTCTGAGGATTCTTGGTCAGGTGCAACCGCTGATCCTCCTGATCTCTGCCGGTGACATCCAGCACCGCCGCATTGGAGGTGCGTTTCTCTTTACTGAGAACAAATCCGCCATCCGCTGCACCCAACAGGCCATTGGTTCCAGCAATCATATCGAATTTGTCATCTGCCGCCAACTTGCGGGTGTGGTGGACAATCAGCATCGTGATGCCATAGCTGTCAGCTACGGCCTTCAGGTTGGACACGATGTCGTAGTCACTGCTGTAGCTGTATTCCGGACCGCCAAGCTCCCGTACGCGCTTGAGAGTATCAATGATAATCAGGCCGGTTTCAGGATGTTCCTTCATAAAACTGCGAATCTGTTCTACCAGCCCGCCATTTGCTGTCTTACATTGGGTAGCGAAATACAGGTTTTTAGCAGCTTTCTCACCAAACATCCGGTACAGCCGCCGCTGCAATCGGGCGTAGTTATCCTCCAGTGCAAAGTAAAGAACGCCCGCTTTTCGCACCTTATAGTCCCAAAGCGGCATTCCGGTACTGATTTGATAGGCAAGCTGCACCATCAGAAAGCTCTTGCCCACCTTTGGGGAACCGGCCAGCAGATAGGCTCCCCGATAGAGCAAACCATCAATCAGAGGTTCCTGCCCGTCAAAGGCGGTGTCATAGAGCGTTTCCATGGAAACCGTTTCCAGATAGTCCGGAGCCATTCTTCTTTGCATTTCCCGGTAGAAATCATCGTCAGCCCCCTTGAAATCCTGGTCAAAATCGGTTAAACTATTGTCAGTAAGGTTTTGGGATGACTGCTCCGTATCTGCGCCAACAGATACAACGGGAGCGGTCATTTCTTTTTCATTGTTCATTCAGCTTCCTCCTTCATTCCGCCGAGAATATCAGCGATCATTTCAATTAGGTCCAGCAACTCGTCATTGGCTACACCGCCAGTCTCCATACGCTGCAATTCCAAAAGCACTTCGGCAAGCTGATTCCGCAGCGCCTTGAACACTCTGGGATTGCCCTGCACCACTACATCCTTGTGAGCGAGCCGCCGGGTGATATAGTCCTGCTTGGTCAACCCGGAAAGATGCACATAGCGTTCGATTTGAGCATCCTCCTCCGGTGATACCCGGAAGGCGACCGTCCTATTGCGCCAGCGATTATGCTCGTCCCTGTTTTTCGATGACATCTTAAATACCCCTTTCCATATCTAACTTATCCGCCATTTCTGTCTGCCTTGAGGGAAACAGATGTGCATAGTTGTAGGTAATGTCAATGCTTTCATGGCCTACTCGATCGGCAATAGCAACCGCAGAAAAACCTTGTTCAATCAAAAGGCTGATGTGGCTATGTCTCAAATCGTGGATCCGAATGCGTTTTACGCCGGTTTCTTGGCAGCCACGCTGCATTTCCCGATACAGATAGCTTTTTGTGACCGGGAACATCCGGTCATCCAGACCAATGTCATACTGCATCTTCAAATACTCCTGCATCTCTTCCGCAAGAAAGCGTGGTATAGTGATTGTGCGATTGCTCTTTTCTGTTTTGGGTGGGGTAATAATGTCTTTTCCACCGGTGTGCTGGAATGTCTTGAGAATCGTGACTGTGCGTTTATCAAAGTCAAAATCCGCCGGGGTCAACGCCAGCAGCTCCCCCTCACGGATGCCGCACCAGTACAGCATCTCAAAAGCATAAAACGACAGTGGCTTGTCCATCATTGCATCAATGAATTGCAGATACTCCTCCTTGGTCCAGAAAGCCATTTCACGATTTTTCTTCTTGCCCATATTCCCGGCTTTCTTGCAGGGATTTTCCCTCAGGTTGTAGTACTTGACGGCGTGATTGAAAATCGCACTGATCTGATTCTAGATGCTTTTGAGATACACCGGTGAGTAGGGCGCCCCGTCCTTGTCACGATAGTTGATTAGCTCATTCTGCCACCGAACGATCTGCTGCGGGGTGATGTTGCTCATTTTGAGTTTTCCAAAATAAGGGAGCAGTTTGGTACGGATGATGTGCTCCTTGCTCTCCCAAGTGCTGTCCTTGATGTGGCTGCGCCGATCCTCCTCATAATGCTCCACAAAGCTTCGGAAGGTCATATCCAAGTCGGAACCCAATTTGTTAAGCTGCTCTCGCTCCCAGCTTTGTGCCTCTCGTTTTGTCTGAAAGCCACGCTTCTGGGATTGCTTCCGTTCTCCGTTCCAATCCGTGTACCGATAAATGACCCGCCAAGTGTTGGTTTTTGGTTCCTTATAAACTGCCAATGCGCTTACTCCTTCCTTTCTGCACCGTAGCAGGTACGTTCCATAAAATACTTTCTGTTCACTCGTCCCGAAATCGTGAGAAAGCCTTTGCTTTTCAGCTCCTCATTCAGCTTCTGGACGATCTTGTAGGCGTAGGATTTGGAAACGCCCAATTCCTGTGCTACTTCCTCCACTCTCATAAAGCTTGTGTTTTCCATTTCATCACCCCTTTCGTATGGTTATAGTTCTCTTGTTTATTGTCGGAGAACTTTCTGACCGCATTCCGATTTGCCCGAGCGGTTACGCCATTACCGTGACGCACGACGGATATTCTGTTGTCTACAAAAAACTTAACGCTATTTGCTATAGTCATTATACTAAGCGAATTTGCTATTGTCAAGAGGCTTTCGGGAAAATATTTAACTTTTTTGCTTTTGCTATCTTGACATAACTTAAATCCATATGCTATACTGATTGCACAGTATCAAAACGAGGAGCGTAATCGCTATGGCAATTGGTGAGAGAATTCGGTTTTTCCGTAATCTGCGGGGAATGACGCAAAAATACTTGGGGCAGGTGGTCGGTTTCCCAGAAAAGACCGCCGACATCCGTATGGCGCAGTATGAGTCCGGCAGCAGAACGCCTAAGGCGGAGTTGACGGAGAACCTAGCCGATGCGCTGGGTGTCTCGCCGCTGGCGCTGTCCGTGCCGGACATCGACAGCTATCTCGGTCTGATGCACACCCTGTTTACCTTGGAGGATCGCTACGGGTTGACGGTGGACACCGGCGAGAACGGCGTTTCCCTGCGTGTTGACCCTCGGAAGGGGAAGGACGCTGCCGAGCTATCCGAAATGCTCACTGCGTGGGCTGAACAGGCCGAAAAATGTCGCAACGGCGAAATCAACCGGGAGGACTACGACAAATGGCGTTATAACTACCCGAAATATGACGAAGCCTCCGGCTATGTGAAAGTGCCGTCCCAGCAGCTCAGCGATGTGATGTTGAAAGCTTTCAAAGGCCGGCTGAAAGATGATAAATAACCCAGAACGACAAAAAGCCCGTACCGATGTAGACCCATCGGTACGGGCTTAAAATATGGTTCTGTGCTTCGTCCAAGCCGCCGGAAATCATCTGTAACCCCGAAACCCTCGGAATTTCAGAATAATGGCACTTGGAAGAAGTGTTATCAAAGTGTTATCAAAACGGGTGGGCGAAACCGGAAAACCGTTGGTATGACTGGACTTTTTGGCTTTCGTTTTTTATTCCCACTCGCTCCCGCCAAGCCTATTCTAAACAAGTTTGCTTATGGGATTTAGCACAGGTTATTTGTATTACTTTCATTATTCAGGTAACAAGGGTTATCTGATTTTTTGTTGCCATAGCGTTGCCACGGATGCAGACCATAATTACTGTAGTTCACCATCCTTTTTACTATGTCAATTTACCGTTGCTTTACAAGATCGTATCCTGCGGCATCGTTTTCACTTTTGTCATATGCGTTATTAATGTACTTAGTAGGATTAGAAAGAAATGTTTCCTCTTCTACATATGCGATATAAGAACCTGTAAGGGCGTCCACAGTTTTACATGTATTGCAACTGTATTTTTTCGGATTTTGATTAAAACGGTTGTCATTAATTATATCATATACTAGATCTTCTCTGTACGATGAAGAGCTACATCCATCATCCTTTGCAGTAGTTGTTTTAAACCAGCTATAACCCCCATTATATTTCATAATAATTCCGACTACACCATTTGTATGTGATGTTCGGTCTTTTCGAGTAATGCTTTTTAGGCAATACTCAATCTCCCAGTCAATCCACTTGCTCTTTTTCATATTTGGCGAAATAATCACAATGGTAACTGATGTATCGTACATCATATCCCTCAGATTTTTCTTAATATTCTCTGTCGATGTATCCGTCAAATCCGGAGATTCACTTGTTTCTCCTTTATAGTAGGTTGCATCTTCCCCAAGGGCAGTAATAATATCATCTCTAAGTTTCTGAGCTTCGCTCCACTTATATGAAATAAAAGTTTTATGTGCCATGTTGCCTCCTTTGAATTTATCATACCGGACTATATTTTCCGTTCTTAAATAACTCAATAAATGAAATTATATCATTAACTAAGTTCTGGCCGTCTGATTTAATGTTTAATTTAGTAAATGCAGCAATTAACGTGTCGTCAACATTGGTATAGAAAGCTGACAAATCTTTGTTAATTGTGTTCCAAATATCTTGTGCAACGTACCCAGTGCATCCAACTGGCACAATTAAATTGTGCATTTTTTCAGCAATTTCTAATTCGGATTTCATTCCATCAGCCAGAACAACATCGGCATCACTCAATTTATTTCCAAATAAGAAAATCGATACACCTGCACGGGAAATCATATCCTCTCGATACTTTTTCCATAGGATTTGCCTTGTAGTGTCATCTTCAATTCCTTGGGGGAATGGGCGCAATAACAGTCGATCTTCGTGTGCACTTTTCTTATGCATATATATTTCTTGTAGTGCACCAATTATCACAGAACTTCCTACTCCCAAGCCAAAACCAGAAATAATACTAAAGTCCTGCGCTATCAGTTGTTTGCTCAATAACTGAATAAAATCTAGTGCTTCTCTTTCAGTATAGTCGCCATATATCTGTGCACTCCCAGATATGAAAATATTATTATGGTTCAGCCTCTTGCTTATTTCATTTAGAATATCAGTAATCTCACAATACTCATCGATTAACAGTACTCGGATGTTGTACCGCTTCAGATCTTCAACAAACAAATCATGCTTTCGCTGCGCATACTCATAATCTGCGTGATTATTATAATCATTCTCTCTAACTTTCCGCATAATCGCATAATGCTGCCTGTTATTCTGACCGCCATAATCGATTCGAATTCTACTTAATATATAATCAATATTCGGATCAGAAAAGCTAAAACCAACAAAAAGGAAAGTTTTTGAAATCAAATCGCCACTCAATGCTGTAATAAACTGTGCATGTTTTTTATAATACTGCTCGTAGTCATCTTTTATCAGAATCGCTTCATCGGGATTGCTTTTATCCCCATGCATTTTATAAACAATAGCATCTCTATGAGGCTTAGTTAGTGACAAATGTTTATTGCTATACTTTACGTCAACGATTCTCTTTGCATCATTCAGTGCATCTTCAATCAGGGAATCATAGTTCGTTGTCCAATAGGTGAGAATCGGCAATCGTGCAATTATTCTGTGGTTTTCATCGATATCTTTGTCTTTTGAAAACTCGTTAAATATCGTATCGTTGATAAGACTTCGGTTTCCATTCTTATTATAGCAATACTGCGCTAAAGAAACTAAATCATACTCCTTATCGACATCGAGTCCCAAGTCTTCGGCTACACCTCTAAGGAGGTTCCTCCAATCAACATATCCGGCGCTTTTTGAAAATCCCGCACCAATAAACATAGCAGCATTGTTGGCTTTGATTTCTTTTACATATTTGTCAACAAAAGAAGAAACCTCTCTATTCATAATACACCTCTTTCTGCGTGTTATTATCCATGTTTCCTTGCAGCATTCTCAATCCATATTCCCATGTTAGAATATCCATTATCTGCAACATAATCATAGATGCCATCAGCAATGCTGTCAAAGTACGCCGGGGAATTATCGTCATAATGTCCTATTACCTCATGAGTATTACCTCTAAAGGAGGTAGACAAAGTACGCATATCCCTAATAGCATTTATATGTACGCCTATTACAGCATTGCCCCTTTGCAGACTTTTACAAATTTCATATTGTACAAAAGGACGCTTCAGAGTTTCACTTCCGATTAGGACTACTGTTACAGATGTTCCTTCAAGTTGCTTATCAATCCAGTCATGGACAGCCGTATCTCCCTGTCTCTTAATTTGCTCAAATTCCGCCTTATCAATGAAGCCAGCAGCCTCTTTGCCCTGAGTAACCCAACTATTGCGGACAGTCATTGAACGGTTAATGTCGTTATCGTAATGAAAACTAAAAAACACCCTACGCGCCATAGATATTCCCCTTCCTAATTATCTGGATAAAAACCAATGTGCCAATGTTTGATAATTTAACTTTCCGTTTTCCGGTGTTGCTACATAATATCCTTTTTGAATATAGGCACCGTTATCATATTTGTCCGTACCATCTTCATAACAGATATATGGATAAAGTGACAAATACTCTGCCCCTTTATACAGATAGTCGTAGCTACCCTTTGGCTTCAACGGGAACAGTGCGATATGGGCTTTGAATTTTTGAGCATCACCGTATCCAAGCTCCCAATTACACCACTTGGAGTCTATCGCAGCATTTGTAGCAAGCAGAATAAATTTGTCACATTTTTTAATTCGAGCCTTCAAATTAGCCGCGGTCGTTGCTGTGGTAATTTTGGGCATTGAAGGATCTTGGCTGTCGATATACACTTTCACATCGTATTGCTTTTGCAAAAAACCAAGTACACCTTTAAGATCTTGGAGCTCATCATGCTTATGTGAAATAAAAACGGTGGTCTTTCTGGTGTATAGCGAATATTCATTAATGGTTGACCTTGCCTCATTTAGACGAACATCCGCATACGTTTGAAAAGAACCTTGCTCAATCAATTTTCCCATTTTTGCCTCCTCTTTATCATCTTGGCCCTAAAAATTTATCACCGTTCAGGTGAATCATGTGATCCGGCATATCGGCAATCCAAACCTCTGTTTCCCATGCAAGGGATTCTGAGAACTGCTTAAACGTTTTGAAGTCCAGGAATGCCGTAACATATATTTTCCCAGCCTTAACACCAGTCGTCATTTCCTCGAGTTCTTTGATACGCTTAGGCTCCATCGGTCCAACGGATGTAACCGATTCGATAAAGTATAGCCAATCCTTGTCTTCAGCGTAGAGAACAACATCGGGCATCTTGTCGTGCAACGTTATTTCAAAGCCCAAAGCACGGAGCTTGTCCACGTTCTTAACCAAGTCTTTCTCTGTGGTATCCCCAACGTACAGGCACTCGGAGTTGGGCGCGAAACGGGGCGCAAATTCCTCGATAATTGCTTTTTGCAGTTGGTTGTGCTTGCCCGGCGAAAATGTGAAGTCTTCACCATTGATTTTTACAGGCATTTTTCTCATTGTCCGTTTAAAGGCGTAGAGGTCAACAAGTGAGTCATGATTTTCCATAAAACGCGCCAAGCTTCTCTCCCAGTCCGCCGTGCCAAAGCTCTGAATCAAGTGCAGCATCTCATCCGTTAAGCGATATCGGTAATTAGGACTGTTGGTTGCCTTACCATTATCCTCAATGAATGCTGCATTTCTGAAGTGGTGCATGGCTTGTTTGCGGAAGGTTTCGCGGCTATTCTCTGCATAGGTTGTTCCGTAATTGCTGTTTGCGAACGCAATGACATCGTGAATCCGAATCCAATTATTTGCGGCAGAACCCCATGCCTGTTCTTCTGTTAGGTTAGCCATTGCAAGCAATACACAGCAACACATACCGTTTTGCTGTTTTGCTGGGACTTTTAGTGAACTCAAAATTTCTTTTGCTTCCTCTAATTTACTCATATATAGCTCCTCAAAATATTGTCACAAGTTGCTTCCGACATATCTCTAACACGGATCAATTCTTTTCCCATCGCTTCAATCGTATTCATAGGTGGAACTGGCATGGAATTGATCTCGGTGGAGTTCACCTGTGTAGATCCGTTCAAGATGCGATAGTAGCTGTCATACAACGTGGAATTGAATAGCACATAGAGTCCATAGACAACACACTCCGATAACTCGCGGAGTCCGCTGATAAAATTGATTTTATTCTGTGTGCTGATCTCCACATATTCAGGATACTTTCTAGCTAAGTACACACCACACTGCAGGCGGCGATGTTCCTCTTTTGCTGTAAAACGCTTCACGAACAAGTAGTTAGTGTTCTCCTGCAGAAGTCCGCGCTGTTCAGTAACGATGTACTCATGTTCCTTTCCAGCAGGAAATACTACCTTTCCATCCTGAATGTGCTGCGAATAAAACAGTGGAACTGCATCATCTTCTGCTGAATCACGTAAGGCTTCACGGTTCCGGAAATCAACCGTTAACCCTGTTTTCATTTTTAACCCAATGTCAGGCAGGGTATCTGTCCATCGGTTCAGCTCATTCAGAGTTTGGACTTCTTCGGTGCTCGTTACCAGATAGACATAGGACTCATCACCGTTTACTACTGTAGAATAAGGAGCATCAAAAACAGTTCGATTAGAGAAGTCAGCATTACTCTGTGTAGTCGTAATAGTAATCGTATTTGGCTTGTTCTGTGTCTTTTTTGCTTTAATGATGATAGTTTCTTGCAAAACACTTTCTTTCTCAAATACTTTATCCCTGCTGACAAATAGATGGATATGTTCTAATGCGCCTTCTTCAAAGAAACGTTTACGGAATTGTTTAAAGTACGCACCGGATGTCCATGAGCGAGGGATGATATACACCATTTCTCCGTCCGCCTTGAGATTGAACATGCTCATAGCCGCAAACAAAAAGTATAGGTTAGGCGCACCATAACATACATCTGGCATTGCGGTGGCTTCTGGCGCATCTTTTGCAATTTTCATATAAGGCGGATTGCCAATAACCATATCGAACTTATCTGCATCCGGATTTGCACCCAGCATGCTATTGTAATCAAGCATTTGACTAAGGATATAGTTATCAGTTACAATTCTAAAAGATATTTTTTTCGTTGTATGGCTGCACGCCCACTCCAAATTTGAACGCAACAAGTCCACAATGTTGGAATCATTTTCGTAGCAGACCAACTCTATGGTGTCAATCTCAGTATTTGACTCCAGTCGTTCAAGGAGTGCAACCGAAAGAATTCCTGAGCCAGCACCCGGATCGAGGATGCTGAGAGAAGTGTGACCTTCAGGAATCGAAAAAAGCCCTGCCATAAAAACGGCAGTTTCTTTGCTTGTGAAAAACTGCCCATATTTCTTTCTTTTGGACTTTGGCATGTGGTCAATATACTCGACCGTAGCTGCACAAACATGGTCAATCATTTTCATCATTTATAAACTCCACTATGTCGCCAATACCGCAATCTAATGCAGCGCAAATCTTATACAAACTCTCCATTGATATAGCTTCGTTTTTTCCCATTTTGGCAAGCACATTGAAGCTGATACCGGAGGCATCTTTCAAATCCGTCCGGTTCATTTTCTTATCGATCAACAGCTTCCAGAGCTTATCGTAGGAAATAG
>OIWS01001358.1_pt1 | contig 24862 bp, 23 predicted proteins | sample 1587611 | NCBI WGS metagenome assembly OIWS01 (sample SAMEA3888919, study PRJEB22519) | human gut metagenome | biome: human gut; feature: human-associated habitat; material: faeces | place: Denmark | collected 2010 | reverse complement strand
GTTTCGTCAGATGCTTCTTGAGGGCGTTTTCAGACACCGATTTTCCGTAAAACCGATAGAACCTCCTTGTGAAAGCCACACAATGGTTCCACGCCAATGCACCGGCATTGCTCTGTCGGAGCAGTTTCTTATTACGCTTCGCCGAAAGGAGCTTGTATTTGTAGGTTCTCATGACTGGGATGCTACAACGAATACCCCTATGTTTTTACATAAACTTCGGCGCCTTATATCACCCCTCCTGAAGGAACGGGGTTTACGGCGCGTGTGATAAAATCCCACATTCGGTAACAAAAACGAAACACGAAGTTCACTTATGCAAAACAGATATCGCCCGGTTATTTTGACTCGCCCGGGCGCTGCCAACGATCGTCTGGCCGACCTTTTGGAAGCCGACGGTCTCACCGTCTGGCGCTGGCCCGCCTTTACGATTACGCTTCCTGAAGATCAGGCGCTCGTTGCCGAACGGTTTGCGCATCTTGACGATGTGGAAATGGTGGTGATGGCTTCGCCGGCGGCTGTGGCGGCCGTTGCTCATTGGGTGCGCGAGTGGCCGAAACACATCACGCTTGCGACCGTGGGCGAAGGGACGGCAAAAGTCATCCGCGCTGCTTGGGGAGATGACGTGAAAATCATTTATCCCGAGGGCGATGCGGAACATTCGGGTAGCGAAGCGCTTTTTGCGCTCGTTAAAAAGCAGCGCGTGCCGGCTCGAGTGCTGATTGCCCGAGGTCAGACGGGGCGTGAGTGGTTGAGCGACCAATTGATTGCGCTCGGGGCTGACGTGGAGAAAATGGCGGCCTACGTGCGGGTGCCGCTTGAACTGACCGGCGAGCAGACGACGATGCTCGCACGTGCGGTGGCGGGGCCTTCGCCCATTGTCTACATCACGAGTTCGGATTCGGTGGCCACGCTCATGCACGCAATGCGCGTGGTGCCCGGTGCCCGCGAATGGTTTACCCGCGGCGCGGCCGTGACGATTCATCCGCGGTGTGCCGACCGCCTGCGGGAAGCCGGATTCTCCCGTATTGAAATCGTGGGGACGGACGACGAACGGGTGAAGAATGCCGTGAAGCAGTGTCTGTCGTACGACTTCTGATCGGCAGAGTTCTGAAAGTCTGAAACGGGCTGACGATGTTTCTCTCGGATGAGGGATATCGTCAGCCCGTTTTGTTTTTCGTGAGTGACGGTCTAAACAAAAAAGCGGAAAGCCCTAAAAGAACTTTCCGCTTTTATTCGGACGGAAACGGTGCAGGACACCGCTCCCCGAAGGCATCACTCCCGAAGGATTACATCATGCCGTCCATGCCGCCCATGCCGCCCATGGCAGGCGCAGCGGGCTTGTCTTCCGGATAATCCGCCACCATGCAGTCGGTGGTGAGGATGAGGCCGGCGACGGAAGCCGCGTTCTGCAGCGCCGTGCGGGTCACCTTCGTCGGATCCAGAACGCCCATTTCGACCATGTCGCCGTAGACGCCGGTCTGAGCGTTGTAGCCGTAGTTGCCCGTGCCGTTGGCGACGTTGTTCACAACTACGCTGGGCTCTTCACCGGCGTTGGCAACGATCTGACGCATCGGTTCTTCCATCGCGCGCAGCACGATCTTGATACCGGCGTTCTGTTCATCGTTGTCACCCTTCAGATCCTTGATGGCGCTCTTGGCGCGGATCAGGGCCGTGCCGCCGCCGGCGACAATGCCTTCTTCCACGGCAGCGCGGGTGGCGTGCAGGGCATCTTCCACGCGGGCCTTCTTTTCCTTCATTTCGACTTCAGTCGCAGCACCGACCTTGACGAGGGCAACGCCGCCCGCCAACTTCGCCACGCGTTCCTGAAGCTTTTCACGGTCGTAGTCGCTCGTGGCGGCATCGATCTGCTGACGGATGTTCTTCACGCGTTCGGCGATGGCTTCGGGCTTGCCGGCGCCGTCGATGATCGTGGTGTTTTCCTTCGTCACTTCGATGCGCTTGGCGGAACCGAGCTGTTCAAGCGTCGTCTTGTCAAGCGCCAGGCCCAGATCCGACGTGATGACGGTGGCACCCGTCAAAATGGCGATATCTTCGAGCATGGCCTTGCGGCGGTCGCCGAAGCCCGGGGCCTTCACGGCGACAACCTTCAGGATGCCGCGGATGGAGTTCACGACGAGCGTAGCAAGGGCTTCGCCGTCCACGTCTTCAGCGATGATGAGGAGCGGACGACCGGCCTTCGCAACCTGTTCGAGCACGGGGAGGAGATCGCGGATGTTGCTGATCTTCTTGTCGTGCAGGAGCACGAACGGATTTTCAAGCACGGCGGCCTGACGTTCCGGCGTGTTGATGAAGTAGGGGGAGAGGTAGCCGCGGTCAAACTGCATGCCTTCCACGACTTCGAGTTCGTTATTAAGGCTCTTGCCGTCTTCGATCGTGATCACGCCTTCCTTGCCGACCTTTTCCATGGCCTTGGCGATGATGTCGCCGATCTCAGCGTCGGAGTTCGCGCTGATGGCGCCGACCTGAGCCACTTCCTTGTTGGTCGTGGTGGGCTTGGAGATCTTCTTCAGTTCTTCGATGGCGGCGGCAACGGCCTTGTCGATACCGCGCTTCAAATCCATCGGATTCATGCCGGCAGCCACATACTTCATGCCTTCGTCAACGATGGCCTGAGCGAGCACCGTGGCGGTCGTCGTACCGTCGCCGGCGTTGTCGTTCGTCTTCGAAGCCACTTCGCGCACCATCTGGGCGCCCATGCTTTCAAACTTGTCCTTGAGGTCGATTTCCTTAGCAACGGAAACGCCGTCCTTCGTGACGAGCGGGCCGCCGAAGGAGCGTTCGAGCACCACGTTGCGGCCCTTGGGCCCCAGCGTAACCTTCACCGCGTTGGCGAGCGTGTTGATACCGCGAACCATGCGGACGCGGGCGTCATCACCGAAAAGAACTTGTTTAGCAGTCATTTGACTGAATCTCCAAAAATTGTGTGTCTAAAGTAAAGAATGCGGTTGGGGGAGAAATTACGCTTCCACTACGCCCATGATGTCTTCTTCGCGCATCACGAGGAATTCCTCGCCGTCGACCTTAACGGTCTGGCCGGAGTACTTGCCGAAGAGAACGCGGTCACCGACCTTGACGTCCATCGGCAGGAGCTTGCCGGCTTCGTCGCGCTTGCCGGGACCCACGGCGATCACTTCACCCTGATCGGGCTTTTCACCGGCGTTGTCGGGGATGACGATGCCGCTCGCGGTGGTGCGTTCCACTTCCAGGCGCTTGACGATCACGCGGTCGTGCAAAGGACGAATCTGCATTTTTGACTCCAAACGAATATTTTGAAAATCGGGTTTTGCCGCACGGGCGGCAAAACAAAAATCATTGGGTCGGACACCGGTCCGACTCGTGCACAACGCTATATGGGGACAGGGGGTGTTTTTTTCAAGGTAAACTCACTCAATTCGAGAAAATATTTTTTCTGTTTGACTAAACATGATTGAAAAGACGTCAAAAATAATTCTTCCGCTGCTCTTTGTCTTAGGCGCAGGCGAGGCTTGGGCGACTTTGAGTGCCGACGTCGCCCGAATGGTTCGCGAAGCCGGTTTCAGAGCGGGTGAAGCGGCGATCTGGGTCGCGGACGTCGACACTGGGTACGTGGAAGCGGCGGTGAACGCAGGGCGGCCGATGGAACCTGCGAGCATCATGAAGGTGGTGACGACGGCCGTGGCCCTGGATCGCCTGGGCCCGGCGTGGCGGTCGACGACGCGGTTTTCAGCGGACTCGCGGCCGGATAAAAACGGGAGAATTACGGGCGCCGTGCTGACGGGCGGGGGTGACGCGCACTTCGTGATGGAAGACGTGTGGCTTCTTGCCCAGCGGTTGAAAGGTGCCGGCGTGAAAACTATTGCGGGCGACGTCACGATTGACCGCAGCCGTTATGCGGCGGTTGCGTCGGTTTCGGATCAGTCGGCGTTTGACGGTGCGGGATCTCGTCCCTACAACGTGGGGCCGGACGCGGCGGCTCTGAACTTTAAGACGGTGTCGCTTACCGTCACGCCCGACGGACGCGTGGCGGCCCTGCCGCTGTTGTCCGGAATCGGCTTGCCCGCACGAGTTCGGGTGGTGAAGGGAAGCTGCGGGGATTGGAAGCAGCAGTTGTCGCCTGTGTTTGACGGCAGGACGCTGCGCTTTAAGGGTACGTACCCCGCGGCCTGCGGCACGAAGACGCTGCATTACTCTGCGTGGGACGCCGATCGTTATGCGACGGCACTTTTGCGGCAGGTGTTTACGGAAAGCGGCATTCGGTGGCAGGGGCGCGTCGTGAGCGGCAGAACACCTGCGGGGAAGATTCCGTTGGCGGAAAGTGAATCTGCGCCGCTTTCGAGAACCGTCGTCTGGATCAATAAATTTTCCAACAACACGATGGCGCGGCAGCTATTTTTGGAATTGGGGCTCACGGACCCCCGGGGAACGACGGCCCCTGCGACGTTGGAACGAAGTCGGGCCGTGGTGAAAGCGTGGCTGCAGGAAAAAGCAATCCCGGCAAAACTCACGATTGACAACGGCTCGGGGCTCTCCCGTTCGGCCAGGGTGTCCGCCGAGACGTTGGGGGGCGTGCTGCGGACTGCGTGGAAGTCGGCTTATATGCCGGAATTTATGGCGAGTCTTCCCGCAGCCGGCATCGACGGAACGATGAAGCGCCGCCCGGTTCCGGTAGGGAGTGCGCACTTAAAAACCGGGTATCTGAAGACCGTGCGGTCGCTTGCAGGATTTGTGACCGATAAGAAGGGACGGCGGCACATTCTGGTTCTGATGGTGAATGCGGCGAATCCCGCGGCGGCGAAAGCGTTGGGCGACGACATTACGGCGCGGATTGCGGCGCTGGACGAGTAGCTGCCGAACACGACGGCAACGCTGACCGATAAAAAAACGACCCGAGGCGTACCCCGAGCCGTTTTTTTCAGGAAGCGCGTCTTATTCCGCGGCGTTTTTTTCCAACGCGGCCGTAAAGTCCGACTGCGTCAGAAGTTCCGGTAGTACCGTCATTTCGCCGTGTTGGTTGTAGAGGATGTAGAGCGGAACCCCCGTTCGTCCGAACTTATTGAGCGCTTCGGTGATGGTCTCGTCGCGGCTCGTCCAGTCGGCGACGAAACGCCGGTAATTGAGACGTTTCAGAGTTTCGTCACTGGCGTCGGTTCGCAGAACGGTGGCTTTGTTGTACTGACAGGTCACGCACCAAGCCGCCGTGAAGTCCACCACGACGGGGTGGCCGAGATTGACGGCGTCGCTTACCGCCGTTTCGCTCCACGGCTGCCAGTCCGCATTGTCGGCGGCAGGTTGCGACGCTTCGTCAAAAAGCCCGATGCCGATGAGAAGCACGCAGGAGAGCGCTACGCCCCCCGCGAGCCACTTTAAGACCGCCGAAGCTCCGCGCCCGTACTGCTCGCGCCCCACCGACCACAGGAAGGCGGCAAAAGCGCCGGTCGCAAGAAGAACGGTCAAAAGGCCGTAGACGCTCACTTGGCGCGACAGCACCCACAAGAGCCACAGCACGGCACCCAACATCGGTATCGCCATCACCGCCTTAAAGCGCACCATCCACATACCGGGTTTCGGCAGCCACTTGGTCCACACGGGGACGAGCGTCAGCAACAGCCACGGGAACGCCATGCCGAGTCCTAAGGCGGCAAAAACCGGTACTGCAATCCACGCCTCCTGCGTAACGGCGTATCCGAGAGCGGCTCCCATAAAGGGCGCCGTGCAGGGACTCGCAACGACCACGGCAAGTACCCCCGTCCAAAAACTGCCGGCGGGGCCCGTTGTGGGGAGCGACTTCGCGGCGCGGCTGTCGGCTAAGTGAGTCGCAGCCGTAAATTCAAAGAGCCCGAAGAGATTGAGAGAAAGCGCCGTGAAAAGGAGTGCCAAAATCGCCACGACGCCGGGACTCTGCAGCTGAAAGCCCCAGCCCACCGTACTGCCCATGTGCCGCAGGACGAGAAGAATTCCTGAGAGAACGAGCATCGTCGCCAAAAGGCCGCCGGTGAAGGCAAATCCGTGTACCGTAAGGGAACCGCGGCGGCGGGAGGTATCCACCAACTGCAGAATCTTGAGACTCAGTACCGGGAAGACGCAGGGCATGAGGTTGAGGATCAAGCCTCCTAAGAACGCAAAGATGACGGCGGCTTTCACCGTAAGGGATACCGCGGGGGCCGAACTTTCCGTCTGCAGTTCGATGCGGCTTTCCTTTGCAGAGGCTGCGGGCGCAGCGGCGTCCTGCAGAGGGGCTACCGTACCTTTTTCCAAGGGAAGCGTTGTTTCAATGGCCCAGCCCCTTTCCAAGGGACCGCCGTCGGCGACGATGATCCCCGTGAGACTCTCAGGATTAGCTGCCAGGTCTTTGTGGGAGGTGAGATAAAGAGACGTGACGCCGTGTGCACGCTCAATTCTCTCCGGTCCCTTAAAGTCGATCTGTCGGCCGTCCGTGGGAATAAATTCCACCCGGCGGTCGATGCGACCGGCAAGCCGCGGAAAATCAATGCGGATGCGGTTGTCTTCGATCACGGCCTTGATGTCCGTCTGTTTGACGACTTCCGGCGTGTTGCGACTCGTGAGATCAAAAAGGGGCGCCGCGGGCGAAGGGTCGCTTGCGACCCGTACGGGCACCGTGAATTTCACTTCGGTTTCCCCCGGAACGCATTGTTCCTTACAGGCGAGCCATTCCACCTTGGCGCGGATGGTGCCCGAAGTGCCGTAGGGGGTTCCCCAGGGAATGTCGAGTTTGAAAGGGAGCAGCACGTCGCCCTGGTAGACGAAACTCGTGACGGGCCCCGTCGTAATGCGTTTGGGGAGCGGCCAGTCAAGGGGCGTCATTTCCCAACGGCGCGGCAGCTGCCACGTGACCGAGGTGCTGTAGCCCGAATCGCCCGGAAACTTCCAGTAGGTATGCCACCCGGGCGCATGCTTTAAGAGAACGCCGACTTTGTAGACGGCTTTCGGGGTGCCCGCCGTGCGGTCCGCGACGATTTCCGCGGTGACGGCGGGTTTTTCGTTCCCGCCGAACGCTCCCCCGAAGGGGGCGGCTGCGGCAGCGACGGAAAAAAAGCCCGCGGCCGCAGCAAGGATTGCCGTCAGACGGCGGCTGTACTGAGAAAAATCAACCATGCGTCGTGACGGTCGGTTAGAGAAGGGCGAAGGCTTCGCGGGCCGCGGCAATCGTGACGTCGATGTCTTCGTCGGTATGCGCGGCGGACATGAAGCCCGCTTCGTAAATGGAGGGAGCCAAGTAAACGCCGCGGTTGAGCATTTCATGGAAGAACTTCCCGAAGACGGCGGCGTCTGCCTTCATCACGTCCGAGAAGCCGTTGGGGAGCACGGGGAGGAAAAAGAGCCCCATCATGCCGCCTAAACTCCGGGCGCAGAAGTCGACCCCCGCGTCCTTGGCAGCTGCGGTAAGGCCTTCGGTGAGGCGCTTCGTCTTTGCGGAAAGGACGTCATAGAACCCGGGCTTCTGAATTTCTTTCAGAGTGGCGAGACCGCAGGCAACGGCGACCGGGTTCCCCGACAGAGTGCCTGCCTGATACACCGGGCCTTCGGGAGCGATCGTCTTCATGATGTCGCGGCTTGCGGCAAACGCAGCCACGGGCATCCCGCCTCCGATCACTTTGCCGAACATTGTGATGTCGGGTCTGACGTGGTAGACGGACTGCGCGCCCTGCAGGGCTACGCGGAACCCCGTCATCACTTCGTCCACGATCATGAGGGCGCCGTACTTCGTGCAGAGCGACCGCATCGTGTCGATGAATTCCTGCGTCGCAGGCACCATGTTCATGTTCCCCGCGACCGCTTCGACAATGACGCAGGCAATATCATCGCCGTGCGCCTTAAAGCACGCTTCAAGCGCCTCGGGGTTGTTGTATTCGAGAACGATCGTGTGTTCGGTGAAGCTCGCGGGAACACCGGCGGAAGACGGATTTCCGAACGTGAGCATGCCGGAACCGGCTTTCACGAGCAGGCTGTCGGAGTGGCCGTGGTAGCACCCTTCGAACTTCACGATCTTGTTGCGCTTCGTGTAGCCGCGCGCGAGACGGATGGCACTCATGCCGGCTTCGGTGCCGGAACTCACGAGCCGCACCTGTTCACAGTTGGGCATGATCTTGAGGATTTCTTCCGCAAGGAGAGTCTCGCCTTCCGTCACGGCGCCGAAAGAGAGGCCGTTCGCGACCGCTTTTTCCACGGCTTCGATGACGGCCGGATGGTTGTGCCCCAGAATCATCGGGCCCCAGGAGCCGATGTAGTCAATGAAGCGGCGGCCTTCTGCGTCCCACATATAGGCGCCCTGGGCGCGGCGGATAAAGCGCGGTGCGCCGCCCACGCTGCGGAAAGCGCGTACGGGGGAATTCACGCCGCCGGGAATGGATTTGGCGGCACGTTCAAAGAGTTCTTCATTGATACCCATTTTGGATAGCCTGTATCAGTTATGTTGGCGGCCGCACAGAGGCGGCCGCGGAAATCAAGGTCGGAGCAGTTCTCCGATTGCGGTTACGAGTGAGTGTAGCAACCGGAGGTCTCGCTTTGGCTTAAGACGGCATCAGAAAGCGACGCCCGCGCCGAGGTAAAACTGTACGGGAGCGGGTTGGAAAACGACGTCATCCTCGGGTGCCACGCCGTGGTAGCGCGGGAAGTTGAGGTTCATGCCGCCTACGATGCGCGTGTGATCCGACGGCGCCCAGGTGATGCCTGTCTGCACGGAAGGATAGACGGCGTGGCTCGTCGTATCGGTGTCCTTGCTTTCGAGTTTGGAGTAACCGACGCCGGCGCCGGCGTGCAGGCGCCAGCTGTCTGACGGATAGAAGTGGTACTGGACACTTGCGGTGTAGTTCGTCTGCTTCCAGGTTTTCGTGGCATACCCGGCGCCGTGCGTGTCGTGTTCGGCGCGACTTGCTTCAAAGCCCACCGCCCAATGGTCGGTCACGAAGTGACGCAGCCCCACGAGCCCGCCCTCGTCCGAGGTGGCCATAAAGCCTTTTTCCGTGGCGGAGTCCTGACGCTCCCACATCCAGGCGCCGTAAAGTTCCGTGCGGGCCTTAAAGTGTGAGGACTCGGGAAGCGGCAGCGTGCGGCTTTCCCGATCGTCCGTCTGAATCCGCGAGAAGAAGAAAAAGACGTTGGAGATGGGAATGTACGTCATGTAAAAGTCGACGTTTTTGTACCCGGCGCTCACCAAGGGGAGCGGTGCCGGAATCGGGTACCAGTAGTAGTCCTCGCGGAAGGTGAGCCCTAAGAGGTAGCCCGCGCCCAAGTGAAAGTCGTTGCCCATGTCCCAGCGACCGAGCCAGGCGTAGCCCATGAAGGGTTCGACGGAGTAGTGAGAATCCGAAAACGCGATGGCGTAGACCATGCGTTCGTTGCCGCGTTCGTCGATGACGGATCTTGCGATGCCGCCGCCCCAGGGATAACCGTTTTCTTCATGACGGTTGTCGTAATCCCAGCTGGGGTGGTTGGTGTAGAGGGGGAGAATGAGGCTCGTTTTGCCTTCGTTCATGACGCGCAGGAAGCCGTCGGCCTGATCTGCCAAGAAGCCGTCATTCGTTGTAGCGTAGCCGCTCGGCAGACTGTAGGCGATTTCATCCAGAAATCCCGCATCGGCGGACGAAGCGGCGATAAGGGTACAGGCCGCTGCAGCGGCACAAGCAGTAAGACGATTGGGGGTCATAAATAGTAAAAAGCCCGGGGCATCACAAAAAGACGGACGCATGCAGGACGCTGGAAAGTGAATTGATGGTTACGGCGGCAGAACGGGACGTTCTGCTGCTTAAATTGTATTTTGGTCGCTGATGATAAAGGAAAGTCTGAGACTTTGCTTTTTTTTGAGCAGTTTCCGGAAAAAGTCGAAGGACAAAATCAGACACTGAGCCAACGCTTTAAGACGGTACAAAGCTGATTAATAACTCGGCGTTGCAAAAAGTGAAAAACGGGTTGCGATGCGGAGAAAAAACGCGTAAAGTCCCGCCCGCTGCAGTCGGACGGCTGATCGCGGGCAACTAGCTTTGCATGAGGAAAGTCCGGACTCCAGAGGGCGCCGTAGCAGGTAACGCCTGCCCGCCGTGAGGCGAGGATCAGAGCAACAGAGACGAGCCGGTTCAGTCCGGGTGAAACGGGCAATCTCTACGGGGAGCAACATCAAGTAAGCAGTCGTTTGATTCCGGCCCGGAAGAAGACTGCGGGTAGATGGCTAGAGGCGTCGCGCGAGCGGCGCAGTAGATGAATGATCGGCACTGAGAGGGGAAACTCTTTCAGCACATAATCCGGCTTACAGACCGGCTGCAGTCACCGAACATCAAGAAAAACGCCTTCGTTCCTTGTGTGGGATCGAAGGCGTTTTTGGCAAACGACCGAGATTACTTCAGGCGGATGCGGCCGTCAACGGCAATCGCTTCGCCCGTCGCTTCCGAAATCATCAGGGGGTTGATGTCGAGTTCGACGATGTCCGCGAAATCTGTGACCAACTGCGAAATGCGCATGAGCGTTTCTTCAACCTTCGCAATGTCCGCGGGTTTGGTCCCTCGGGCGCCTTCAAGGAGTTTGAAGGCCTTGACGGAGCGCACGAGGTCGTGGGCGTCGACGTCGGTTAAGGGGGCCAAGGAGAACGCCACGTCTTTCATCACCTCCACAAAGACGCCGCCCAAGCCGAACATGATCATGGGGCCGTACTGCGGATCGCGCGCGACGCCGCAGACGAGTTCGCGGTTGCCGGTGACCATTTCCTGAATGATGACGCCCTCGAGGCCCTTTTCCCAACCGCGTTCGGTGAGTTTGGCGATGAGGTCGCGGTATTCGCGGCGCAGATGTTCTGCGTTTTTGATGCCGACGCGTACGCCCCCTACGTCCGTCTTGTGGGAGATCGTCTTGGAGGTCATCTTCATCACGACGGGGTACCCCATGGCGTCAGCAGCCGCGACGGCCTCGTTTTCGGTCGTCGCAAAACGGCTACCACAGACGCGGATGCCGTAGTGCGCCAACACGTCGATGCTTTCGCGCGTCGTAAGTTCGGTGCGTCCGTCGGCGCGCACCGCTGTGAAAAGCGCTTCGACTGCGGCTTTGTCAACGCTGTAGGCGGGGATTTTCCCTTCGGGACGCGCAAGCCACAGACGCTGTTGGTTCAAACGCATCAAACCGTCCACCGCCTGTTCGACGTACATAAAGAACGGCACCGTCACCGGCATCTCGGACAATTCCGAGAAGAAGCGGCTTTCGGTCATAAAGACGCCGACGATGGGCTTTTCGGGGTGTTCGGCACGGATGCGCATCAATTCCTTGGCGACGTCGATGTCCTTCAAGCCCAGGAACGGAAGGTAAATGACGATCACCATGTCGACGTTGGGATCGGCGAGCACCGTTTCCGTCGTGCGGCGGTAGTGTTCCAAGGGCGCGGACGCAATCATGTCGATGGGGTTTTTCACCGAAGCCGCCGCGGGGAGGAAGGACTTCAATATTGCGCGGGTTTTGTCCGTGATCTGAGCCATCTGCATGCCGTATTCGCAAATGGCGTCGGTGGCCATGATGCCGGGGCCGCCGGAATTCGTAATGACGGCGACGCGGTTCCCCTTCGGAATCGGACAGTTCGAAAAGACTTTGGCGGTTGCAAAAAGGTTTTCAAGCGACTGTTCGCGGATGACGCCGCTCTGACGCAAAAGAGCGTCTGCGGCCCGATCTGACCCCGCAAGGCTCCCCGTGTGGGAACTTGCCGCCGACGCCCCAGCGGCGGAGCGGCCGGCCTTCAAGGCGAGAATGGGCTTCTTTTTCGTCACACGGCTCGCGAGACGGCGAAAATTTGCGGGATCCTGAATGCTTTCCATGTAGAGGAGAATTTGACGCACGTCGTCCACGTTCTCCCAGTATTCAATTGCGGTTTCGGCGTTTACGTCCGCCTGGTTCCCGATCGAAATGAACTGTGAAAAGCCGATGTTGAGGTCTTTGAGAATGTTGAGGATGCCGCCCCCTAAAGCCCCCGACTGCGACACAAAACCGATGTCGCCGCGCTGCGGAAGGCTTTCCGCGAAGCAGCCATCCATTTTGACGGCAGGGTCGGTATTGACGACGCCCAAGCAGTTGGGGCCCACGCAGCGCATGCCGTAGGCGCGCACTTTTTCGAGAAGCTGTTTTTCAAGTTCCGCGCCTTCCGCGCCCGCTTCCTTAAAGCCCGCACTGATGATGCAGAGTCCCTTGATGCCTTTTTCGTGGCACTGATCGATTGTGGGGAGTACGAAGACGCTTTTAACGACGATGATCGCGAGGTCGACGTCGCCCGGAATGTCGCACACCGACGGATACGCCTGCAGGCCTTCGATGACGCCGCCCTTGGGGTTCACGGGGTAAATTTTCCCAGTGAAGCCGTATTCAATGAGGCGCTTCAAAAGGTCGCTGCCGATGGTGTTGGGCTTGGTGGACGCACCGACCACGGCGATGGCGCCGGGTTTCATGATGCTGTCGAGAATCGTCATAAAAAACCTCGCGAAATGGAAAAGGCCGGGACGAAAGGGAGGCGCCGCACAGGGACTCAAATAAATCGGCCGGCAATTTATTAATCGTAGCAAGAAAGCGGCGCGGGGGAAAAGGCCTTTCGGGGGATGGACGTTAAGCCGTCGGGATGAGGGGGAGACGTGGGTTGAACTGTTGAGAAAGTAGAAAGGGAGCGGTATCGGCGCAGACTTGTGGAGCCGTATGCGGGAAATCAGCACGTACGGTTCTGAGAGGGGGGGGCACCCAAAACAATGGGTGACCTCCCTACTCGCTAGCGAGGTACCTTAATTCCTCAGCCCCCAATAAGCTTGCCCGTCACTGTCTTCGCTGACGATCTGCCGCAGGTGCCCGTGTCCCAACGCACCGCCCTGGATGGCGACGTTTTTGAGGTTTCCGTTGTCGTAGTAGTTGAATTTGAGCGAATACGACCGGTACGGTACCTGAGCATCTTCTTTGCGGTCGGCGGCCCGCACGACGCACAACCTTAGGTTTTCCGCGGTCGTACCGACGGGATCTGCACAGTCCAGACGCCAAATATCGCCTTGGCTGACGATGCGCGTAGCGCCCAGCGCCCCGATAAAAGCGGCGATGAGGGGTTTCTCGCGCTCCATGGTCGTTTCGGAATCGAGCGTTTTCAGTTTTCCCGCGGCAAAGAGTTTTGCCAGAAGCGGCATGACCTGTGCTGCCACCGTGAACGCCTGTTTTTCGATTTTGCGCCGTTGAAAAAGACGGTAGAAACGCTTGTTTTCGTAGTAAAGGAGCCAGAGGACGGAAAGGCAGATAAGGCCGTTGATGCTGCGGTTTGCTTCATAGGCGTAGCAGACGGCGGCATCGGCGGCGAGCATCAGCAGGAGACTCAGGTTGCTCGGCACAAAGACAGACAAAAGGCTCACGCCGCGCGAGGAGGCCCACCAGCAAACGAGCTGAATGGTGAGGGCAGTGAAAAGAAGGGGCGTCGAGTTGTCGGCAAGCCAATAGAGAAGGTCAGAAAACATCGCGTTAAAAACGTAGCGGAAAAAGAGCGGCGCAATTATGGCGGAACTTGCTGTGAGCGGGGACGACTTTCTGTATGAAATCGCGTCTTCCGTTTTGTTAATGCTTCATGTTCTCCGTTTCGCCCTGACGCTGAAAGTTCACAATACGGCGGCTGCCTCCGGCTTTACTCTGATATGGAAATCGTGATGGTGCTCGTCATTGCGGGCATCTTGGTCGCCGTTGCCGTGCCCAAGTAGTTCGATCTGCAGGACGATGCCGTCGCAAAGAAATGCCAGTGCAACCGGACCGTTGTGATGACGGAACTCTACAAGCGCCACGCCGTTTCAAAAATCGACGACAGCCTGGGAACGACCCCCACGGCGTGGATTAACGCGATGCTGCAGGAATTGGGAGATTGCGAAAACCGCGGTTCCTGCCCGAAACTGTGTGACTCGCAAGTCGACGGCAAGGGAAAATTGAGTGAGCGAAAGCCGTCAAATTGACCGGTAGCCAGCCTCAGCAGAGTACCCGCTTCAGGGCTTCTACCGCCGCTACATCCGCAGGCAGCCACGCCACCGTATCAAGTTCATCTTTCGTGAGCCACTTCGCCGCTTCGTGTTCCAAAAGCTGAGGCTCGCCCTCGGTGAGGGATGAGAGAAAGCAGTGCATCGTGAGGTGGAATTTCGGGTAGTCGTATTCCACGGTCGTGAGATGCCTGATGGGCGTTACGGTGACGGCGAGTTCTTCCCGGATTTCCCGCACGAGTGCCGCTTTCGGCGTTTCCCCGGCTTCCATCTTGCCGCCCGGAAATTCCCAACCGTCTTTCTGATCCCCGTAACCGCGCTGCGCAGCGAAGACTTTGCCGTCATGCACGATGACAGCGGCGACGACTTCGATCGTTTTCATCGGGCGTTTCTCTCCGAAAGAGCGGCATCCACCAGGGTTTTGAGTTTGGCCGTAGCCGCCGCAGGATCTGCCTGTCCGCAGATTGCCGACACCACGGCAATGCCGTCGGCACCGGTGCGAATGATGTCCGCGGCGTGCGCTTCTTTGATGCCGCCGATCGCGACGGTGGGTAACGACGTCGCCGACGTGACGGTGGCCAGGCCGTCGTACCCCATTGCGGGCGCCGCATCGGGTTTGGTGGAGGTGGCGAAAATGGGGCCCACCCCGAGGTAGTCGGTGACGGCCGCGTCGACCCCCGCGAGTTCCTCAAGGTTTGAAACGGAAAGGCCCAGAATCCGATCCGGCCCGATGACCGCGCGGGCATCGTGAATTTCCAAGTCCCGCTGTCCGACGTGCAGGCCGTCGGCGTCAGCGGCGAGACACACGTCGGCGTCGTCGTCAATGATGAGCGGGATTGAGAAGGGCGCGAGCGTCTTTTTGAGCGCGCGGGCGCAGTTGACGAGGTCGCGTTTTTTCCAGCCGGGGGCCCGAAGCTGCACGACGGTGGCGCCGGCTCGGACGGATGTAAATGCCGTTGACACCATGCCGTCAAAGCCCCCGCAGAGAACGGGATCCAAAACGAGGTAGAGCGAAAGATCAAACGCGCGACGCATGGCAAACCTCAGCGACCGATGGTGTAGAGCGCATCGAGGTACGCATCGTGGAAGTGTCCGGGGCCGACAGAAACGCTTGCTGCTTTTTCGGCGGCTTTCTTAGCAAGAAAACAGGCGGAAGCGACCGCGGTGACGGGATCATCGGCTTTGGCGACGAAGGCGGCGACAAGGGCCGAGAGCGAACACCCGGTACCGACCACCAAGGTGGCCATGACGTGGCCGCCGGCGATGCTGACGGTGCGGATGCCGTTCGTGATGTAGTCGGTTTCGCCCGTCACGCAGACGACGGCGCCCGTTTCGTGGGCGAGCGTCTGCGCAGCCGCGAGGGCGGACAAACTCGAATCCTGAGAATCCACGCCTTTGCCGCCGCTCCCCATGCCGGCAAGCGCCAGGATTTCAGAGCCGTTGCCGCGGATGACGGCGGGGTGCAGTGCGAGGAGCGCCTTCAGCTTGTCGTCGCGCCACGGGAGCACGCCGGCAGCGACTGGATCCAACACCCAGGGGACGCCGGCGGCGTTCGCGGATTCAATCGCAGGCACCATGGCATCAAATTGATGAGCGGTGAGCGTCCCCACGTTGATGAGAAGGGCTGACGCAATACGGGCAAAATCCGCGGTTTCGTTTTTGTCCACGATCATGGCGGGCGAAGCCCCGGCCGCGAGGAGCACGTTCGCGGTGATTTCCTGCACGACCTGATTCGTCATGCAGTGCACCAGGGGATTTAAAGCGCGCAGGCGCTTCAGTTCCGTGAGAAACAGAGATTCAGTGAAGGCGGCGTCGGGCATGACGGTTCCTTAAAGAGAAAGTACGGCGCGGTAGAGCATGCAGCCCGCAAGGATGAGAAGAAGGCAGGCAAAAGCGCGCTTTAATGGTTTCGTATCCATGCGGTGGGCGGTTCGGGCCCCTAAGGGCGCCGTAAGAACGCTCGCCGCGGCGACGGACAAGAGCGCGGGCCAGTGAATGTAGCCCAGCATATGCGGGACGGCGGTAAGTTCCGGCACCTTCCATCCTGCGACGATGTAGGAAAGGGTTCCCGCCAGCGCAATCGGAAAGCCCAGGGCGGCGGAGGTGCCGACGGCTTTGTGCATCGGCGTGTTGCACCACACCATGAAGGGGACGGAAATAAAGCCGCCCCCGGCGCCGACGACGGAGGAAATGCCGCCGATGACGGTGCCGACGCCGAAAAGCCCTGCCCAACCGGGCAGCGTGCGCGAGGGCTGCGGTTTTGCGTTAAAAAACATCTTGACGGCGGAAAAGCCGACGAAGATGACGAAAATCAGGGCGACGGCGGCGGTCGGCAGAAGGCTCGACGCTTTGGCGCCTAAGGCCGAGCCCACGAGAATCCCGGGCGCAAGCCACGCCGTCAGATGCCACAAAACGGCACCGCGGGCATTGTGAGCGCGGACGGATGAAAGGGACGTAAAAAGAATGGTGGCTAGCGAAGTGGCGATCGCCGAATGGACGAGCACGGTTTCGGGAACTCCCGCTGCCGACAAAATGAGCGTCAGAAAGGGCGTCAAAACCATACCGCCCCCGATACCGAGGAGCCCAGCAAGGAATCCGGTACAGGCGCCGAGACAAACGAGCGCCGCGATGAGTTCTACCGCCATAGATGAATGCGTGTCGCGGAAAAAAAGAAAACCCCGCAATCGGTGTTTCGGGCTACGTTGCCTGAACCAAAAGGTCAGGTGGTCGCGGCCGGGGCGGAAATCGGATCAGGCAAACGCGTGCCCGATACACTATCGGCCCTCGGTTGAAGCAACCTTGCTCAGCGAGCATCGGTTAGGAACATTGGAGCCACTTAAAGAAACACCTCGCAGGGCAGAGTCATTATACGAAAAAAAACGCACCGGGCGACAGGCCGCAGTGCGTTTTTTCGAATCGGTCAGACGACGCTTACTGTGCCGGATCGTTGGGCGTCAGTGCTTCGCTGCACCGGCGGTTCAAGTCCGACATCCGGTCGGCGCAGATCGCCTCTTCCGGATTCTTCGCGAGTTTCCCGTTTAAGGAATCAAACGCGATTTCAAGCGCCGCGGTCACCGCAAGACGTTCCGCCGTCATCGTCGTGTCGGCGGCGTGAAGACGCGCGGCACGGGAATTGATGATGTTGGCAGCGTTCTGCAGCGTGGCGGTATCTTCTTCAGAAACGTTGAAGAGGTAGTCGCGGCCGAGAATTTTCAGTGTCAGGCGAGGCATCTCGTGGGCTCCCGGACCAAATTAAAAATTAAGCCTGGGGCAGTTCCGCCACGAGGTCGGCGGCGATGCGGCCGAGGCGATCACGCACGGCGGCGTCGGCGGCCTGAAGCTGCGCGATTTCTTCGTTCTTCTGAGCAAGTTCAGCCTTGAGGGTTTCGATTTCCTTCTTGGCATCGGAATAAGCCGAGAGAACCTGGAGAACGGAGTTTTCCAATTGATCAAGCTGTTCTTTCATAACAAGTATCCTATAGCCTTGCGGCAAAAAATGAAAATAGTTGCGGAATGCTAGCAAAGAGTTGCGCCGACGGCAGTCCGTCCGCGCAAAAAATTTGTATCAGGCGGCTAAGAAGTTACTTCGCCTTCGCGCCGAGAATCGCTCTGTCCGCTTCCTGTTCAGTGGGGAGCGGATCGTGTTCGACGGTGCTAAGACGCCCTTCGTCGTCAAAAACGACGGTGACGTGGCGCAGTTCAATGTTGCCGCGGCGCGGGTTCATGTAGTAGGTGTAGTCCCAGCGGTTCTTATGAAGCGCGCTGCGGATCAGGGGTTCCCCGAGCATGAACTGCACCTGCGCCTGGCTCATCCCGGTTTCCAACTGCGAAATCATTTCGCTCGTGATGAGGTTCCCCTGATGCACGTCGGGGCGGTAAACGTAGCTGTTGAAGTTACAGCCGGAAAGCAGGGCGGCAGCCGCTGCGAGAGCAAAAAAGGTAGTGCGCACGGACATGGCAAATGAGGAATGAATCAAAAACGGTATTTCCAAAAGCGACTAAAAAAGGCCGCATCCCTGTATGATAGCGAGTATTGAAGGTGAAAGGCCTTTCTTTGTACCCCGAAGGAAAATGAATCCGCCGGTTAGGAGACGGGCGGACGGTTTTTAGTGTAAGGATCTGTCAATCATGGTGCAGTCAGCATACGGCCTGAGGGAGCCGGAAGAGGAATTAAAGGACGTGGGCCTGAAGGCAACGGCCCCTCGGATGAAGATTCTGGAAATTTTCCAGAAGACGCTGCAGGAAGGCAATCCCCGGCACCTCAGCGCGGAAGACGTGTATCGGCTTTTGGTTAAGGAAAACCTTGACGTGGGGCTCGCCACCGTTTATCGCGTGCTGACGCAGTTTGAAACGGCAGGAATCTTGGTGCGTCACCATTTCGGCAACGATCGTGCCACATACGAAGTGGATGACGGCGGTCACCATGATCACATCGTCTGTACGCGCTGCGGCCGCGTGGAGGAGTTCGTGGATCGCGACATTGAAAAGCGGCAGCGCCAGATTGCGGAAAAGATGGGCTTCGGCTTGGAAAGCCACGCACTGTCGCTTTACGGCATCTGCGCGGACTGCCAGGCGAAGGAAAAAGCGAAGAAAGAAGCTCAAGAAGGCTGATTCGTCAGTTATTTATCTTCATAATAACAAAAAACGCCCCGAGGGGCGTTTTTTGTTGGAGACGGGATCAGTCCGCAGAATCCGGCCCCACGGCAACCCCATGGAAACCAGCGTCGACGTAAACCGTATCGCCCGTGATGCCGCTGGCCAAGTCCGACAAGAGGAAGGCGGCGGTGTTGCCGACCTCGTCGATCGTCACCGTGCGGCGCAGGGGCGCCGTGCGTTCCATGTAGTTGAGGATTTTCGAAAAATCCTTGATGCCGGAAGCGGCAAGGGTCTTGATGGGGCCCGACGAAATCGCGTTGGCGCGGATGCCCTGGGGGCCCAGGGATTCCGCGAGGTAACGCGTCGAAGCTTCAAGTGCTGCCTTGCAAAGGCCCATCGTGTTGTAGTTGGGGACGGTGCGTTCGCTGCCCAAGTAGGTCAGGGTCAGAATCGACGCCTGTCGTCCCTGCATCAGCGGCAGGAAGGCCTGAGCCAATGCCGGGAAGGAATAGGTCGAAATATCCATCGCAGTGCGGAACCCTGAGCGGGAAAGTCCCGACAGGAAGTCTCCGGCAATCGCTTCACGCGGCGCGAAGCCGATGGAATGCACGAAACCGTCGAGGTAACCCCATTCGTTGCGAAGTTTCTCCGTGACGGCCTGAATTTGTTCGTCGCTCGAGACATCCATTTCCAGGCAAAGGCTGCTGCCGAATTCCGCGGCAAAAGCGGCGACGCGGTCGCGGAAACGTTCGCCCACGTAGGTAAAAGCCAGCTCGGCACCTTCGCGGTGACAAGCTTTGGCGATGCCGTAGGCAATGGAACGGTTGGAAAGCACGCCCGTAATGAGAAGGCGCTTGCCGGTAAGAAAAGCCATCTGGGTTTCCTCAGTCAGTAAAAATTGGAAGGCATTCTAAAACTTCACGCCGGGGTAAAGTTGCGAGAGAATGTCGTCGGTGAGGGGACGCACGGCGGTCGCCATAAATTCACGCTCGGTCGGGTGTAGCTTCATCGCTTTCATCACTGTTTCCTGCCAGACGGCGGGCGCCTCATTTTCTTCCCAGACACCGCGGCCGCGACCGAAATGGGCGACGGCAAGATAAAGAAGCAGGCTTTGCGCGAGAAAGCGGGTAAGCGCCGTGTCGCTCCACGTGACGACGGCGCCGTCCGCGTTCTTCTTTTTGTTGTAGATGCCGGCGGCGGACATGGCACCGACCGCCCCTACCACGGCACCGATCAAGGCGCCTGCGCCGAACGTGAGGCCGCCTGCCGCTATGTCCGCGGAAAGGCCGCCGGCGGCTCCGGCGCCGATTGCGCCCGCCAACCCTGCCTTGGCACCCGAAACTTTGGCCCGCGGCGTCCAGACCGTTTCCATGCGGGCAAAAAGGGTCTGCGGTTCGACGGTGCCGGAAAGACCGTTGATGCTGAGAAGTTCCTGTGCCAGATCCTGAAAGGCTTCGTCTGCCTTCTGAGACAATGTTTTCTGGGCGTCGGACGTATCAGGGGCCGGCGTCTTCGACTTTAAAAGCCCGACGCTCTTGCCGAAAAGCTTAAGGCGTTTCGCGAGCGGAATGACGGTAACGACCTCGGTGTCGTTCACGCGGTCGTTCATAAAGCGGCTCAGGGCGGCGGTGCTTTGATCGTAGGCCGCACGACGTCCTGTGAGCCATTCGTTCTTAAGCTCGGCAAAGGCGGCTTTTAAGTTGTCGGGCAGCGCGTCGCCCACGGCGTCAAAAAGCGAATATTCCTGCACCCAGCAGCGGGCAAAAGCATCCATTGCCAGAACGGTCTTGACGATGGGAAATCCCTCAAGCGCCTGCTTCCAGCGGGCTACGAGCTGATTTTCTTCCCGCGCGGACTTAGGTTCGCCCAACTGATTGAGAAGCACGATGACGGGTTTTTCGAGCCACTCGAGAATCTGCATTTCCGCCGTGACGTAGGGTGTGGTGTCGGGAAGCTGATCGGCGTTCACCAGGTAAAGTACGACGCTTGAGGTATCTTTCACGTGCAGAAGTGCCTGCTGGTTGATCCACTGCGACTTGTTGACGGCGCGATCCCACACTTCGCTCATGAACCACCCGAGAGGGTTGCTGCGACCTTCGAGGCGCTTCGCAAGCGCTACCGAATTACCGAATCCCGGGGTGTCCCAGAGAATGAGTTCCGCGCCGTCGGCGGTTTTAGCAAGGGTATACGGGTCGCACGATACGGTGACGTGAGCGCGGTCGGCAACTTCGCCCACGTCGCGGGAAAGCAGCGTACGGGTGAGCGTCGTCTTGCCGATGTTGGTGTGGCTGACGATGCTGAGATTGATGGCGGTAGTCATTTTTTTTCGAGAATCTCAGAGGGGTTTTAAAGCGGTGGCGACGGCGGTGCGGCGCAGGTTCCGAACAAGTTCGAGGGCGGCGTTGTCTCCCGCCGAAGCGGTGAGCACCGGAAGCTCGTGCGATTCAATGAAGCGTTTCCAAGCAACAGTGCGCTCTTCAATTCGAGCAGGATACCGGCGGAAGCGTTCCGCAAAGCGGGCGAGGTCGATGACGCAGACGAGGTTTGCTTTAGCAGGCGGGCACGCGGCTTTCAGAATTTCCAACGTGCGTCCCTGAACGTCGTCTTCCGGCGTGACGGCGGCGTCGCACCAGAAAAGGGTGATGGGTCGGCGGTTGTCGACGGCGGCGGTGGCGGCTTCGGGGACGATGAAGGCTTCGTCATCGGGATTGATGCCGATGACGGTCTGTCCCTTTTTGTCGGGCCAGGCAGCAAGGAAAGACGACAATGCCGGCGAGGGCGACTTCACCGCAGTATCGCGGGCGAGGACGACGAGGCGTCCTGTCGCCGCGTCCTGTCGGCATTCGGTGAGTAAGTCCGCAAAGTAAGCGTCCGATGAATGCAGCACGACGTTCTTTTTAAAGCGGCGGATGCGGCCCGTTGCGGTGAGCGCCAGGAAAAGCCGCGGCAACGCGACGACCAAAATCAGAATCGCCATCATACGGATGAGCCACGGGGCCGCACTAACGGCTTCCTTGAGGTAGGGAAGCTTGTCAACACGCATGGCGGCAAGTGTTTCCGCGTCCGGCACGGGCGGCAGATCGCATACGGCCGGAATAAGACCGTATGTCCAATCCACAAACGTTTTGACGGCGTCCGGGTTGTTCGCGAGCCAAGTGCTTTCCCAGCCGGCCCAGTACGAGGTGCCGAAGCCCTTTACGAGGAGACTCACCGCAAGGCCCGAAGCAAAAAATACGGCCGCGAGATTTAATAAGCGCGAGACGTGGGCCCGGATTAAGGGCGTGATTGTCTGCACCCAGTCCGTGAGAAACGACGCTTTCCAGCCGCGGTGCAGTCCGGTGTAGGCAATGCCGGAGCCGAAGCGGAAAAGGGCGTTTCTCAAGGGAAGGCTGATTTCTCCCCCCGCCTTCTTTCCGAAGAGACCGAAGAGTCCCAGGAAGAGGAAAACGTAAACGACGAGGTTCCAGACGATGACTGTCCAGAAGGGAGGCGACAACAGGTTGACGATGTTGTTGGCGGGAATCACCCGATCAAAAAGCGCCCCCGCCATAAAACTCAGAACGAGAAAGAGAAGCCCGGCAGAACGAACGAAAAGCGCTCGGGTGCTGACGTCCGGCTTGAGCCCTTTGGCGCGGAGAGCGGACAACACATTCTCTGCCCGGGTGACGAGGAGTTTTTCCGGAGCGGCTTTTTCACCTAAGGCGTGGGCCGCTTTGAGACCGGCTTCCGCGAAGTCGGAGGCGGTCGCGTCTTTAAAGGACTTATCACCGTCGCGTTGCGCTTCCTCAATGGCGCGTACCAAAAGGACATTTTTCGCTTCCGGCAGCGAGAACGTCAGTCGGTCATCGTGAGACTTGGAAAAAAACATGGCGATTCCGCGTTTTTAATGGTTCACCCTATTGTAAGCGGAGACGCCGTGTTTTTTCTGTGGAATTGTGAGCAGTTTCGTGACGGAAGTTGTCAGAAGAAATCTGACACGGCCTCACGCTGCTCATGCCCAGAAGGAAATGTACCGACGTAAGCGAGGCCCCGCTTACGGATCATCCAGTTTGATTTTGAAGAGTCAGTTGAACGGGAAGAAAACATCGACAGCGGGAAAAAAAGTGTAGTTATTTCTTCCCAGATGTCGACGAAAGCCGTTCGTCCAGCGCTTCAACGCTCATTGCGCCCTGATTGAAGAGACCGTCTTCAAAGAGAATGGCAGGCGTTGCGTTGAGGCCGAACTTCTGACCGAGTTTAAGGTTGCGTTTTAAAACGGAGCTGTCGCAGGAAGTCGTAGCCTCCGGAGGAATTTCCCCCGTAAGCATATGGTTCTGCCAAGCTTTGGCGGGATTTTTCGCGCAGACGATGTTGCGGGCAACGGCTTCGGAATTGAGAATGGGGTAAATGAAGTTGTAGACCGTCACGTTGCCCGCAGAGCGCAGATTCCGTTCCAGCATGGAGCAGAAGGAGCAATTGGCATCGGTAAAGACCACCACTTTGCGTTCACCTTTGCCGTAAGTGACGCGGACGGCATCTTTTAAGGGCAATGTCTTCCAGTCCACGCGGTTGATGTCTTCGATGCGCTTTGAGGTGATGTCCGTTTCAGTGGCCGTTTCAAAAATCTTGCCGACGATGAGATATTCCCCGGTCTTGTCAATGTAAAAAAGGCGACGACCGACGACGACCTCGTAGAGCCCCTCAACCTGCGTTTTGTTGACTTGGTCCACTGACATACCGGTGGAGGAACGAATTTTGGCTTTAAGCGTGTCTTCTAGTGTTGCGGAGTGTGCGGCAGCAGAAGAGATAAGGAGAGCAGCTGCAACGGCTGCAAGACGACGAATTAACATGAATCGGAATCCGATATGAAGATTGATCTGCGGGCGATTGTACGGAATTCCCGGTAAGAGTGAGGGGGCGGAAAAATTAAAAAACGGGCAGCGCTCGGCTCCCCAAGCGCTGCCCTGAAAGCCGGTTTCCGACTAAATTAAATCGTGGGTTTACCGTTTTCTTCGCGCTTATCCATCTCGGCGATCAAGTCACGGGCGCGCTTGTCTGCAAAGACTTTGTCGGGCACCATGTTGGCACCCAGGGTCTGCGCAATCCCCGTACGGTTCAACTGCCGCAGGGGATGGCCCGAAGCCCCCGCAATGATGAGTTCGTGTCCGCGGCGCTTCAATGCACGGATGTAGACGGCGAGAATATCCATGGCGGAGTTGTCGATGTTGAGCAGATCCGTGAAGTCGAGGATGACGACTTTCGCGGCATCTTTGGCGGTGAGGCGCTTCGGATCGGTGATGCCTTCCAGTTTCGACACGGAACCGAAGAAGAGGGCGCCCGTGAGTTTCCAGGCTTCCACGCCCGCGGGCATGTCAAAGGGCAGCGTTTCCGGTACGACGCGCGTCAGCGTATTCATGCGGTAGATGAAGAACACGCAGGAAATCACAAGCCCCACTTCCACGGCGACCGTGAGGTCGAAAATGACGGTGAGAAGGAACGTGGTAACGAGCGTTACCTTGTAGCTCATCGTCATCGCCTTCAAACGGGAGAATTCCTTCCAGTTACCCATGTTCCAAGAAACGAACATCAGGATGGCAGCCAAAGCGGCCAAGGGGATGTCGCTTGCCAAGGGAGCCGCCGCGAGAATCACGACGAGAAGCGTCACGGCGTGTACGACGCCGGCAATGGGACTTGCGGCACCGCTCTTGATGTTCGTCACGGTACGGGCGATCGTGCCGGTCGCGGGAATGCCGCCGAAGAAGGGCACGATGAAGTTTGCGATACCCTGCCCCATCAGTTCCTGGTTGGGGTCATGACGATCGTCGGTCATGGCGTCGGAAACTCGGGCGCACAGCAAACTTTCAATGGCGCCCAAAAGCGCGATCGTCAGCATCGGGCCCACGAGACCGCGCAGGGCGGCGAAGGACAAGTCCGGAATCGCGAGGTCGGGAAGTTTCTGCGGAATGCCGCCGAACTTGCTCCCGATCGTTTCCACGGGAAGGTTGAAGGCGGAGACGATCACCGTCGACAAGACGAGCACGATCACGGTGCCGGGCAGATGGGCAATCCAGCGTTTCCACGCGGGGCCGTTCATCGCGTAGCCCTTGGGCCAGAACATGACGACGAGGAAACTCACGAGTGCCACGCCGAAGGCGTAGGGGTTGAATGTCGAGACGTGCGACGCCAAGGCTTCGATCTGACCGAAGAAGCCGGCGGGCATCTTGTCGATCGTGAGGCCGAGAAAGTCCTTTACCTGTGAGAGGCCGATGAGAACTGCAATACCGTTCGTAAAGCCGTTCACGATCGAAACAGGAATG